>ENA-UEQW01003338-UEQW01003338.1-human-gut-metagenome-genome-assembly--contig:-NODE-3338-length-11151-cov-3.472729_pt1 | contig 11151 bp, 9 predicted proteins | sample MGYA00242947_ERZ507947 | MGnify/ENA primary metagenome ERZ507947 (study PRJEB26167, sample SAMN06115421) | human gut metagenome | host: Homo sapiens | place: China:Guizhou | collected 2015-03-17... | reverse complement strand
GCTCCCGGAACAGCACCACGTCGCGGATGCCGCCCACCATGCACAGGCGGGTCCGCTGGGCCAGAGCGCCCACGATCAGGCCCGCCGCCAGGCTGATGAGCACGGCAGCGTGCTTGGCGCCGGGGCCGCCGCCGGCCTCGGTGAAGTAGATGAAGGCGGGAGCCGCCACCAGCAGGATAAACACCACCACCTGGATGGCCGGGAACAGGAAGCCCTCCAGCCTGGCCATGGAATAGGAGCGCTTCAGGGAATAGCCCTTCTTCAGGAAGAACACGCCCGCCAGAATGCCCAGCACGAAGCCAAGCCCGCCCAGCAGAGCGTTCAGGTCGCCGCCGGCCAGGCGCAGGATCATGCGGAAGGGGCAGCCCAGGAACATCAGGCAGCCGATCATCACGAAAAAGCCCAGCACGAAGCGGGTCAGGGGCGCGCTGCCGCCCTTGGCGGAGAACTCACCCTTGAACAGGGCGATGCCGAAGCTGCCCAGCACCAGGCCGATGATCTCCGGCCGGATGTACTGCACCGCCGCTGCCGAGTGCAGGCCGAGTCCGCCCGCCGTATCGCGCAGGAAGCATGCGATGCAGAAGCCCATGTTCTTCGGGTTGCCGAACAGCACGAGCAGCGAAGCGATCACGCCGATCACAAGACCGGCAAGGATCATGTTTCTCTTTTCATGTTTCAGTGTCATACGCCCTCTTCTCTCTTGCAGTATTCACAAAAATTTTTTGTGTTACTAAAATTTTATGATACTTTCCGTCGAAAGTCCAATTGTCTTTTTGGATAACGCCCATGTATTTATCGAAATTTCTGATGAATTTATCAGCTATCTTCACCGCTGCGATTGCGCGGCGGCCCCGGCTGTGCTATAGTATTTATATGAGTATGAGAAATGCAAAGGAGGCGGCCGTCTTGGATACGATCTATCTCGACAACGCCAGCACAACCTTCCCGAAGCCCGCCTGCGTGCCGGAGGCGATGCTCCGCTACATCACCGGCTGCGGCAGCAACATTGCCCGCGGCGGCTACAGCGCCGCCTACAGCGCCGAGGAAATGGTTTTCGAGACGCGCGAACGCATCTGCTCGCTTTTCGGCGGCGAGGACAGCCGCTGCGTCGTTTTTACGAAAAATGTCACGGAGAGCCTGAACGTTCTGCTCAAGGGGCTGCTCCGCCCCGGCGACCATGTTCTGGTCTCCTCCATGGAGCACAACGCCGTCATGCGCCCGCTGCGTCAGCTCGAGGCGCAGGGCGTTACCTTCAGCTGCATTCCCTGCCGCACAGACGGAACGCTGATTGCAGAGGCGGCGGAGCCGCTGCTCCGGCCAAGCACAAGGGCCGTCGTCATGACGCACGCCAGCAACGTCTGCGGGACGCTCCTGCCCATCGCAGAGATGGGTGAGCTTTGCCGGCGGCACGGCCTGCTTTTCCTCGTGGACAGCGCGCAGACGGCGGGCGTTTTTCCCATCGATATGCAGGCCATGCACATCAGCGCCCTTGCCTTCACCGGCCACAAGGGCCTCTACGGCCCGCAGGGCACCGGCGGCTTCGTGCTCCGGCCGGAGCTTGCCGCGCAGCTCACGCCGCTGATCGCAGGCGGCACCGGCAGCATGAGCCACACGGAATTCATGCCGGACTTCCTGCCCGATCGCTTCGAAGCGGGCACCATGAATCTGCCCGGCCTCGCGGGCCTGCACGCCGCGCTCGGTTTTCTGTCCGAAACGGGCATGGACGCCATCCGCGCGCACGAAGCCGCGCTGACGGAGCGCTTCCTTGCCGCGCTGCGGCCGATGGCGGCGGAGGGCCGCGTCCGCCTGCTCGGGCTTCCTGGCGCGGACGGCCGGACCGGCGTCGTCTCCATCCAGACGCCCGGCCGCGACCCGGCATGGACTGCCGAGGCGCTCGACACACGCTTCGGCGTCCAGACCCGCGTCGGACTGCACTGCGCGCCGTCCGCCCATCGGACGCTCGGCACCTTCCCGACGGGGACGCTCCGCTTTTCCTTCGGATGGTTCAACACGGAGGCCGACATCGACGCCGCAGCGGCGGCGATGGACCTTCTGACCCGGGAGGACGCACATGGACTTTAAGCAACTTCGATCCTTCGTCGCCGTTGTGGACTGCGGCAGCTTCACAAAGGCCGCCGCGCGGCTCTACACCTCGCAGCCGACCGTCAGCGCCCATATCCGCCAGCTCGAGGACGAGCTGCATGAGCGGCTGTTCCTGCGCACCACGAAATCGCTTGCCATCACCCCGCGCGGGCGGGAGCTTTACGAATACGCCGCCCACGTTCTCTCTCTTCAGGACCGGCTTCTGTCCAGCTGGTCGGAGGATCAGCACCTGATCCGCCTCGGCAGCTCCACCATTCCCTCGGCCTACATCCTGCCAGAGCTGCTGCCGCAGTACCGCCGCCTGCACCCGGAGGCCACCTTCGCCATCCACCAGAGCGACAGCGCCGACGTGCTCGACGGGCTGCGGAAGGGGCAGTTCGAGCTGGCGCTCGTCGGCATGGAGGAGCCGGAGGAGGATCTTGCCTTCACGCCCTTCTACCGCGATTCCATGGTGCTCATTACGCCGAACACCGCCTATTTTTCCGCGCTCTCTCCCGACGGCGCGACCGTCGCGGAGCTTCTGCGAAGCCAGCCGCTGCTCCTGCGGGAGCCGGGAAGCGGCAGTCAGCGCAGTGTGGACGCCTTTTTCCGCAGCATCGGCCTGGAGCCGTCCTCGCTCAGCGTGAGCGCGCGGCTGAACGATCAGGAGAGCGTCAAGAATCTGGTCGCGGGCGGGCTGGGCATCTCCATCGTCTCGGAGATCGCCGTCCGCAGTGAACGGCACAGCGGACGGCTGCTGGTGTTTCCGCTTCCGAATGACGCCGCCTCGCGCAGTCTCTGCCTTGCCTGCCGCCGGGGCGACTATCTCCGGCCGCAGGCGCTTCAGTTCATGGAGTTTGCGCGGTCGTTCTATGTCTGACCTTCCTGTCTGACGCGCTTTTTCTTGCAGCTTTCCTTCTTTTTCTTGCAAAAGCCGGAAATTTCTACTATGATGGATGTATCAAAAACAGGGGGTGCGCAGTATGGCTCAAAGACTCCGGCAGGCTTCAAATTCGCGCGGTACGGTCGCGGGGTGGATCCTGCTCCTGCTTCTGCTGACAGCGATCATGCTGGGAGCGTTCGCCGTTCTGGAGGCCGCAGCCTCTTGGGAAAGCAAGGTTCAGACCAATGCCGCGCAGCGGCAGGCTTCGCTTTCCGCGCCCGCTTCCGCTCCCTCTGATCCCGAACCGGCGGACACGCCCGCCGCGCCGGAGGAGCCGGAAGCCCCCGCCGCTGAGGAGCCGCTCTCTCCGACGGAGGCCGTCCAGCCCGGTACGGAGCCGGAGCCGGAGACCGCCCGTGTCACGCTCATGGCGCTGGGCGACAATCTGATCCACAACTGTGTCTACTGGTCGGCGCAGAAGAATGACGGCACCTATGATTTCACGCCGTTTTACGCCGATATCCAGCCCACGGTCGAGTCCTATGACATTGCCTGCATCAATCAGGAGACGATCTATGTGAACGATCCCGCGATGTACGGCAACTACCCCTATTTCGGCTCTCCGACCGCCGTCGGCGATGCGCTCGCAGGCGCGGGCTTCGACGTCGTCACGCAGGCCACCAATCACTGCCTCGACAAGGGCGAGACGGGCATTCTCGACACCATCCAATTCTGGCGGGAAAAGCACCCGGAGATCACCATGCTCGGCATTCACGACTCGCAGGAGGACGCTGACACGATCCGTGTGGTCGAAAAGAACGGCATCCGCATCGCCATGCTGAACTACACCTACGGTCTGAACTACAATGCGCCGCCTTATGCCTACATGGTCGATCTGCTGCACGGGCGGGACGCCATCGCCAGTACCATCGCCCGCGCAAGAGAGCAGGCCGACTTTGTCGTCGTCTTTGCCCATTGGGGCGAGGAGGGCATCTTTGAGCCGACCGATCAGCAGAAGGATTGGGCGCAGTTCTTTGCCAATCAGGGCGTCGATCTGGTCATCGGCGCGCATCCGCACGTTCTTCAGCCGCTCGTCACGCTGACCGGCTCCGACGGGCATGAAATGCCGGTCTTCTATTCGCTTGGCAATTTCCTTTCGCATCAGGTGGAGCCGCAGAACATGCTTGGCGGCCTTGCCAGCGTCACGTTCGAAAAGGACGCGGATGGAACGCGCGTCACCGACTGTACGCTCGAGCCGACCATCAACGTCATGCTCGTCAGCAATACGACCGGCTTCTATGACTACCGCCCCATGCTGCTCACCGATTATACGGACGAGCTGGCCGCGCGGCATCATATCCCCGGCTGCGGCGTCGAGGCCATGTGGTCGCTCTACCGTCAGATCACCGGCGAGGGCTGAACGTCTCCCGGAGCCAGTACCCTGATGTGCCTGCCGCCGGTCTCAAAAAAAGCTTATATCGGCAAAACCGCCGGAGCGGATGCACAAAGCATCCGTCCGGCGGTTCTCTTTATACTGTTTATGCCAGCTCGATCATGTTCGTATACAGCTGATAATACCGTCCGCGCAGCTCAAGCAGGTCGTTGTGATTTCCGCGCTCCACGACGCGGCCGTTTTCCAGCACCAGGATCGCGTCCGCGTTGCGCACCGTGGACAGCCGGTGCGCGATCACAAAGACCGTCCTCCCCTTCATCAGCCCGTCAAGGCCGCGCTCGATGAGCTTTTCCGTGCGCGTATCGACGGAGGAGGTCGCCTCGTCCAGAATCAATACCGGTGCCTCCGAGACCGCCGCGCGGGCGATCGCCAGCAGCTGGCGCTGGCCCTGCGAGAGATTCGCGCCGTCGGAGGTCAGCATAGTGTCGTAGCCCAGCGGCAGATGCGAAATGAAGTAGTGCGCGTTGGCGATCTTCGCGGCGCGGATGCAGTCCTCGTCCGTGGCCTCCAGACGACCATAGCGGATGTTCTCCATGACCGTGCCGGTAAACAGGTGCGTGTCCTGCAAAACCGTACCGAGCGAACGGCGGAGGTCGTCCTTGCGGATGTGGCGCACGTCGATGCCGTCATAGGTGATCTGCCCGCCCTGAATGTCGTAAAAGCGGTTGATGAGGTTCGTGATCGTGGTCTTGCCCGCGCCGGTCGAGCCGACAAAGGCGATCTTCTGACCGGGCTTTGCGTACAGCGAGAGGTCGCGCAGCACCGGCTTTTCCGGCACATAGGCGAAGTCCACGCCGTAGAAGCGCACGTCGCCGCGCAGCGGAACACGTTCGCCGTCCGGCCGGACCCAGAAATAGTCCCGCCCGGACTGCTCCAGCGTGACTTCGCCCTCGTCCACCTCCGGCGGCATATCCAGCACGTCGAAAATGCGCTCCGCGCCCGCAAGCGCCAGCATGATGGCGTTGAACTGCTCGGAGATCTGACTGACGCGCTCGGCAAAGGTACGGATATAGCCGAGGAAGGTGATGAGCACGCCGCCCGCGTTTTCGCCCGTAAGCCACAAAACGCCCACGGCGCAGGTCAGCGCATAGAAAAAGTGCGACAGATTATTGAGGATCGGCCCGACGATGGAGGTCACGGTCGTGGCCTCGGCGGAGGACTGATAGAAGCTCTCGTTGATCGGCTCGAAGTCCTGCATGACCTGCTTTTCATGCGTAAAAACCTTGACGTCGCGCTGGCCGGCGATCATTTCCTCGACAAAGCCGTTGACGCTTGCCGCGTCCTTCTGCTGCTGGCGGTAGCAGCGGCTGCTTTTCTTCGTAATGCCGCGCACAACGACGATGACAATTGCCGCCAGCACGACCATCAGCGAAAACAGCTTCATCGACAGCGCCAGCATCATGCCGATCGTACCGAGCAGCGAGGTCACGGAGATCAGCATCTGCGTAATGGCGTGCTGCAAAAGCTCATTCGTCGCCTCGATGTCGTTCGTGAAATAGCTCATGAGGCTGCCGTTGGTGTTCGCGTCAAAATAGCTGATGGGCAATCTCTGCATCTTGGCGAACAGCTCCGTGCGCAGCGCGCGCATAATGACCGTGCTGCACTCGAGCATCAGCCGGTTGAGCAGATAATTCGTCACCGCGCTGAGCGCGTACAGGCCCGCAAGCCCGAGCAGCAGCGCCAGATACTTCGCGTATACCTCGCTGGGCGCAAGGCCGGTCTGCTTGAGCAGATTCACGAGCGGCTTCATGCAGTAGGAGGCCGCGATCGTCGCCGCCACATAGACCAGAATGGACGCGACCGCGCAGATCATAATGGTACGGCAATGCCTGAAATAGCGGAACAAGCGCAGGAGGCTACCGAAGGGCGTGCGCGCCTTGCGGTAATCCCGCAGCTCAACTCTGGGCATTTGCGTTCACCTCCTGCTTCATCTGGCTGTCATAAACGTCGCGGTAGATCTGGCTGCGCGCCATCAGCTCGTCATGCGTGCCGATATCGGACAGCCTTCCCTCGGCAAGCACAAGAATGCGGTCGCAGCTCAGGATCGACGCGATGCGCTGGGCAATGATGATCTTCGTCGTGCCGGGCAGCGCATTTTTCAGGCCCTTTCGGATGCGCTCGTCGGTCGCCATATCGACCGCGCTGGTCGAATCGTCGAGGATCAGGATCTTCGGCTGTTTGATGATCGCCCGCGCAATGCGCAGGCGCTGCCGCTGACCGCCGGAAAGGTTGGCCGCGTTCTGCTCCAGCAGCGTTTCATAGCCGTCGGGGAAGCGGTCGATGTACTCGTCGGCGCAGGCAATGGCGCAGGCGGCCTTCATCTCCTCAAGCGTCGCGTCGGGTCTGCCCCAGCGCAGGTTCGAGGCGATCGTTCCGGAGAAGAGCGTGCCGTTCTGAAGCACCATGGATACGCCGTCGCGCAGATTTTCCAGCGTGTAGTCCCGCACGTCCACGCCGCCGACGCGCACCGTGCCGGAAAGGGCGTCATAAAAGCGCGGGATCAGGTTCACCAGCGTGGATTTGCCCTCGCCTGTTCCGCCGATGACACCGACCGTCTCACCGCTGCGGATATGGAACGTAACGTGCCGCAGATTGAGCTTTTCCGGGTCGCGCGTATAGCTGAAGCAGACGTCCTCAAAATCCACGCTGCCGTCCCGGACGGTCTGATCCGAGGTTCCGTCCGCGATGTCCGGCTGCTCGTCAAAGACCTCGTTGATGCGCCGCATGGACGCCTGCGCACGCGAGAGGGACATAATGAGCCACGAAAGCATCGTCAGAGACGAGACCGCCTGCGTGCTGTAGGACACGATGCTCACAAGCTCGCCCGTGAGCAGGCCCGTCGTCTGGAAAATGATCTCGCGTCCGCCGAAAAGCAGCAGCAGAATGGTACATGTCCACATAATGCCCATCTGGATCGGGCCGGTCAGCGTGAACAGGCGCGCAGAGGCAAGCTGCGCGTGCCGCAGCTCCTCCGCCGTCCCGGTGAAGCGCTCCGATTCATAGTCGCCGCGCACGAACGCCTTGACGACGCGGCTGCCGACAAGGTTCTCCTGAATAGCGCGGTTCATATCGTCCATTTTGACCAGCATTCTGCGGAAGCGCGGCTGACCGATGCGCATCATGATCGCCAGCGTGATGGCCAGCACCGGCAGCGCGCCGACAAAGAACAGCGCCAGATGCGGCGAAATGGTAAAGGCCATCACCGTCGCCAGAACCAGCATGATGGGGCTGCGCGTCAGCGAACGGATGATCTGGTGCATCGTCGTGCGGACGGTGTTGACATCCGTTGTGGCGCGGGTGATGAGGCTCGGCGTCGAAAAATGGTCGATGTTTGAAAATGAAAAGCTCTGGATCTTATCCAGCAGCATCGTGCGCAGGTTTTTGGCAAAGCCCTGGCTTGCAATGGCGGAGCACCGCGCACTGAGCAGACCGCAGGCCATGGACAGGCAGGCAATGCCCACCATGATCCCGCCGACGGTCAGGACGAAGCGGTCTCTCTGCGCGACAAGCGCGTCCGGGAACAGTCCGCGCAGCATAAAATCCTCCTCGCGGTAGAGGCCCCCATCCACGATGACCGACATCAGCATGGGGATAAAGACCTCCAGCACGACCTCCAGTCCGCCAAAGATGGCGGCGGCCGTCGTCCAGCCGCGATAGCCGTTCAGGCATTTTCCGAGATGTCGGAGCGATTTTTGTTGTTTCTGTTTTTTGATAGCGCTCTACCCCCTGTTTCCCGCTGTCCATCCCTCACGGCGGCTACGATGTTTCCTTTTATTTTATCGGGGGCGCTTCCTTTTTGCAAGTAGAAAACGTTCCGACATACCGTTTTCCTATCCGTTTTGGACAGATCGCTGCTTTTTGAGACAGATCACGAAAACGGCATTGTTTTTTCCGGTCTTTTACACTACAATAATCGTGTTCATCCAATGCTGCGGCCGCCGGCCGTATGCCGCTCTATGAAGGAGAGAGATCATGAAACGTTCTGAGATCAACAAGGCTCTGAAGGAGCTTGAAGCCATGTGTGCGCGGGAGCACTGCTACCTGCCGCCGTTCTGCAATTTCACGCCCGAAGAGTGGAAGACCAAGGGGCATGAATACGACGAAGTCCGCGACTGTATGCTCGGCTGGGACATCACCGATTATGGTCTCGGCGACTTTGACAAGGTTGGTATGTCGCTCATCACGATACGCAACGGCAATCGTGCGATGCAGGACAAGTATCCAAAGGTCTACGCCGAAAAGCTGCTGTACATGAAAGAGGGACAGTATTCCCCGAATCATTTTCACTGGTACAAGACCGAGGACATCATCAACCGCGGCGGCGGCAACATCCTGATCCGCGTCTACAACAGCCTGCCCGATGAATCCATCGACAAGGAATCCGACGTGACCGTTCACTGCGATGGCAGAACCTATACGGTTCCTGCCGGAACGCAAGTGCGCCTCACGCCGGGCGAAAGCATCCACATTCAGCAGTATATGTATCACGATTTTGAGGTCGAATCCGGCACGGGCGCTGTCCTGCTGGGCGAGGTCAGCCAGTGCAACGACGACAACACCGACAACCGCTTCAATCCGCCTGTGGGCCGTTTCCCGAAGATTGAGGAGGACGAGCCGCCCTACCGCCTGCTCTGCAACGAGTACCCGGCAGCGGAATGAGCCGCTCCGCTTTCTAAAATGCACAAAGGCGCGGGCCATACGGCCCGCGCCCTTGCATATGGGGAACAAGATAGGAATGGGATGGGATCAATCATCATTCTATGCGTCAGCTGACGCTGTGAGCGGAGGACGCTCAGCCATATCCGCAGCTCTGGACGATCGTGGCCAGCAGCAGAATGCCGGCGGTCACGGCAAGCGTGGGAAGCTTTCTCCGGAGCCGCATCCATGCAAAGCGCATGGCAAAACCGTTTATTCCGCCAGAGCGCGTCCGAGCGCACGGCACTTGTCCAGTGCCTCGTCGTCCGGCGCCTCGCAGCAAATAACGCTCTCGCAGGCAAGGGGGATGCCGGCCGCGCGGCAGTCATTCTCCCACTCGCGCATCCATTCGCCGTCGCCCCAGCCATAGGAGCCGAAGAGCGCCGTGGGCTTTCCGGCGAGAAGCGCCTTGCAGCTGTCGAACATGGGCTGGAATTCGCTCTCCTCCAGCACCTCGCTGCCCATAGCCGGGCATCCGAGCGCGACGGCGTCCAGCGCCGCCAGTCCGTCCGTGTGCACCTGCTCCGGCGTCAGCAGCTCCGTTTCCGCACCTGCGGCGCGGAGCCCCTCTGCGACAGCCTCGGCCATGGATTCCGTATTTCCGGTTCCGCTCCAATAAATAACAGCCGTTTTTTTCATATCAATTCATTCCTTTCTGAAATACGCGATCAGACTGCGACGGCCAGCCGCTCCATATCGGAGCCGGCCTGCCAGAGCGCGCAGTAGATCTGCGTGCATTTGCGGTATTGGGCAAAAAGCCTTTTTGCGTTTGCTTCATCGCCGTACACCTTCCAAAGTCCGGTGCATTTGCAGCCGTCGTCCCGGTGCTCGATAAAGCCGCGCACATCCTCGGGCGGATAGCTGAGGAAAAGTCCGACCTCGTGCGGGAACTCCTCTCCCGCGCGGAAGCGCCGGATGAGCTGCGCCAGACATTTTGCGCAGCCGCCCTCGGGATATCCTGCCCGGCGCAGAAGCTCCGCCGCCAGCGAATCCTGAAGATCGCGGCTCAGACGCGCGGGCCGGTAGAGATAGAGCAGTGCGCGTCCGTCCGCAATGCGGAGCGGCAGCAGGCAAAGGCCCTTCGGCGTCAGCGTCCGGTTGATCCGCCGGATCTCGGTTAGCAGCGTTGCGCGGCATGTGCACACACAGGGAAACAGGCTTCCGGTCTTGATCCCGGCAAGCGTCGGCGCGCCCTGCCGGATCAGCAGTTCTTCTGACATTGCGCCACCTCCTGTGCTGTGAGCTTTCCACGTTTTTTCATTGTTTATTCCGCCACGCGGTTAATCTGCTCTAACCGTGTGGCGGAGGAACGGGCTCGTTTCGTTCACACCCATAGTATAGCGAAAGCAGAGGGCCGCATCCGCTCCAAATTGTGCGAATGCGGCTCCAAATTGCAAAATTCTGCGGCGCGGCTCCGGCGGAACGCAGCGTTTTTCTCTGCCCCCGTCAGGAATGAATGGCCTCCGGCGCGCAGCTGTCGCAGAGAACGCCGCTGCGATAGGCATTCGGCGCGACGCCGATGACGCTTCGGAAGGCCTTTGCGAATTTGCTGGCGTTGTCATAGCCGAACTGCCCGGCGATGTCCAGCACCGTCCGGTCCGTGGACCGCAGCAGCTCCGCCGCGCCGTGCATCTTCTGCAGACGCAGCCAGGCGGCGGGACTGCGGCCATAGACCCCCCGGAAGCTGGCCTGGATCTGGGCGGCGGAGGCCCCGAAATGCCGGGACAGCTCCTGCACCGTCACCTTGCTCTCGGTGTTGGCCCCCTCCCGCAGGTTCAGGGTAGTGTTGCCGGAGTTCACGGTCCCGCTGACGGCCATGGCGGGAACAGCCATGGTGCTGGCGATCATCAAGCCCGCAAGGATACGGGCGGCAAAGGTCTTATTAAAGTGCATGTCGGAGTTCCTTCCTTTCTCTACTGGTGCAGCTTGTTGCAAGCGGCAGGTTTGTTACTTGGAGCTCAGAGCCCGTTCCAGCCACACAGACGCCACGTCCATGGCGGAATACAGGCTGTCCTTCTCGCTCTTCTTGACCACACGG
>ENA-UEQW01003335-UEQW01003335.1-human-gut-metagenome-genome-assembly--contig:-NODE-3335-length-11153-cov-5.908451_pt1 | contig 11153 bp, 8 predicted proteins | sample MGYA00242947_ERZ507947 | MGnify/ENA primary metagenome ERZ507947 (study PRJEB26167, sample SAMN06115421) | human gut metagenome | host: Homo sapiens | place: China:Guizhou | collected 2015-03-17... | reverse complement strand
CACAGCTCAATAACAGTAGAAGCTCCAACAATAAGTATTGAAGGAAAAGAAGAAGCAATTGTCGCTTTTTCAAACGGAGAAATCAACGTAACTGGCAATGCAACCATTAAAGGGGGCAGTGCTTTAATTGACACACGTGGCTATGCCTCTGTAAATATCAATAGAGACAATTCAAATGCAACAACGGTATTGGAAGGAGATATCGTATTTGAAACTCCGAATGTCGAGGGAGGAGATGGCAATTTCAGTGGTAATCTTATTGATGCGTTTGTCAATATCAACTTGTCTGGTGAAGGTTCCTCGTGGACCGGAAGATCCTATCAGTCATACAAATATGTAGATGCCTCAAACGGCACTGTTGCTGTTGTTACTTCTGAAATAGGTGAAAATAGAGAATACTTTGGTCAGGTTTCTGGATTAGTATTGTCTGTTGCTAAAGGAGCAAAGTGGGAGACAACCGGAGATTCCTTTGCCAATGTCTTAAATATGGATAGCGGCAATTTAAGCTTAGCCGCTGATTCTGTACTTCATGCCAACGATTTTATTGTTGCCGGAGATTCCAACACTATTAATTTCGGTAACGGAGCCAATATTAACGGCACTATAGAAGATCAGGGAACTCTTTACATGACCGGTGATGTTTCCAGCTTTACAGGCGTTTTAAATGTAATGGGCAAGGCATCAGTCGGTTTAACTGCTGAAGAGGCATCTGAAACCCTCAATCCAATGCAAGGTTCCGTTTTGGTAGTAAAAGCAGGAACGACGTTAAACGGTTCTACATCAGTCGGAAGCTCAGCTTCAGCCACTTCAAACGGAAGCAGTTTATCCGTACTTTCAGACGGTACATTAGCGATTGTCGCAACAGATGACTACACCGAAGGTACTCCTCTTGTTACGGTCGGTACAGCCTCTACAGAAGACGGTTCCACGGTAAAACTGGTTAATGCAGTCAAAATTGCTGACGGAACAACTGTTTTTGCAACTTCTGACGGTTCTGCCCCTTCCGAATATAGTCTTGTCACAGACAATCTTTTGAAGGTTGTTGAGAATAATCAGATTGTTTCTCAAAGTGCTTCTACAGCATTAGGCGGTAATGTTCTTACTCCCAATGTAATTAATGAAGCTTTAACCGCTTCCGGTTTAGGAGCAGAAAGAGTAGTAGCTCTCACTACTGATACAACAGCGGCTCAGGCTGTTTCTGCTCTGAACAACATCGCTCTCATGGGCACAGCTTCCGGGGCACAAACCGCAGCAATAAATGCAGCCAATATCCAGCTTGATGTTATCGATTCCCACGGTTCTGTACTTGCGGGCTACGCGCACGAAAAATCCGGTGCAGACCTCTGGATAGACTTGAACGGCTCTTTCAGTAAAGCAAACCGTTTCTCCGCCGGTTCCACAACCTACGGATATAAGAGCGATTTGGCCGGAGTAACCATCGGAAGCGATTACGCTTTTGGCAACGGCTATGCCACCGGTGTTTCCGTCAGCTTCGGAACCGGTTCCGTGCGCGGTCAGGGCAACGGTGCAGGCATCAAGAATGAAGTGGATTACTACGGAGTCAATCTCTACGGTGTCTGGTCCAACGAATACTTCAATATGATCGGTTCGGTCGGCTATCTTCAGACTAAGAATGAAATCAAGTCTCAGGGATACAAAGGCAAACCGGATGTGAAAGTCGTTTCCGCCGGAGTCCGTCTTGAAAAACCGCTCTTATTGAATGAATCCATCACTGTTACGCCTCATGTCGGCGTCCGCTACAAGCATATCAACATGGACAGCTTTAATGCCGGAGGTTTTAACTACGACAGCGAAAAAGCCAATTTGGTTGAGGTACCTTTCGGCGTTGCCTTCAATGCAAATCTGAAGGCACCCTGCGGAGCAGAGGTCAAGCCGTTTATTGACTTGACGATTGCTCCGAATTTCGGAGACCGCAAAGTTACAAACAAGGTAGCATTAACCGACAGCAGTGCATCGGATTCATTTGAAGCTCGCATTGCCAATAATTCAATGTATAACGCCAAACTTGGATTGAATGCGGTGAAAGGCAATCATTCATTAGGTATCAGCTACGGCATTGGAAGCGGCAGTTACGGCAGAGTCGATCAGGCTTTGCAGGCTAAATACAGATACAGCTTCTAAGATTTTTAGAAAAATCTAGTCCTATGGCCCGCTCTAAAACAGCGGGCCTTGTTAATTAAACTCGTTCAATTGCATTCAGGCTGATTTTTGCACCGGACAATTTGAGCCAAAGTTTCCTATCCTGCGCAAATGGAACCCAGTTAAAAATCAGCTCCTCTATGGGTCTTCATAATGCAACCCAACCAATAACCAACAGTCCCTCTCTAACGGCATTAAAAAAAGAATCTTCAGGAAATCCAAAGAAAAACTGACGGAAAACCATACACAAAATCATAAACAAACAGCCGTAAGCCAACGGTATTGCTCCATAGGTAAATTGCTGGCGTAACGCTCTGTGACTCTTTTCCTCCTGCAAGACAAAGTATTCATGGAAAACCTTTTCAGCCCCGTTCGGAATTTTTTCTCTGATCGTTGCCAATTCGTTTTCAGGCATCAGAACCCTTAACTCATAGGATTGAGCTAAGTATTCTCTTATACTGTCCCTAAGATATTCCAGCACATCATCTCCCGCCGTCACATAAGGCAGCGGTAAAACCGTCGCACGATCAAAAAACTCTTGGGGATGAAGCCATACAATTGTGACGATACAATGTTTACCGTCAAAAATTACAAATAGTTTTCCACGGTTCATAGGCTGAATTTTGTTGGGTAAGGTCTGAATTTTCTCCTCATTATCTAACAAGAAACAGTCATTTTTTGAAAAATCTCTCTATTTGCAGGGCTTTTTCGGAAAATCCCCGCAAGCTAACTTGTTGAATTTAAAGAAAACTGCGGGGTTTGCGGGGAGTTGCGGGGATTTTTCACCGGGATTGGAAAAAGTGTCAAAATAGAAAAATACAAAACAGAGAAACAGAATCCAAGGGTATCTACCTAGCGGCAATTTTATGATGGTCTTTTTGATGGTCTTATACAAATCTGCAACATTAACACCCGATAATCACTGAATAGTTCGATTCTCGCCGCCCCACAAGACATCGTTGAGCAGGTTATCCCTGAGATTTTGCGTTTTTCAGTGATCTAGCCGGAGTTCGGCTCCGGCATCCTCGTTAAATTTCAATATCCGTACCTAATAACGGTTCGACTTCCGGTTCTTCCTGAACATCTTCCGGTGTCTCGGGCCCGGCTCCCGGAACTCCAACACCTAACGCTTCAAAGTATTTAATCTTTTTACCGGCAACTTCGTCGAAGTAGTAGCCGTGGTTAAAGCGAGTTTGCATGACGTTATTTAGAACCTGAAGGATCTTTGAATCGCTCTCGTAGACCAGGTTCAGTTTTCCTGCTTTCTTGTTTTCCTTCATATAGCTGCGGATTCTCGAACAAACCATCAGCGACAAGCCGGTCGCAATGAACTGTACGAAGGTTTTCCCCTGCAGTGCCTTGTTGTTAGAGCACCTGATTCGATTACAGCCGAGTCGGTCCTTGAGCGTTGCAAAGGCATCCTCTACGCGCCAGCAGTCCGCATAAGCCGTCCAGGCCTTAACCGGATCTTTCTCCGAGTCTGTGACTAAGACTCTAAATCCCTTGTACTTCAAGTATTCGTCTACCCGTCGGTTAACAATAACCAAGCCTTTTTCTTTATCGTTCCGGAAGAATTTTTCTTTCAGCTCTTCTTCTTGTTCGCTGAGAGCTTCCTCTTCGATGAGTTTCTTTTTAATCGTGAGAAGCGATTCCGTGAGCTTATTGGCCGCTTCCTGATAGATAACCGGGTCGTAGAACATGTGGTAATAAAGCTCGGCTGTCGCAGAGTTTGATGCCGGTTTTCCATCTACCGGCCGCGGATCGTATTTCCAATTCACCTTTGCTGTAGCGATGTTCTTTCTGATGTAAGGATCGCCGCTGTTGAGGTCTGCAAACTCTTTTCTGTGTTCATCGATAAGCTCTCTGGCCAGACAGCCTTTAGTCCCCAGACGGACATTAAAGATGAACTCAACTTTATTGATCAGACAGTCGTTGATGTTCTTTACGCTGTTGTAGCCTTTGTCAGCAACCAGAACGACGTTCTGCATGTTTAGAAGTGCCTGATCGGCAATCGTATGACGAATGGTGCTGACATCAGGAACATTTCCGTCATAAAAGCGATAAAAAATCGGAAGCCCGGACTTCTGGTCTACCAAGAAGAGAACGTTTAGCTGCGGCAGCGCATCATCGTCTTTGTTTTTACCGTATTCAATATGAGTTAAGCGCGTGGAATAAGAAGAGATTGAGGTCGAGTCCAGGGCAAGAATGATCTTGTTGTCTTCGTCTTCTTGAAGATAACTGCGCATCAGCAGGAAGTAACGCTGGACATCGCGCAGCTCTATCCTCTGGAAGAGGCGAGTTACTGCCGAGGGGCTCAGCGGCCGCGGATACGGCAGTCTCGTCGTCTCTGCAAAGCTTTCATAGAAGCTAACGTTGTTGTTCTGATTAAGGATTAAAAAGTATGCTAAGGAAAGGATCTTTTTATAGTCTTTGTTCCTTGGGAAGCACTCCTTTAAGAACTCTCCGACAGGAGAGTCGGCAACGATCTGATCTAAGGCCCAAGTAGCTCCGGCGTGAAGCTTCTTTATGTTGCGAGCCTGTTCAAGAGTGATGCCTTCTTCGGAGATCTGAGTAAAGACATAATCTTTTCCTTTCCTCTCAACCTGATAGTTCCGAAATTCAGGATGTTCTTGAAGGAAAGCTTCATCAAAACGAATTTTTCCGTCCTTTTGTCCGCCAAGGATTGTCCCAATCTTTTTGGATTCACCTCTTTTGCTTCGCTTGAGTTCTCTATCCCAAACGTTTTTATAGATGTAAACGTAATAAACGGAACCTGCCTTATTGATCAGAATCGGAGGAAGCTTCGGATTTGCCATTGATAGATCTCCATATACAATGATCTAGTCTACCACAAAAATCCTCAATTTCAACATTAACCTTATGTTTTATTGAGGATTTTTAAAATAATGAAGATCTAGAAACGCACAATCTCAGTTGGAAACTTAAGATTCTCCTTTAATTTCAGAGTTGCAAAGATTCCCTCTGGGTTGTTTTCATGCGCCAACTCATCCGGCACCACATATCCGGTTATTGTGTTTTTCTTCGACTCTTTGATGTCGAGTCCTATCGCCTCGGCTTCCTCAATGTTTCGGACAATCCTAAGCCTTCCGGTATCAATCAAGGCGTCGATTGTCTTTTTTCCAAATTTAGAATTAAGACTCTCCCTGATCTCTGAAATTTTGGTGCCGTAAGTGACAGAGCCGACAGAAAAACGCTCAGTGGTGTTATTGGCAGGCGTTTTCATCTTTCGGCCCCTTTATCCTTTGTTGCTGCCTTCGGCACATCCGGCAGCGGTTTTCCGGCTTGTTCCAGTTCAGTAAACCGTTTGTAGAGCCCCTTGATTTCAGCTTCAGCATCCGAAAGCTTTGAATACTTAGACGACAAAGCTTGAACGTGCTTTGCAAGAATCTCGCGGCCTTTCGGACTTAGTTCATGCTTCTGCGGCATCTTCGAGATTTCTTTGACGTTAGATTTGGCTATCGTCGCGAGATCGAGCGCTGAGAGCTTGCTGGTATCTCTGACGCCGTGCTCGACCAACCAGACGTTGACTGTAGATTTAACGTCGTTAAACCATCGGACGACAGCCGGAGCTCGGGCCTGAGCTTTTGCCGCTTCTTCGACAAGATATCCGCAGACTTCTTCCCGGTAATCAAAGGAACTGCGGGAGATTCTGCTTTCCTGAAGACGTTTTTCAACGGTCTTCATCAGAGTGTCTTCAGTTTTTAATCCCGTTTCATACAGGTTTACAGCCGTATCAATCAGCTTCCGGGTCTTTGCTCTTAGAGTGGAATCGGCAGACATGTGAACACCGACCTCATGCAGCATCACCGCGCAAGCCGTCTCCGGGTTGAGGTTGTCGGCAATGAGAAATGTCCGGTGATTTACTTTGTCGTGGAATCCGAGAATCCGTGTCGGATCTTGCGGCAGCGCAATAGTCGAGAATCCCTGTTTTTTCTCCTGTTCTAAAGAAGCAACGGTCAGTGCTTCGTACTCCGTTTGCGCCAAGTAAAAGCGGTTGTTGTTGACGAGATTAACGAGACCTTCTTTTCCGAACGCTTTAATTAAGGCCTCTCGGATCTCGGCCTTGGGTGTCTTCGGACTTTCCTGATTGGCCTTGGAAAAAAGAGCCACGCCTTTATCCGTTTCTTTGGTTTTAATAACCTTGAAAATTCTCTTGAATCCGTTCGTTACTTTCTCAACGTCTTTTCCGTCTAAGTAAGGATAAAAACCTTCTTTGCCGAGAGCTTTTTCAGTGTAGGCACCGTTTGTAAGGAAGTCGTTTGTTATGCCGATTTCCTTGCAGCGCAGCTCGACAAAACCCTCAAAGCTGCGGGCGGCTTCCTCAGCTTTGGAATGCCAATAGTCGCTCTTACGCGTCATACGTTTGTGCATATCGCTGTCTCGGATGGCATTGATGGTTTCGGCCCATGCATCATGCAGCGGGAAGCGGATAACATTGTTTTGGCCGACTTCTTTAACGTTAATGTCTTTTCGGGTGAACTCAAACATCATCTTCTTGTTGGCTGAGTTCGAGCGCTCCTGATAATTCACTTCAATGCTGAAGGAATCGGTATCACCTTGAGCGCATTTAATCGCGGCGTCAAAGTTTTTTGAATCGTTTTTTATTAAATACTCCACTTGAGCCGGAATCCATTTCGCAGAACGGTATACCGGTTCGGCACGTTTGAAGATTTCTTTTTTTGCGTCCTCCGTAAGTTGAACGGTAATCGAAGAGTCTACCTGTTGACTCAAGTAGCGCTTTTCCGGGTCTTGAATTTCTTTGTAATTTGTTCTCATCAAATAGTGATCGAGCGCATGAAACCACTCATGCGCAAGGCTTGAGTAGCCTTTGGTTTTGGTGAGATTGATAACGCGATTCGCCAATTCATAATGCGCCGAAGCTGCTCCGTGGCCGCGAGAGCCGAAGGCAAGCCCTAAACCACCGTCCAAAGCAACGGCCTTCGGAGGAATGTCCAAAATCTTCGACAGATCCATTAGGGCATCGTAGGCATTGTTGAGCATCCATTGACGCTCTCTGCCGTTTTTGCCTTGCTTGACCCAGTTTCCGAACTCAACGCCTCTGAAACCGAAGGTTTCTTGGAACATTTCCGGTGTAGCGTCTTTCCCTTGACGGTAGTCCGGGCCCACTCGATCTCTGATCGGATTGCCGCTTCTCCAATCCTTTTCACTTCTTGAAAATTCTTCTCTGAAGGCTCGGTATTTTCCTTCCAGCTCCGCTCTGTGTTCGTTAACATACTTCCAGAAAGCGTCATCGGATTCAAAAGCAATCTTGTCAGTAAGCTGAAACTCAATCGAGCCGGATTTTCCGTAAACCTCGTAACTATGAGTATTGCGGACACCGCGACCGTACAGTTTTACGCGGATTTCTGGTTTGGGCTTGGCTTCTTTTTCTTTATCAGTTTGTTTTGCAGCCTTCAGCAATTTTCCGAAAGTTGCGTCAAGCTGCTTTTCAAGACTTGCTTCAAACTCTTTCTCGCTGTTGCCGACTGCTACCGCATAGTAGGGATAAAGTTTTCCGTCGGAATTTTTCAAACATAAATGTTCATTGTCCATGCTCCCCGGCAAAGTACATTGGAACCGGTAGGAGTTGATGTCGGAGCCGTCCGAGAGTTCAAGGTTATTCCATCGGCACATATTGGCTGCGTCTCCGATGCTGTTTGCCCCGATAAAAGACCAGTACTTCGGAGAAATGTGGGCGAAGATTTTATATTTATCCCGTACTTCATAAAAACGGTCAAAGGCTTCGATTTGTGCTTCCGGGGCAAGTTCTCCGGTTACAACCTGACGATGCAGTGCAATAGCCGTCGAAGCTGCGTACTTATAAAGTCCGTATTTTGTTGAGCCTTTAGGGGGCCTTCTTCCGCTCAAAGTAGTTCTTACCAGCCACAGGCACGCCGCTGCATTCGGATTATCTTTGTGCAGATCGAAAATAGCCTCTTTGGGCCAGACTTTATCAAGCGGCTCTGTAGCCAATCGTTCTTCAATCTCATCCTGAGATGCAGTGAGAAATTGATAAGGGTCGCCTTTTTTGTGAACCGACCTTCCTTTTCTCGTATTGTTCAGGTCTTCTCCAAAGTCTTCCAGTTTTCGGCTGCCGTCTTTGTTTAATTGAAATTTCAAAATATCTGCATCCTTAAATGCAGCTGATACAGCTATTTTCTCCGGTTTCTTAACTTGTTCCGGGGCAGGAGGCGCGAAAAAGTCAAATTCAAGCTGTTCCGGCAATAATCGGGCCATGCTATCTCTCCATGTCGTTCTTGTTAGGTTTGTTGAGATTTGAATCAATGGAGCGTTCCTCGGGCTTTAAAACAATTCCTCGGCGCTCTGCGTCCACAAAAACATCGGCGAGTTTTGCCCTGAAGATTTCTTTCATGCGCGGATGCTCTTTAAATTCGGGACGCGAAACGTGGGATTCATAGACCTGCTTAAAGGTTTCAGCGTTTTCCGAGGACAGCTCCGATAATTTCTTATCGGTTTCTCTCCGCTGTTCTTCTTCCCGGACGGCCTCTTTATTGATAAAAGTGGCCTTAGTCACCGCTGCTTGCATACCGCAGATACGGCATTCACCGAAGTCCGGTGAATCGAGCATTGCCTCCGAACAATCGACATATGACCATTTATCGAGGAAGTCATCAATCTTTTTCAGTTCATCCGCAGACAAACCGTCTGCGCACTCCGGCCCGTTGACGATGTAGGGAATGTAGGCCGTGTTGATATAAAAATCGTTGCTGAAGTTGTCAATTTGTTCTTTAAAACTGATTGCCATCTTCTCCTCCTGTTCTTATTGTTTTTCCCGGTCGCGGGCGGGCTGCTTGACCTGAATGATCGTTTGATTTCTGCTCGGGGCGTCCATTGAATATTCATTAAGGCCGACGGTAATACCTTTTTTCTGGGCCGCTACAAAGACACTGAGAAGTTGTTTTTCCAGCGCCTTTTGCAATCTAGGGTGCTTTTGAAGTTCTTCGGTCGCAACATAAGCTTCAAACAGGACGTCGAATACCTTTCTGTTTTCCGGTGTTAAAACTGCTTTGGACTGGTTGCGCTCGGTCTCAATGGCCTTCCATCGCTCTTCGGCTTTTTCCCGGATGTCCCGCTCCAAAACATCCGCCATGCTGAGATCCTTCTCTTTTACCTGAAGTTTGATTTCTTTTTTCGGTTCTTCAAGCAGCCGCAGCGTTTGTTCTACCGGAGCCGTGACGCTTTCTCTCCAGAAAAGCTCGTCCTCTTTAGCTCCCTGAAAAACTTTCTCCTGAGATAATTTCTCTGGAAGTTCTTCCAGAGCGGCTTTAATGTCTTCCTTGTCATCAACATTCAATTGAGAAAGATCAAAAACACCGCTCCAAGACTTCGTTTGTTCGTTCCAATTTCCAAACGACTTCACGGGCTCTCCGGCTTCGTGGAAGCGAAACACCAAGGTACCGTAATAACGCACCTCATTTCTGCGAAACTCTAAGGCACAGTAATATTTGTCGTCTTCAATTTCAGCGTTTTTCCTATTGAGAAATGCCCCGAACTTTTTTAATAAAGCCGAGTCAAGCATATCAATTCTGTTCGGTTCGGCTTTAGGATCGAGCACAAAGGACATCGGCGTAATCTGAGCCAAATAATCCATTTCCACTCCATCGAGCGGGTTTTTCCACGGAATGTTTTCGTACTCAACATAGACGCCGAAAAGGGGTTTAACTTCCTTCCCAGACTTACAGTCTTGGAGGTATTCGGTGCGCCATTGTTTCTGTCTAGCTTTGTCCAAGTCGTGCTCAAACGCATCAATCTCTTTGATGGTTTCCTTCTTCACTGCCGAAGCCGTGACGCATTCGGTTTCTTTCTCTCCGCCGAAAGGTTTGCAAATTTGAGTTTCCAGCGGATTCTCAAATCTCAGCACCTCATACTCGGCGAGAAACTTTTCGGCTGCCTTAGCGTCCAGCGGACGGACGTCCGTGCCGGGGTCGATCAGCTGCTGCATGAGTCGCTTTTCAATAACGACCGGTTCCGCATATTCGATTTTTTCTTCGTAGTTCATTTTGTTTAACCTTTAACGTTCGAGATCTTGGGATTGCTTCTTTGGGTCGTCCCTGTGCCGCAGATCGAGCCGGATACCTGCTTTTTCTGCTGCTTTGAATTTTTCTTCCAGCCTGTTTTTCAGAGCTTCCGACAGTTGCGGATGCTCCTGAAATTCCCGGCTCTTTGAAAAACTGCCGACAATCTTTTCAATGCTTTCCCGGTGCTCTTTGCTCAGAGGGGCTTCCTTTCTTCGTTCCAGCATCTCTTTTGCGAGCTCGACAGATTTGACTTCAACGGTGAAGCGCAGCGCATCCGTAAAATCTTTGGCGTCTTTGGGGATGAAGAGTTTTTGACTCTCAAAGGAAAACCTGAAGTCTTCGATGTCTTCTTTGACGGTTTTCCTGACCATTTCTGCGGCTTCGTCCATTACTTTTCTGTCAAGGCCGGATTTAAGTGCCGTATCAGAAAACGGGAAGGGTTTGCCGTCGTCCATTCCCAGTTGTTTAAATGCATCTCTTAAGGCTTTGGTGCCATAAAGATGACGGGGAATATATTCGGCTTCATAACAGCCTTTTCTTCGTTGAATGTCTGAATGCCGGAAATTGAAATCGGAGGCTTTGAAGGGTTATCCAGAGGCAAAGACATTGACCCGTAAGAAATTTCGAGTTTTTCTTTCAATACCGGATTGCTCCCGGAAAAAAGGTCTAAACCCTTCGTGCCGACCCCTTGTTTTTCGGCAGCTTCAGTAAACAATTCCTGAAGCAGCTGTTTGTCATGGTTGACAAATGACCGTACCCCGTTATCGTCTTCGACGGTATGTCTGACCTCCACATCCGAGATTCTTTTAACCAATTCTCTTACTGGTTCCGGCAGCTTCGCAGCTTCCTTTTCATTTAAGGAACCTCTGCACAAAAGGTGGGTGATGTGATATAATTAGCACACTCCTGAAAAGTGTGATTATGAAGATTAAA
>ENA-UEQW01003327-UEQW01003327.1-human-gut-metagenome-genome-assembly--contig:-NODE-3327-length-11180-cov-5.137530_pt1 | contig 11180 bp, 7 predicted proteins | sample MGYA00242947_ERZ507947 | MGnify/ENA primary metagenome ERZ507947 (study PRJEB26167, sample SAMN06115421) | human gut metagenome | host: Homo sapiens | place: China:Guizhou | collected 2015-03-17... | reverse complement strand
GGGGGGAGTTGGTGTGGACCACGATGCCCTCGGCCACCTGGGTGTCGCAGGCGGCCACCAGGCGCTGTTCCCCCTCCACCTCCACCATGCAGATGCGGCAGGCGCCGATCTCGTTGATGTCCTTCAGATAGCACAGGGTGGGGATGGTGATGCGCAGGGTCTGCGCCGCCTCCAGAATGGTGGTGCCCTCCGGCACCGTCACCGTGCGGCCGTCGATGGTCAGTGTTACCATTTTTCGTTCCTCCCTCCCCGGAATATGCCGTAGCCGTAGTGATCGCAGCGCAGGCAGCGGGACGCCTCAGTGCGGGCGCCCTCCTCGGTAAGGCCGCACTCGATGTCCTCAAAGTCGCAGCGGCGCTGGCAGGCCTCCCGCTCCGTGGTGTTGATGCGGCCGTGGGGCGCGCGGTTGTTCAGCCGCGGGCCGGGAATGTCCACGTCCACCTTGATCTCGTGGTGGAAGCCCAGATGCTCGTCAATATTGGCCGCCGCCACCTTGCCGGCGGCGATGGCGCGGATAGCGGTGGCCGGGCCGGTGACGCAGTCGCCGCCGGCGAACAGGTTGTCCATGTCGCCCACCTGTCCGGACAGACCGGCCACGAAGGTGCCCCGCTTGATGGGCACGCCCGCCTGCTCGAAGCCCTGGATCTCGATGCCCTGACCGATGGCCACCACGATGATGTCCGCCGGGATGCGCACCTCCGGCAGATCGGCCTTGTTGGGACGGGGACGGCCGGATTTATCGGCCTCGCCGATGATCTGGGGCTGCACCCACAGCGCCGCGGCACTGCCGTCCTCGTCCGCCTCGATGCGGACGGGTGCCATCAGCGCGGCGATCTCCGCGCCCTCGGCCATAGCGCCGGTGACCTCGTCTGGCAGCGCCGTCATGTCCTCCACGCGGCGGCGGTAGACGCACGTCACCTTCTCCGCGCCCAGACGGATGGAACTGCGGGTCACGTCCATGGCCACGTTGCCGCCGCCGATGACCACCACCCGCTTGCCGGTGAAGTCCGGCATCACATCGTCGCCGATGGAGCGCAGCATCTCCACGGCGGACATGACGTTCCTGCTGTCCTCGCCGGGGATGCCCACCTTCTTGTCCTGATGGGCGCCGATGGCGATATACAGGCAGTCATACTCCTTCTGCAGCTCCTGCACCCAGATATCCACGCCCACGGTGATGCCCGTGTGCGCCTCGATACCCAGGGACAGGATGGACTCGATCTCCGCGTCCAGCAGGTGCCGGGGGAAGCGGTAGTTGGGAATGCCGTAGCGCAGCATACCGCCCAGCTTGCTGCGTTCCTCGTACACCGTGACCTTGTGTCCCATCAGCGCCAGATAGTAGGCGCAGCTGAGCCCGCTGGGGCCGCCGCCGATGACCGCCACCTTCTTGCCGGTGGACGGTGCACAGGCGGGTTGGGGCACATCGCCGGCGTTGTCCACGGCGAAGCGCTTCAGGCCGCGGATGTTGATGGCGTCGTCGATCATATTCCGGCGGCACCGCGCCTCGCAGGGGTGCTCGCAGATATAGGCGCAGGACACCGGGAAGGGGTTGTCCTTGCGGATCAGGCGCACCGCGTCGGCGCACCGCCCCTCCCCCACCAGCGCCATGTAGCCGGGCACGTCCACGCCGGCGGGACAGAGCGCCACGCAGGGCACCGGCAGCTGCAAGCCCGCCAGACAGCGGTGGTGCAGGATGTGCTCCTCATAGTCGTCCCGGAAGCCCTCCAGACCGTCCAGCACCAGCCGGGCGGCGTCGCGCCCGATGGCGCAGTCAGCGGTGTTCACCACCGTGCGGGCGGTTTTTTCGATAATGGCCAGCGTGCTCATGTCGGCGGTGCCGTCCAGCACCGTGGCGATGAGCTTGCTCAGCTGTCCCAGACCGATGCGGCAGGGCACGCACTTGCCGCAGGACTGGGCGTGGCACAGCTGCAAAAACGACAGGGACATATCCACCGGGCACAGTCCCGGAGGGCTGGCGGCGATGCGCCGTTCCACGTCGCGGTAGAGATTGTCCACCACCGTCTGGGCGCGGCTGGGGCTTTTTATGTCAAGTCTGCTCAAGAGGGTTCCTCCTTTCGTCCGCGCAGCGTGAACGTATGTCCGCCTACCGCGTGAACAAGTCGTATGTTACGTACAAGAATGACACAAAAAGCGGCAAAAGTCAACAAGGAATAAAAAATCGTTTTCGTAAGAAGAAATTATCGTGCTTGCTCGATTTTTAACGTTATTTACAGCACAAACCGATAGATTTAAAGCGTGAAAGTTTCTTCAAAAGAAACGTACGAAGACTGCCTGCGCAGGGAACGGCGTCCCGCGGCGTCCCGCTCCGCGGCCATCAAAAAAGAGCACCGCCGCAGCGGTGCTCCCTTTTAGGTTCTTATGCTCTTATGCGCGGCCGCTGCGCAGGTAGCCATAGTTCTTCTTGAGTATGTTGCGGAAGAAGGGGATGCACAGCACCGTATCCGCCGCGATCCACGCCATGGGGTCGGCGGCGCAGAGGGCGTAGAAGGCCATGGCCGGTGCATCGGCGCTGACGGCGCCGCCGGCAAACAGCCCCGGCAGCACCAGACACACGGTGATACGCGCCACCAGCTCTGCCGCGCCCGCGCCCAGCACGAAGCCGCTGCGCCCGATGCCCTGCACGCAGTTGCGCACCACAAAGACGAAGCCCAGAAACAGGTACATGGAGAAGTCCACATACAGCAGGGAGTTGCCGTAGCGCACCGCGTCCGGCGTCACCTTGTCGGCGCTGAGGAACACATGGTAGCAGAAGTCGCCCCTTGTCAGCAGCAGACCCGTGCCCGCCGCCAGAATCGCCAGAATGGACACCATGCCCAGCGCCTGCAGCGTGCCCCGGCGAATGCGGTCGTACTGACCTGCGCCCAGATTCTGCGCCGTGAAGCTGGTCATGGCGCCGCCCAGCGCGTTCATGGGCGTGGCCACCAGATTGAACAGCCGGTTGGCCGCACCGAAGCCGTTCTGCGCCGCGTTGGACACCATCACACCGTCCCGCATGTCGAATTGCACCACGCCGCCCTGCATGACGATGATGCCGATGGCCAGCACGGAGAATTGCAGTCCCAGGGGGATGCCGCGGACCAGGTGTCGCTTCACGTCCATGAAGGTGATGCGCCAGTCCTCCCGGTGCAGGCGCAGCACCGGATAGCGCACAAAGGCGTAGATAAAGCAGCCGATGGTGCTGACCAGCTGCGCCAGCACCGTGGCAAGGGCCGCGCCCGCCACGCCCCAGCGGAAGGACAGGATGAACAGCAGGTCCAGCCCCACGTTCAGCACCGTGGAGAACAGCAGGAACAGCAGCGGTGTCACGGAATCGCCCATGGCGCGCAGGAAGGAGCAGATGAAGTTGTAAAACAGCTGCGCGCCGATGCCCGCGAAGATGATGGCGCAGTAGGTGTGCGCCGCGGTGTACACCTCGTGGTGGGCGGGCGTCACGTTGATCCACGCCAGCATGGGATCCAGCAGCACCAGCGCCAGCGCCGTCAGCACCACCGTCAGCGCGGCGGACAGGAGGATCTGCGTGGCCAGCGAGCGGCGCACGCCCCGTTCGTCGTGCATGCCCACATAGTAGGACGTGATGACGCAGAAGCCCGCGCTGACGCCGAAGGCGAACTGCAAAAAGATGAACACCAGAGAATTGGTATCGTTGACACCGGCCACCTCGGCGGCGGTCAGCGTCTGACCAACGATGGCCGCGTCGCTGATGGAGTACACCTGCTGCAGCAGGTACGACAGGATCACCGGCAGAGAAAACAGCAGGATCACCCGCCAGCACTTGCCCTGCGTCAGATCCATAGGCTCCCGCTTTGTATGGGCTGTTTTCACAGAAATCACCCCGTTCTTTTGTATAGTATAGACAAATAATCCTCTCAGAGCGCCGATTATAACGCCGCCGTCCGCCGTTGTCAATACATGCGGTGAAATTTTCGCTTTGCGGTATTGTTTTGCCGTTTTCGCCGGGTTTGTGTTGATTATACCGGGCAGATATGCTAAAATCAGCTCATCAGATACCGTAAGGGAGGGCGCGAAATTGAAAAAAGCCTCGGATAAAAAGAGCATCCGCCACATGCTGATCTATCTGCTTCTGCTGGCCGCCGTCATCGCCGTCGGCTGCTTCACAGACCTGTTCGACTTCAAGGAACTGGGTGCCGTCTTCACCGTGAATATGACCTCCCTGCTGAAGCTGGTCATTATGGTGCTGGTCATCCTGCTGGCCGCCAACATCATCATTTTCGTGCTGGGCTGCATCAAGCCGCGCTCCCACCGGGGCGGCTCCATACTGTCCCTGCTGGCCAGCCTTGTCAAATATGTGGCGGGCATCATCATCGTGTGCCAGAGTCTGTCCCTGCTGGGCGTCAATGTGGGCACCATCATCGCCAGCGTCGGCGTTCTGGCTCTGGTGGTGGGCTTCAGCGCCGAAAGTCTGATCGCCGACGTGGTCATCGGCGCGTTCATGCTGCTGGAAAACCAGTACAACGTGGGGGACATCGTGGAGGTCAACGGCTTCCGGGGCGTTGTCACCCGCATCGGTATCCGCACCACCTCCATCACCGACGGCGGCGGCAACGTGAAGATCATCAACAACTCCGAAATGAAGAATATCCTGAACCGCTCCGATAACAATTCCTGGTCGGTCAGCGACATCTCCATTCCCTATGAGACAGATCTGGCGCAGCTGGAGAGCCGGCTCCCGGCGCTGCTGGAGGAGATCCGCGCCGCCCGCTCCGATGTGATGCTGGATGCGCCCCAATATCTGGGCGTTCAGTCGCTGGACGCGTCCGGCGTGGTGCTGCGCTTCTGGGTCAAGGTGGCGGAAAAGGACATCTACGCCGGTACCCGCGCCCTGAACCGCGAGCTGCTGCTGGGCTTCCGCCGTCTGGGAGTGGAGTGTCCCTATCCCCAGATGGACGTCCACATGAAATAAGCCATGGACGACAGAAACAAAGAACTGACTCCGCCGCCGGAGCACGCGGCCGCTCCCCCGCCGGAATTTACCCTGCCGCCGGAGCTGCTCCCGCCGGATACGGCGCTGCCCGGCGAAAAGGCCGCGGCGGCCGGTGCCCTCCAAGCCAAGGCCGCCAAGTGGAAGAAGCTGGCCTACATTCTGGTGGGCGGCTCTGCACTGACCGCCTCCCTCCTGCTGGGTGCTCCCGGCGCCGCAGCACCGGACGCCGTACCCGACACCGGCGGCACACCCGCCGCCTACGAGGAATACGCCGCCGCCGGCCCGCTGCACTACACTATATATAACGACACCTTCTCTGCCGGCGGCGAGCCGTTGATCCTCGCCCAGAGCGACGTGGATATCTCCGCGCTGGCGGACGCGCCCCTGTCCCTGCCCCAGCCGGAAGCACCGGCCTACGGTGCCTATCAGTTCCTGGGCTGGGTCGCCCGGTATGATACCTCTGCGGGTCAGCGCTGGACGCGGGTGGAGGAGCCCCTGACCGCCGCCTTTGCCGCCCGCATCAAGCCCGGTGAGGACGGCGTCCGCACGCTGGTGCTCCGCGCCGCATGGCGGCGAACGGAGGAGAGCCGCTATCCGTGGACGCTCCGGCTGGACGACGGCGCAGCCGTCACGGAGTACGACGCGGCGGTGCCCATGGCCTCCGGCGGCAGCGTCTATCTGTGCGCCTATCCGGAGCCTGTCCGGGCGGGCTATCGCTTCACCGGCTGGCTGAACGCCAGCGGCGCGGAGGTCGATACCCTGTCCGCCGCCGATTTTTTCGCCCGGAGCGCCGACGGCCAGACCGACTGGCAGGCCCCGCTTCCCGTCACCCTCACCGCCCAGTGGGAGCAGGAATAAAAAAAGAACCCCAGCTTTCAAAAATGAACTGCACCCCATTTGTTAGACAGTATGATATACTATCTAACAAATGGGGTGCAGTTCACTCTCCGTCACACGGGATTTTTCTTTCACACCAGCTCCCGCGGCAGCCACCGTTTGCGCCACAGGAAGAATAAAAACAGTGAACCGCGGAAGCACAGCTCGATGCACATGGCGATCCACGCTCCCCGCAGCCCCCAGTGGGGCACCAACAGCAGCGTCAGCGTGATACGCACGCCCCACATACTGACAAAGTTCAGCACGGAGCTGAGCAGTGAGCTGCCCGCCCCCTGAAAAACACCGGCCGTCACAATAGACGCGCCGAACAGCGGCTCGGAAAACACAACGATCCGCAGCACCTGTGTGCCCAGCAGCACCACCTGCCGGTCGGGACTCAGCATCCCGATGATCCACGGGGCCAGCGCGTACATCAGCGCGGAGGCCACCAGCATCACGCCCATGCCCAGCAGCACCGTCACCCAGCCCAGCCGCGTCACCAGATCCTTCCGCTTGGCACCGACGCTCTGTCCGATCAGCGTAACGGCGGCACTCTGCACGCCGTATCCGGGCATATAGCACAACGCCTCCGCCGTCACCGCAAAGGAGTTGGCGGCGATGGCGACGGTGCCCAGCGGCGCGATGATCCGCGTTGTCACCACCTGCGCGCTGGACATGACTGCCTGCTCAATGGCGACCGGTGCGCCCAGCCGGACGGCACGCCGCAGCTGCACCGGCACGAACCGCAGCCTCTCCCCCTTCCGCAGCCCCAGCATGGGGGAGCGCAGCAGGCAGATGCACAAAATGATCGCAACCACCGTCTCCGACAACGCCGTGCCCAACGCCGCGCCGGTCACGCCCAGATCCGCCCCCGGCAGCGTAAACGCGCCCAGCTGCCGCGTGGGGAAGATCAGCAGGGAGTTGAACACCACGTCCAGCCCGCACATGAGCACCAGCAGTATGCTGGGCGTCCGCATATTTCCGCCCGCCTGCAGCAGACCCACCGCCAGCCGGTTCAGCTGCACAAAGGGCAGCGACAGTGCGAAGATCAGGAAATACGAGGACGCGCCCGGACAGATAGAGCTGTCCGCGTGGAGCCAGTGGGGAAGCCCACTGGCGATGGCACCGCCCACGGCGGCAATAAGCAGCCCGAAGGCGAACCCGGCGCACAGCCCCTGCTTCACCAGATTCCGCGCGTCCTTTTCCTCGCCTGCGCCGATGCGCTGCGCCACCATGACGGAAAATCCCACCACCAACGCTCTGCACAGTCCGCCGAACAGCCACGTGCTGGAGGCCACCAGTCCAATGGCAGCGGAAGCGTCCCGCCCCAGCTGTCCCACCATGGCGGCGTCGATGTACTGCATGACGATCGACGAAATTTGCGCCAAGATCGCGGGGAAGCTCAGCTGTAATGTCAGCGCGGTCTGCTGCCGCAGAGCCAGCGGACGCCCCTCGCGCAATTCAAGAAGAAGATCCTGCTCCGCCATGTGCTTTCTCCCTTTACCACGTGTTTGCTCCCCCTATTATACAGACCCCGCCCCACAGGGTCAAGCGGGATGTTTCCCGGGCTATTCCAACTTTTGTGTGGGATTTTTATTTTCAAACCCAATTTCGACCGAGCGACTTCTTCCAACTTTTGTGTGGGATTTCCTCCGAGTAAACAAAAAGCACGAAAAATCTGGCATCCTGTTCGGACGCCAGATTCTTTTTTAGTTGTCTTCTTTCTTTTCTTCGGCATCGAGGGCTTTCGTCAGAAGCCGCTCAACAGCCATAGTCATTGTTTGTCCCTTATCCTCCGCATACGCCTGAAGCCGCTCATAGACGCTTCTCTCGATGCGGTAGCAGATGGGGACGCTATCCTTTTTCTGTCTTGGCATTCGGACTCACCTCTCATCCAATTCCAAAGAATCTATCGAAGAATGCAACCAGCTTCTCCGTAACGACCCGCTTCTTCTCTGCGCGATTCCCTCCGCCAAAGCGTGACATAGGCGGCAAAAGACCGTCAATCTCCGTGCCGGTCGTCTTAATGGCACCGTCGCGGAAGGCGTTTGCCATGAACTGCCTCGTTTCCGCATCCTTCAGGCGTTCCTCCGCTATCAGTGCCGCAAGCTGCGTTTCCTTTTCGACGGCGACAAAATCGTGCCACGCATTGACCACATCATCCACGTCATTGATACCGGCGAGGAACCCTTGGATAAGGGCCTTCTTGCTGCGGAGCTCAGAGCTGGACTCCACGGCCTTCTGAATGGCGATGGCGATTTCCTTATTCTTGCCATGGCTGTCACGGTATTTTTGCATGAGCATAAGGATATAGTCGATGTTGATTTCAATTTGCTTGATAAGCTCGATTTCAAACACTACATCGTCCGTGATGTCCTCTTTCTCATGCTCGGAGCGGCCACGCCATTCGTCATACAGGTCTTGATAGCGGCCCATATAGTCCTGCATATCGCGTTCGGAGAGTATCTCCATGCCCTTGAAATCATCGAAGGCGACCAGCAGATTCCGCATCCGCAGGATGGCTCCAAACAGCCGGATAAATGCCTTTTGGCGTGCCTCACCAACGATACGCACATCGGTAAGGGGGAAGTCCTGCTGCAAGGTGGCAATCAAGTCCACATATCCCTCGTTGTACTTACCCTTTTCATCCGTGTAGCCGTTGTAATAGTCGGAAAATGGGCGCAGCGTCACGACCCCGTTGGTCGTAGCATCGCTGAAACGCGCTATGGCGGCGTCTGTACGCTTTTGCAGATTGCGGAAGCATACAATATTGCCAAAGGTCTTTATGGAGTTCAGAATGCGGTTTGTGCGCGAAAACGCCTGCAAAAGCCCGTGCATCTTCAGGTTCTTATCCACCCACAGCGTATTGAGCGTGGTGGCATCAAAGCCCGTCAGGAACATATTGACCACAATAAGCAGGTCGAGCTCCTTGTTCTTCATCCGCAGAGATACATCCTTATAGTAGCTCTGGAAATTATCGCTATCGGTGCTGTAATTGGTGTGGAACATCAGATTATAGTCGCGGATAGCCATATCGAGGAAATCGCGTGAGCTCTGGTCCAGTGCGGAGGTATCTTCGGGGTTTTCCTCGTCCAAGATGCCGTCCGCCTCTACCTCATTCGCCCCATAGCTGTAAATCAGCGCGACACGCAGCTTTTTGCTGGGGTCGGCATCCATCTGCCGCTTGAACTCTTCATAATAGAGCTTGGCTGCTGTGATGGAGGATACGGCAAAGATGGAGTTGAAGCCGCTGACGCGCTGCTGGCGTTTGATTTCCTCCACATCGTTCTGCCGCTTGGCGGAGGCCACCTCGCCGATATTTTGCAGCACATTGAATGTGTAGGTCTTTTCGTTGCGGTAGGTTTTCTGATTGAATCTTTCCAGTATGTACTTTGTAACATCAGTAATGCGCTCAGGCGTGAGGTAGGTTTCCTCGCGCTTGATGTCCCACACCGGCTTGTCGTCAATGTCCGGCTCCTCCTTCATCGTCTGCACATAGTCCACGCGGAACGGCAGCACATTTCTGTCGTTGATAGCGTCCACGATGGTATAGGCGTGAAGCTGGTCGCCAAAGGCCTGCTCGGTGGTTCGCAGGGTCGGGGTCTTGCCGCTGCCGGCGTTGTCCGTAAAGATAGGCGTGCCCGTAAAGCCGAACAGGTGGTATTTCTTGAAATAGTGGGTAATGGCAAGGTGCATTTCACCGAACTGGCTGCGGTGGCACTCGTCAAAGATGATGACCACCTGCTTATCTGCCAGCGGATGACCGGCATTTTTCTTGATGAACTTTGCCAGCTTCTGAATGGTGGTAATGATGATTTTGGCATTGGGGTCCTCAAGCTGCCGCGTCAGAATAGCCGTGGAGGTGTTGCCGTTGGCCGCGCCCTTTTCAAAGCGGTCGTACTCCTTCATGGTCTGATAGTCCAAGTCCTTGCGGTCCACCACGAACAGCACCTTGCTGATATGCGGCAGGTCTGCCACGAGCTGGGCTGTTTTGAAGCTGGTCAGCGTTTTGCCGGAGCCGGTGGTATGGAAAATGTACCCGCCGCCCTGCACCGTGCCGTACCACTTATAGTTGGTGGCGATTTCAATGCGGTTGAGGATGCGCTCCGTGGCGACGATTTGATAGGGGCGCATCACCAGCAGCAAATCCTCCGAGGTAAAAACGCAATACCTCGTCAGGATATTCAGTATCGTGGCCTTGGCAAAGAAGGTCTTGGTGAAGTCCATCAGGTCGGGGATGATGTGGTTTTTGGCATCTGCCCAGAACGACGTAAACTCAAAGCTGTTGCTGGTCCTGCCGCGCTTCCGTACCGCAGCGGCGTTGAAATCCTTAATATGCCCCAAGCGTGTGGTGTTGGAATAATATTTCGTATTCGTTCCGTTGGAGATAACGAATATCTGCACATAGTCAAAAAGCCCGCTGCCCGCCCAAAAGCTGTCGCGCTTATAGCGGTTGATTTGGTTGAACGCCTCGCGGATAGCCACGCCCCGCCGCTTCAGCTCCACATGGACGAGGGGCAGCCCGTTGACAAGGATGGTCACATCGTAGCGGTTGTCGTGCGCCGCGCCCTCCGCCTGAGAGACGGTATATTGGTTGATGACCTGCAGCGTGTTGTTGTGGATGCATTTCTTATCCAGCAGCCGAATGTTCTTCGACTCACCGGTATCCCGCTTGAACGCCTGCGCCGTGTCGCCGTCCTGTATCCGGCGGGTCTTTTCCTTGATGCCCTCGTTGGCGTTGGCGATGCTCTGCTGGAAGAACCGCTCCCACTCGCCATCGGTAAACTGGTAGTTGTTCAGTTTCTCCAACTGCTTGCGAAGGTTGGCGATGAGGTCCGCCTCAGTATGGATGGGCAGGTAAGTATAGCCTACCTCACACAGCAGGCGGATAAACTCTTTTTCCAGTTGTGCCTCGCTCTGATAACCGTCCGAACGCCGCGTACCCGGCGTATATTCCGCCACCACGGTGCTCTCGGTGGTAGACGCGATGATGTTATATTGGCTCATAATGGTTGTCTCCTTTTTTGCGCTTGAGCTTCTAAATAGCAAGCTGTCCGCACCAATAAAAGTATTTCACATATTGGCATTTCTTGTGGGCAAATCACTACCCACTTTTTTGCAAAGCTCTCTGCAAAATCGCCCGCCTGCACAAGCCCAAAGGCATAGTTTTCTCCCGTTGAATATGCATCATCTAAGTACGTGAATATTTTTTCCAACTGATAGTATGTTCCTTGCGGCATCGTTTTGGGAAGTTCCCTCAGCGCGTTATAGACAGGGATATTAAACAGTTCTTCAAGGTTTTCTATGCCATCACATATCTGTGGAGTGGCATCAATAATAG
>ENA-UEQW01003314-UEQW01003314.1-human-gut-metagenome-genome-assembly--contig:-NODE-3314-length-11218-cov-8.506956_pt1 | contig 11218 bp, 6 predicted proteins | sample MGYA00242947_ERZ507947 | MGnify/ENA primary metagenome ERZ507947 (study PRJEB26167, sample SAMN06115421) | human gut metagenome | host: Homo sapiens | place: China:Guizhou | collected 2015-03-17... | reverse complement strand
TTATATTCATTGACTTCATTATTGGCATAAATTCTATCCAGATTTGCTTTCCAAAGCGGCTCTATATCCAATGCGACCATTATGGTATTCAGAAAATAATCCACCACCGGTTTGGTTTTTTCATAATTCCACGATGCCGAGGTAACCAAAAACAACTTATTTTCCAGATTTCTGTCTTTCAATACATTCAAAAGCTTTCCATCTTTATTAAAGTCATAATTATTTGTATTTGTTCTGTTGAAAATCATTGTAGGCTTCGCAGAATAATAAATATCCAAGCGTTCATCGATCACCTTTTCTCTCGTACAACTAAAACGATAAGCGTACTTTAATCCATCCTTAATAAATGTAACGGAAAATTCCGACGGCTTATTAAAACAGTCGTCGCAAAACTTAAACGGACTTACAGGTATAGGTCTTTTTTCGAGTAAAGCGTTTGAGTTGGCAATAAACGAAACGACAAAAAGCATCGCATTGATAAAGGACGATTTACCCGAAGCATTTGCCCCATAAATCATTCTTGTTTTCGAAATCCTGTCTTTTTTCTCAACGATCAGATTTTCCTCATGCGATTTATCTTTGTTGGCAAGCATTGTAAAATCACATTCGTCGGCAAACGACATATAGTTCTTAAATTTAAAATCAATTATCATAACGATACCTCTTGATTATATTATATTTTTTAAACTCCAAAAAGTCAACCAAAACCGCCTCATTACGCAAATATTTTTGCCGTTTCTGCATTTTTTATGCAAATCTAATAAAAATAATTGGCAGATGACGGATTATTTTCTGATAATCCCCTTCGTTTTTGTTCTTCAGATCTATTGTCAATCTCTTATTGTCTTGTTGTAATAATTTTGTCAAATCAAGATTAGACTAATCTTGATTATTCAAAAAAGAGTTCCTCTACGTATATAGAAGGAATAAAATCGGATATTGTTTTATTGTAAAAAGGAATAAAATCCGATATTCGTTTCTTTAAAAAAGAATAAAATCGGAATATCGTAAACCTGAAATCTTTTTATTAGTCTGAAAGCATTAAAAAACGCCGTCCTCCGCAAAAGCAAAGGACGGCGTTTTTCTGTCTGCCGGTAAAGTTACATAAACACTCTTACCGTCAGGTCGTGCCATTGATTTTGCCTGAGCATTCCGTCCCGTTCTTTCCGGTAAGATTTTGCCTCTTTATAATCTATCGTAAACTCCCACACAAGCCTTTTCATATCGTCTGATTTGTCTGCAAGGTCGAAATTCATATACCAGTTGAAACACGTTTCCGTAACGGGAACAATCGTGCCGACGAACTGACCGATTACGTCTCTGTCGATACGATGGTCGGTAAAATCCATTTTCGCCAGCAAAAAATCTTCTACCTTTTTCGCCGGATCTTCCGGATTTCCGTTCGGCACCATTCCCGCATCCAGCATCCGCCGTTTGCTCAGTAAATCAAGTTTTTCTTTCTCTATCTCGCTTTTGAACTCGAAATACGATTCCCGCGTTATTTCGTCTTCCAGCCGCATACGGGTAAGTTTTTTCAGTTTTTCATCTAACTTGGCAAGCTGTTCCGTCACACGATCTTTCTCCGTTTCGGCTTCGCGGTATTCCATAAACACGCCGACCTGATATAACGACGACACTTTGTTCAGTATATCTTTCTTGTTTCCCCATAAACCCGAAAAAATACGCCTCGCCATCATTTCAAGTTTCCAGTCGCAGATTTCTTTCAGATCGCAGAACCCGGCATCGTCCACACCCGCCTGTTGCCTTGTGGTTTTTGTGCCGTTATTCAACTGATTATAGCACTTATATCCGTAAATCAACTCGCCGTTTCTGTTCTTCCGCCACTTGTTTCTGCGCATACGATAACCGCAACGGCAGCGGAGTTTTTTCGTCCAGACGTCGTCGCTTGTATGAACGCCTGTCAGATGACTCTTTTCCCCGTTTTCCGTAAGAATTTTATTGCGACGGACGCGCTGTTCCCGTATCTGACGGCATCTGTCCCACTGCTCCTCGCTTATAATCGGCTCGAAATCGCCTTTCACATACAGATATGTATCTTCGTCGCGGTTTCTTATGATTTTCTGGTCGAGAAAATTATTTCTGCGCGATTTCAGATACGCGGGGTACCCCTTATAGGTTGAATTATGCAATATCCGCGCTATCTTGCAGTTTTCCCAGCGCACCAGCCCGGAACTGTCCTTGCGTTTCAGGCGTATCAGTTCGTTGCGTATCTGCGACATCCCCTTGCCCGCGGAATACATATCGTAAATCATACGCACCGTTTCCGCCTGTTCGGGATTGATGACATAAGTTCCTTTCGCTTTATCGCGGTCATATCCGAGAATATTTCCGTTTCCGAACAATACACCTTTGTCGCGGCTTATTTTCTGCCCCGCGCGGACGCGTTCTGAAATTTTACGGCTCTCTTCCTGCGCCAAAGTCGCCATAATCGTAAGCCGTAGTTCACCGTCTCCGTCCATCGTCCGGATATTGTCTTCCACAAAATACACTTCCACGCCATAGTTTTTCAACTCACGCGTAACGACGAGCGTATCAACCGTATTTCTTGCAAAACGGCATACTTCGCGCGTTACGATCAGGTCGAATTTCTTTTGTTTCGCATCCTGCACCATCTGCAGAAACGCAGGCCTTTTCTTCGCCTGCGTGCCCGTAATGCCTTCGTCGATATACTTTTTTAAAATGTACCAATTCGGATTTTTCGCCGCTATATCGTCATACCACTGTATTTGATTCTCTAATGCAGCCAATTGCGCTTCATGTTCGGATGAGTAAACGACAGGGAGAATATGCAGCCGTTAAAAGATTTCGGCTACACGACTTCCTTTCACTTTATACCCGTGCGTGCTTTCTGCACCGATAAATTTATAAATGATCCTGATTTCCTGTTTGTGTGCGCTTCCGTCGGCATACTTTTCGCCTATATAAATCCTGTCGATGAAATTATTCAGTATTTCGGGAGTGAGTTCCTTGATTTCCGTATAACTATTAACAACTTTCAGAAACTCCCGAATATTGCTCTCTTCGTCGTTTACAAGATCTAACGCCTTTTTCAACTCAACGATTTCGCTCTTTAACGCCGTTTGTTCCGTCTCGTATTTTTTCGCCAACAAATCAAAGCGTTCGTCCGAAATTTTACCGGTTACGTTGTCTTCATACAGGTTTGCGATGATATCGTCAAGCGTTTTTATACGATTTTCCGCTTTGGTAATTTTCGTTTGCGCCGAGAGCCGCACGCTCCGCATTTCTTTTACCGAACATTTACGATACTTTTCGATAAACTCCGATTCGTGCGTTTTCACTTCGTTCATCACCCGTTTAATATCTTCCAGAACCAATTCGTTCAGTACCCTCTTCAGAATCGAATGCGCCGTACACTGGATCTTCGTCCGTCTGTTGTACTTTGAGCAAACGTAAAAATCATAGTTCCTGTTTTTTGCAACACGTCTTAAAGTGATAGGAAATCCGCAATCGGCACAATATAACAATCCGGCGAAAATATTGATATCGTCAAAGTGATTTTTCACAACCCTTTTCACCTGCGTCAACTTCTGCGCCAGATCAAACGTTTCCTTATCGACAATCGCTTCGTGATGATTTCCGATTATCTTCCATTCCGACGGATCGCGATAGACAAACCGTTTATTTTTATACGATTTTCTCGTCGTTTTGAAATTTACGAGATATCCGATGTAATTCGGATTACGCAAGATTTTATAGACCGTGCTTCTGTGCCATAAATACGGACCGGTGGTATCGTTCCGGTACATATTTCTGCCCTGTTTCAGATAAAACGCTTTCGGGGTGTCGTAGCCCTTTTCGGTCAGTATTTTCGCTATCGCAAGCGCGTTATAGCCGTTTACGCATAGTCTGAATATCTCCCGGATTGTCGGCGCGCACCTTTCGTCTATCAGCCACTTGTTTTTGTCGTTCGGATCTTTCATATATCCGAGCGGCGGCGTGTTCGTCAGCGGTTTTCCCGATTCGCCCTTATTTCTTATCACCGCGCGTATCTTTTTGCTCGTATCTCTCGCAAGCCATTCGTTGAAAACGTTTTTGAACGGTATCAATTCGTTGTCCGAGCCGTTTTCGCTGTCCACGTTATCGTTTATCGCAATAAAATGAATATCTTTTTCGGCAAACGTAAATTCCGTAAGATAGCTGACTCTCAGATAATCTCTGCCGAGTCTCGACATATCCTTCACGATAATCGTTTTCACTTTTCCTTCGTCTACGTCGGACATCATTCTCTGAAAATCCGGTCGATTGAAATTCGTTCCGCTGTAACCGTCGTCGATATAATATTCAATATTCCGATATCCGTGTTGTTTCGCATACCGCCCGAGAATATCTCTCTGATTTTTAATGCTGTTGCTTTCGCCCTCGGTACCGTTATCGTCTACGCTGAGCCTGCAATAAAGCGCGGTTATTCCGTCACCTCCGTTTTTTGTTCTTTTATTTTTATTTGCCATTTGTAATTCTAACATATCTGTTTACCTCCGTCAGATTCCAAACAGCAAGTTCGTAACTTACCATCCCCAAGCCGTTCTTCCGTCAGGCTTGTAAATTTTTTCATTACCAAACGCTCTAATATTTCGTAAGCAGTTTCTCGTGCGCCTTGCATCGATTCCGTGCTTACGATATACAGCGTTTCGTTTTTTATTACCCTTACCTTATTTTTATCCGTTACCTTATTTGTTTCTCTATTTTGCAAATCTCCTTAACTTTATTGTGCGGATACTATGTTCTCTTTCCGGATGGATACTATGTTCTCTCTCCATAAACACAAAAATCCTCCTGTCGATATTTTAGTTTTTGTTACGTTTTATTGTTGTTTTTCTCTTCCTCGAATTTGCGCAACTCAAAATCAAAGAAATCGTCGTAGCCGTCCGTTATCTTCGCAAGGTCGGTATTTATCTCTCCCGCCTGCTCCAACAGCGACTTATATCCTTCTTCAATGAGTTTAACTTTCGTATACCCGTGTTTTTTCAAAAATGCGTCTATTTCTTCCGCTACTCCTCTCGGTATACTCGTTCCCCATACAACGTTCTTGGCTTTTCTCTCGTTCTTATGCTTTTCTTCGTATCTTTTATCTCTTTCGCTTCTCGGTTTCATCCCTGAACCCTCCGTAAATATATCATCGTATCTATACGACGATTATATTTTACCGATTTCCGCGCTCAGAGTCAAGCTTTTTATGTGAACAGAGAGTAAAATCCTCCTTAAATTTTACTTATGATTATTGTTTTTGCCTTGTTTTTCTTGCTTTTTGCGTTCTTCTTCGATTTCCGCTTCTATCTGTTGCAATCGCGGAACTTGCCGAACGACGTCGGGAGTAAAGAGTGAAAGAACGGAATCGAAAAAGTTATTGATTGTTTTCGGCTTTCCGTGGACTATACGCCGATATTCCGTCGGGTTTGTTCTTGCAAGTTCTTTGCCGACGTTTGTATAATGGGAATTGTTCTCCTTTTCCTTTTGCAAAGTTTCTGCTTTTCGAGCATATTCGAGCGTTTCATCCATAGATTTTGTAAGCCGCTTTGAAAGGTCGGCGTTGTCTGCCGTTAAAGCGATTACTTGTTCCTGTAACTTTCCGCGTTTCCGTGGGATATTCCCGCTTTTTGCCGCGGTTAAAGCGTCCGCGTATACCTGACTTTCTTCCCGTATGGCTTCCGCTTGTTCGATTATCTTTTTCGCTTTATACTCTGCGGTGGAAAGATGTTTCTGCTGACTGCCTTCTTTGCCGCGGTGCAAGCCGTATTTCTTTCCGACTTCTTCGTAAAAATCCGTTTGCAATTTTTGTAACTGCGGTTTATCGAACAGTTGCTTACTGCATAGTCTGCCGTTGGAAGTAATCGGCATAAGATTTAAGTGCATGTGCGGCGTGGTTTCGTCCAAATGCACGACCGCCGAAATTATATTTTTCTCTCCGTAGCGTTCCGCGAAAAATTTTGCACAGTTCTCGAAAAAGATATATCGTTGCATTTTGCTAAGTTTATCGAAAAAAGTTTTATCCGAACCCACGACGAAAGAATTCATCACTACCGCGTCTTTACGCGGGGACAAATTTAATTCGCGCAAGCGGTTGTTTATGAACTCCGTGTATGTACCGTAGCTACTAACGAGTCGATAATTATCTTTTGTTCGGACGCGGTCAATCTGCGGATTGTCCGAGATATAATTCTCGTCCCGTTCGTTTTCTCGCTCGACGAGAGCAACGTCGTTCTTATGAAATTTTTGCATATGACATACGATAAATGAAATGATGGTTTTCCTCCTGAAATTTGTTTTTTTCGCGTTGAGCAAAGTGTGTAGAATTTTTTCTGCCGACTGTTTTATTAGTGGATTCACAGCCTCGCAGAGCCCACAACTTCGCCTGCGAAGTATAGTGGGCTACACTTTGCTCATAAGCCATCTGTTTTGCTTCGCATTTTACTCAAAGTTTTTCTCTACGTTTTTCATTGAAAAATACTCTTGAAAAAACATTTTCAACTTGTATCCGACTTCATTTTATTTTTTTCTCCGTTTTTGTTCTTACGAGTCCACGAAAGACAAATTATCTCTCTATCATATATGGACATTAGTAAGACGTTTTGCGGGGGTATTTTCGTAAAAGTTTTTACCCCCTCACTATAATTGGAAAGTTACGAGCCGTTTGTCGAGGTATTTCACGAAAATTTTACAAAAAAATTGCCGAGAATTTTTCCCGACAACCGCATATAAAAAGGAAGTCCTATATTACTCAAACTTCCTTTTTCGATTATTATATATATTTGCAGTTCTTTTTCAGTGATAAAATCAGGGTTTCCTGTCTATCGTATCACTTCTCTTCTCTCAAACTCTTATAAATCTCGCTGACAAAAATACCGAGAACCTCTTTCTTCATTTCGTCGTTAGAAAGAAGCAACGAGAAGAAGTCCTGATTTTGCGAAAGTCCCTCAATCAGCGCATCGTCGATACCGTCAAAATACGAAAACGCAAAGTCGCTTTCCGTATTCGCTTTCGCACTCTCGCGCAGTTTTTCGGACTTCATCATCAAGTCTTTGATTTGAAGCATTGCCTTGATTACGACGTCGTTATCGTAGGTTTTGCCCGTTTTGCTGTTGATTTCGTCGATAATCTCCGAAAGACGTTTTACTTTGTCCTCGTTCAAATTAAAGTCGTCCGCCGTCGGCAGTTTTACGATCGGATCGGGCGTAACTTTGGTTGTTTTATGTTCTTCGCCTTTCTTCTGAATAAAATTGTCCGCTTTAATCTTACCTGACAAATCGAAACCGCCACCCGGTTGAGAGATATTCACGAACGACACGAAATAAGTCAGAAACAGATACTTTTTATGCAGTTCCACGTCCTCGAAACACGATACCTGTATCAGAAACTCGTAGAAACGGATAAAATGCCGCACGACCGCCATAATCTCGATTTGTTTCATCAATTCGTATTCTTTCAGTTTCTTCTCTGCGCGTTGCAAGTAAAAGCGCAACTGATTTTTGTCCTTTGACTCAATAATCTTTTTGTAGATAATCTCTGCCGCCATATTCACGTCATACGGATCTAAAATCATATACCCGTCGAGTTTCGCTTCCAAATCGTATACCGCCGTCGGCGTAACCGAATTTGCAAGCAAAGTCGTTGTATAATACGGTGCAAATGCCTTGACAATATCGTCGTATGTATTCACGAAATCGAGAACAAACGTCTTTTTCTCAAACGGCGGACAGATACGGTTCAGGCGCGACAACGTCTGCACCGCGTTCACACCGCGCAACTTCTTCAAAACGTACATTGCGCAAAGTTTCGGTTGGTCGAAGCCCGTCTGATACTTGTTTGCCACAAGCAAAACGTTATAATCGTCCGAATCAAACTTTTTCGGCAGTTTATCTTCCGAAAAGCCGTTCAGAAGCGTTTCCGTGTATTCCGTTTCGTCGTCGGGCAGTTTCACTTTCCCCGAAAACGCCACAAGCGCGTGAATACCCGCGTAGCCCTTTTTCGTAACGTAATCTTCAAACGCCTGACGATATTTCACCGCGCTTGCGCGGGAAGCCGTTACCACCATCGCCTTTGCCATTCCGCCGAGTTCAGACAAAACCGTCGTGCGGAAATGCTCTACAATCACTTCCACTCTTTGGGCGATATTCGTTTCGTGCAGCTCCACAAATCGCGCGATTTGCTTTTTAGCTTCCGCCGTCTTATACTTCGGATCTTCCGAAATCTCTTTGTTCAGCCGATAATACGTATTGTATTCGGTGAAGTTGGCAAGCACGTCTAAAATAAAGCCCTCTTCTATCGCCTGTTTCATCGAATACAAGTGGAAGGCTTCTTTCTGCCCTTTCGCGTTCAGTCTGCCGAACAAGTCGAGCGTAGTCGCTTTCGGTGTTGCGGTAAAGGCAAACATAGAAACGTTCTTTTGCTTGCCGTTGCGACGGATTTCGTCCGCAATCATATCCTGCGTATCGATAACGCCCTCTTCAAAATCCACTTCGCCCGCGCCGAGCGTCATCGTGATTGCCGCCATATCCTTGCCGGCGGTGGAAGAATGTGCTTCGTCGATAATCACGGCAAAAGTCTTGTTTTTCAGGTTCTTTACCGTGTCCACGATATACGGGAATTTCTGTATCGTCGTACCGATAATCTTGATATTGCTTTGAAGCGCGAGAGCAAGATCTGCCGACGAACATTTATCGTCCATAACCTTGATAAGCCCCGTCTTATGTTCGATACCGCGCACCGCGTCCTGCAACTGCCTGTCCACCACCACGCGGTCGGTGCAGATGATGATATTGTCGAACACGATTTTGTTCTCTTCGTCGTGAAGCGAAGAAAGCCTGTGCGCAAGCCACGCAATGGAATTCGTCTTTCCCGAACCTGCGCTGTGCTGTATCAGATAGTTTTGCGAAGTGCGGTTGACTTCCACGTCCGCTATCGTTTTGCGGATAACGTCAAGTTGATGATAGCGCGGGAAAACTACCTTTTCTTTTACCGTGGTTTTGCCCGTTACTTCGTCCGTTTCTTCCTTGCGCTCGATAAAGATAAACTCCGAGATAAGGTCTGACACCGTATCTTTTTTGAGTATATCTTCCCACATATAATAGACGGAATATTTGTCGGGATAAACGGGATTGCCCTTGCCTGCGTCAATACCGTTGCCGCTACCCATATTGAACGGCAGAAAGAACGTGCCGTCGTTTGCAAGGCGCGTCGTCATATACACTTCCTGCAAGTCCATTGCAAAATCGACGATACACCCCGCCTTGAAATAGAACAATCGCGTTTTCGGGTTTCTTTGCGTGCGGTATTGCAAAATCGCGTCCTGATAGCTCTGCCCCGCAAAATTGCATTTGAGTTCAAACGACATAATCGCAAAGCCGTTCAGGAAAACTACAAGGTCGATTCTCTCGGTATCGCTCGCCCACACCTCTTCCATTACGGAAAAAATATTCTTGTTGTATTTGGCAAGCAGGTCTTTATTGAAAGTCGTTGCGGGCTTGGTATACATAAGGTCTAACTTATACCCCGCAATTTCCACTCCGTGTTTTAAGACGGACAACAGACTGCTTTTCGCTTTCGTGATTTCGGTATTGATAAAGTTTACCACCGTATCTTCGGTAACGTCTTTATACACCTTGCGAATCTGCGCCATCGCTTCGGGCTGTGTATCGTCAAGGAACTTGAACAGCATTTCACGGTCGATAGCAAAATTACGGTCGAACTTCACGTTTTTTCGCTCTATATAGCCGTTTTCACTCACGAGCTTATCTATGATAAACCGCTGATATTCTTTTTCGGAAAGCATGTTGTTCATACGACCTCCTTTTTGCCCGTAACGTATTCGTATATGAGCGATTTTTTGTAGCCGTCAAGCGTTTCGATTTGTGATTTTTTATCCGCGATAATCTGCTCAATTTCGGCGCATTTGTTATCGAGATATTCGGCAATGGCTTCTTGTTCGGCAAGCGGCGGCAATGGAATGGAAATTCTCTTCATCTCACTCCAATTAGTAGTCCAAAGATCATCTACAATGCCGTGTCCCCATTTATAAAATTCGTCCGCAAATAACGGCGTATGAAAAAGCCAATTATAATACCTTGCATTCATTTTATTACGCGGTTTCAAAATCGTATTGATAAGCGATACAGAACCGTCATAATCTGAAATACCACAAGATCCACGCCTGTCAGAACGACTGTTTATTGCGAAATCGCCCTTCCTGACGAGTTTCCGATTGTCGCCGTCATTCGTCTTTGCCGCCGTTTCAAGTTGTGGCAAAATGCCCTTCATTGTAACGGATAAAGGCATATAATCTTTATCACTTACTTTTTGATTTCTTAGTTCATAAAGTCCGCCGATTCGCCCTACATTCCAATGATTAGGTATTACCCCAATCCACGCTATTCCACTGTCTTTCATCGGGGCGGACGGGTTCAGACCGTGGGTAACGGCTTCGGTAATTACGGAACGCTTGTACTGTTCAAGCGTATCAATCTGCGCCTGAATATCCGCTTTCAATCCGTCTATTTTTCCGCACTCCCTATCCAAAAACTCCGCAATTCTCTGTTGCTCATCAATCGACGGAAAAGGCACTTTGCTATTCAAAAATTTTCGATTATTCATACACGGAATAGTTCCTGCATTATCGAACCAGCCCATATTTACACAAGTGAGAATATAATACAAAAACATACCACTGTTTCTTTCAAAAGGCACAATCGCTTGACAATTATTGTCAACGCAGCAATCCAACACACAAATTGTTCGATTGTTTTTCTTCATTGCCTCCCCGATTTTAGGAAACAGAATTGCACCTTTTGGAATGATATTGTAATGCTGATCTCGCACAATGTCAAAAGTTACATAATTAGCCGCTTTATCCAAATATTTGCCTGCATTGCTTATATCGCTTGCTTTGCAAAATGGATAATCGCCACTTTCAAGCCCTTGCAACTCAACATTAAAACCATTACCACCAATGACGTACGAAATGTGTTTTATTTTTTTTACACTCCATTCTTTGGATATCTCTCCCACCCAAGAAATTCCGCTTTCTTTCATTATTTACCTCAATCTGCGATACAATCAATTTTATTAAAAATTATTTCAAGTTTTTGCATATAATCGGGAGTCGCTGATATCCCATCTGAAAAAACAGTAGCTATTTTTTCTCTTTTCTGATAATCTTCGTTTATTGACCAAGTATTCAAATAAT
>ENA-UEQW01003313-UEQW01003313.1-human-gut-metagenome-genome-assembly--contig:-NODE-3313-length-11220-cov-4.946872_pt1 | contig 11220 bp, 8 predicted proteins | sample MGYA00242947_ERZ507947 | MGnify/ENA primary metagenome ERZ507947 (study PRJEB26167, sample SAMN06115421) | human gut metagenome | host: Homo sapiens | place: China:Guizhou | collected 2015-03-17... | reverse complement strand
GCTGCCCTTCTTCGAAGGGCAGCCTTTCAGCATGTCTGTGGCTTAGGGTGTATTCTTCCAACTCCCAACGCACCCGGACAGCGGGTCTTTTCACGCTGCACTGCGCCATTTTTCCTTGAAATACGTCAGTATTCCTGCGAAAAAATGTCTTGCTCAACGCAAAAATTCCTCGCGGCGGTCATATCTGCCCGCCGTGCGGGCAGTTTCGGGGATTTACGAGGGCGTTCCAAACACAGCGAAAAACAGCCGGAGGGCGTTGCGGAATGAAAAAAGCCCGCCGTTTCAAGGAAAACGACGGGGTTCAACGGAAATAGTGCGCAGAGATAGCGCGTTATTGCGGGACGCCGGGTTGGGCCACGTTTGGGCGGCCGGCCAGCACCTGCTGCACCTGACGCCGACGCAGGAACACCGTTAGCCAGCACACAAGCATGGAGGTCATACCGCCGATGGTCATGCAGAGCCGGCAGTCCAGGACCTCCCCCAGAGCGCCGATGGCCAGCGACAGCACCGCGCCCGCCGCCGTGCAGAGCAAGGATTCATAGGCGTTGAGCCGGGCACGCAGCCGGTCTGGGATATAGCGCTGTACTGCTGCTTGACGGATGGTGGCGCTCTGGATCCCCAGAAAGCCGCAGAGAGCCCGGTTCACCAGCATCAAGGGGTACGGCAGCCACAGGAGGCAGGCGTCCATCAGTTCGTAGGTCTGATATACCCCGAACAGGAAGCCGAACCGCTTTCGCTCCGGCAGGGAAAAGCGGTAGCGGACAGCTCCGCCGATGGTGCGCCCGGCGAACTCCGCCACGGAGAAAAAGGAATACATGGCGGTGGTGAAGCCCTGCGCCGTGCGGAAGAAGGCAATGAGCAGGGGAGCGTAGCCCATAGCCATACCGTTGGTGACGGCCATGTACGTATACAGACCGTGCAGGCCGCGTTCCTGCCGCAGATAATCGGCGGCCTCCCGGACGTCCCGCCACCAGGTTTTCAGAGACAGCAATGGCTCCTGATCCCGGCGGTTCTCCTGCACATGGATGCTGTTTTCGATGAGGGCGGCCAGCACCGACAGTACAGCCTGGATCAGCAGCAGCCGCCCCACGCCCAGAGTATCATACAGCAGCGCCGCCAATGGCATCATCAGGACCTTCAAAACAGGGTAGAGCATGGCAGAAACGGTGTATGCCCGCTCCTCCTGCCCCTCCGGCAGCAACAGAGGGTAAAAGCTGTTGTAGGCCAGCTCGTCGAAGGCGCCGAGACACGATACCAGCAGAGAAAAGGCCAGATAGGCGGTGTAGGAGAAGGCGTTGTGCAGCAGGAAGATCCCCGCTCCGGCGTAGCATACGCCGTTGAGCAGATCGCCCCATACCAGAAACGGTTTGCGCGGCAGGCGATCCATCATGGGGGCGATGATCAGCGGCAGCAGCACCATAGGAATCAGCTGAATGGCCACCGACAGTGCTGCGGCCAGTGTGCTGCCCGTCTCGTCAAAGACCAGAAAGGACAGGGCAAACTGACTGATAATGCCGCCGGCAGCGCCAAGTGCCGTCGCGGCGGTGATACGGGTAAAGTCCCGCGTCCAGAGTGTTCGTTTCATGGCATTCACCTCACTGCTATGATTATCGCATAGCCGCTTACAAAAGAAAAGCGGGTCATCATGGGAAAAATACTCCCGTGACGACCCGCTTAGATGCGCGAAACTGCTATTTTACAGGAAACTCCTCCAGCAGGCGGCACGCCTGACGGTACTGGCGGTTGGCTTTGTACCACGCCAGCACCCACGGCAGGTGAAACCGGGTGAAGCCCATGGGGCATGTGTCCCGCAGGTGTTGGAAGCAGTCCAGAAGCTGAGTACCATAGGTGCTGTCGTGGAGGTAGCCCGGGTGCTCCAGCCGATAGCGCACCAGCGCCAGCATCTGCCGCTCTATCTCACAGGAGGACAGGAGCTCTGCCTGTTGAACGGCTGTCAGCGCCTGCTCCCGATGCCCAAGCTGCTCGTGGCAGATGGCAAGCTTGTGCAGGTCCAGAAGGCTGGGGTGCGGGAGGGCAGAAAAATAGAGCAGGGCCTTTTCGGGTTGGCCCAGTTCCAGCTGGGTGGCGGCGATGTTATAACGGAGAGAACCCAGACTGTCGGCGTCACCCAAGGCCTCCGCCAGACGCTCCGCCACGGCGAAGTGGGCCAGCATCTCCTCCATGCGGCCCAGATCCGAGTAGCAGTTGCCCATCCACAGACGGCAGGACAGCATCAGGTGGGGATACCCGGCGTCTGCCGCCGAGCGGCAGGCGTCCCGCAGCACCTCAATGGCAACAGTGTAATCACCCTTGACGTAGAGGGCCTTTCCGCGGAGTGTGACCAGAAGCGGCAGCGGTTCCAGCCGTACCGCCTCCTCCCATCGGCCCTGCAGACCGCGCTGCAGCGCCAGCTGCCGGTTGGAGAGAAAGGGCTCCCATTCTTCCGGCAGAGGGCGCATGTTATCCTCATAAAAGGCATCCAGCAGCAGGGCGTCCGCCGCCAGCGGACTGCAGGCGAGGACCTCCTGCCGGGGCTGCACCAGCCGCTCATAGCAGGAGGCGAAGTCTGGGCTGCCGGAGAGCAGGGCCTTCCAGCATGGTTCCAGACTCTCGGGTTCCGGCGTCCAGACCAGGCCCAACCGGCGCAGCAGAAGCTCCGTCACCTCCGGAGAAGGCGCTGCCTTGCCCTGTTCGATCTTAGACAAGTAGGAGGGCGCGCAGATGCCCCGGCATAGACCCTCCTGACTCCAATTGAGCCTGAGACGGGCCTGCCGGATCAGCAGCCCAGCAATGTCGCCGCCCTTCATCATATGAACTCCCGTACACTCTGCCGGGAAACGATCAGCTTTGCGGCAGCTTTTTCACCAAGTGTCATGCTTTTCTCCCTCCTGATTTTATGGGTTACCGCGATTTTTGTAAACCAAAAATCGGCTGCTTTTGCGCAAGTATTGGTTGCTTTTCGGATTTTTTGCAAACCCAATCGAAAAGCAATTTACATAATACCATTATAAAGCAGACAGGAAAGAAGTCAAGGATGAAGATGGAAACGGACTGGCGCAAAAACTGCACCGCAGTAATCAAAGAATACGAGAAAACATCTACGCGGACTGCTTCAGGGCAGCGCGGCTCCATGCAAGGCGGACGTTACAATGGCATGCCCTCCGGCAGCGAAATGCACAAATCGGAAAGGCAAAATTCTGCGCAAATAGAGATTGTGCTGCATGGCTATTTTCAAAAAAGTCGCTATAATACAAATAAGAACGCCGATCTCCATTCACCTGCTGAAAACAGAGGGGTATAATCAAACTGCGAATGGAACTTCGCAGAGATTACGAAGCAGGAGGAAAAACAATGAAAAAGAGTGTTGCAAAATGGATCGCATTGCTGCTTTCCGTCGTTATGATCGTAATGTGCGCGGCAGGCTGCGGCAAGGCCCAGACGCAGGAGCCTTCGTCGGATAATACCGCCGACGCACCCGCGCAGACAGCCGATACGCCGGCGCAGGCTGACGAACCGGAACAGGCAGACGCGCCCGAGCAGGCAGAGCCTGTCACCATCACGTTCTGGCATACCTACGGCGACAGCGAAGAAGCGCAGTTTCTGAACGTCGTCATGCCGCTTTGGGAAACGCTTCATCCCGAGATCAAGGTCGAGGCCGTCCGTCAGGACAGCAGCCAGTACCACCAAATGATCGTGACCTCCTTCGGCACCGGCATGAGCCCAGACGTGGCCCGTGTGGACATCGCCAACATCGCAGCCTATGCCAAGCAGGGTGGTCTGGCTGCGCTGAGCGATTACCCGGACTTCGCAGAGCTTTCCGCATCGTATCTGGACGCACCGCTTTCGACCAACCTCTATCAGGGCAAATATTACGGCCTGCCGCTGGATACCAACTGCAAGGCGGCCGTTGTCAACACCAATGTGCTCAAGGAGCTGGGACTTGACGAGATCCCGGCTACCATGGAGGAGTTCATTGAGGCCGCCAAGACCCGCGGCACCTACTCCCTGAATGTTTCCGGCGTCGGCGACTGGGATATGTACCCGTACTTCTGGCTGTTCGGCGGCGTGCTGACCGACGACGGCTTTACCAAGGCCAGCGGCTATCTGGACAGCGACGCCAGCATCGCAGCCATGCAGAAGATCGTGGAGCTGCACGACGAGAAGGTCTTTACCATCCGCGACGTGGACGGCTCCGTGGACGCATGGGACGGCATCAACAGCGAATACGCCATGTTCTTTGAAGGCCCGTGGTATTTCGGCTCCTATGAGGACAGCCTCTCCAAGGGCATCACCGCAGCGACCATTCCCACCTACGAGGGCCGCAGCGCTTCCGTGGTCGGCGGTGAGGATATCGCCGTGTTCGCCACCAGCGCGCACCCGGAGGCAGCCTATGAGTTTGCCAAGTTCATGACCTCCGAGGATGTGCAGCTTGCCATGCTCGAGGCCGGTCAGCTGCCGATCCTCAAGTCGCTGGTAAGCAGCGAGGCCGTCCAGAGCAACCCTGTCTGGTCTGTTTATATGCAGCAGATGGAATCGGCCAAGGCGCGCATTCCGTCTCCCAACAACTCCGCGATCCAGGAGATCTGGAGCGAAACGGTGACCAGCATCTTCGTCGATGGTGCGGATGTGGCGCAGGCGCTTCACGATGCGGCGGCCCGGATCGACGAGCAGCTCAGCTAAACCGCGTCTTACAGCAGGCCGCAGGACCCAACGGTTCTGCGGCCTTTTTGAGAAAGGAGGAAGGGTATCCCCATGGTTTCTGCCGAAAAAGCCGGCCTGCGGGCCGGGCGGCCCGGCGCAGTCCGCAAGGGCGTGCGCGGCTGGCTCACGGCGCTGCCGTTTATCCTGCCGGGGCTGATCCTGGTGGCGGTGTTCGTGCTCTATCCGCTGCTGTTTACGATCCGCATTGCGCTGTCCGATTATCAGATCGTGCAGGGAAATATCACGTTTATCGGTCTTGAGAATTTCAAAAAGGTTCTGTCCGGCGGCTCCCGGTTCTGGTATGCCTATCGGAACAACTTCCTTTATGCGCTTGTGACCGTCCCGTTTATCCTGTTGGGCGGCATGCTGTTCGCGTATCTGATTAACAATCTCAAACGCGGACAGGGTGTTTTCCGCGTGGGCTTTTATCTGCCGGTCATCACCTCGTGGGTCATTGTCAGTCTGGTGTTCCAGTATATGTTCAATAACTCCAACCGAGGGCTGATCAACTACATCCTCGTGGATGTGCTGCATGTGCTGGACGACTATGTGCCGTGGCTGCTGCGGGAGTGGTCCGGCAATGCGGCCATCTGGCTCATGGGCATCTGGAAAAACGTCGGCTGGGCCATGCTGATCTATCTGGCGGCGCTTCAGAGCATCCCAAAGGAGCGCTATGAGGCAGCGGAGCTGGACGGCGCGGGACTCTGGGCAAGATTCCGGTATATCACCATGCCGAGCCTGCGGCCCACGACCTTCTATGTCATGGTAAACATGATTATCGGTTCGTTCAACGTCTTTATCCAAGTCATGATGCTGACCGGCGGCAATCCGAACGGCAAAACATCCACGCTGCAATACCTGCTGTATGACAAAGCATTCAATCAGTTCGCCTTCGGCGAGGCTTCCGCCATTGGTATGATCTCCGCCGTGACCATCGTGATCCTGACGGTGATCCTGAACCGGACGCTGAAGTTGAACAGCACAGAACAGGAGGGATAGGCTTGAAACACGTCAAAAGCAAAAAGGGATCGGAGCTTCTGGGTCAGATCCTGCTGTGGGCGCTGCTGATCAGCGCGCTGCTGGTCTTTTCTGTTCCGTTTTTCTTCATGATCAGCAATTCCTTTGAGGAATTCAGCTATGTGCTGCCGTACCCGCCCAGACTGCTTCCGACCAGACTGGATTTTTCCGCGTACAAGCATATTCTGGAGCTGGAGATTTTCCCGACGGCGGTCTGGAACAGCGTCGTCAATACCTGTGTAACGGTCGTTCTTTCCGTGTTCATCTCCACGCTCTCGGCCTACGGCTTCGCCCGCATCCGGTTTCCGGGCCGGGACAAGCTCTTTGGAATCTATCTGTTTACGCTGATGATGCCGGGCTTTCTGAACATCATACCGCAGTTCCTGATCTTGAAGGGCATTCCGCTTCTGGGCCTGACAAATGGCCTGATCGGGACGCGCGCCGGTCTGATCCTGGTGTATGTGGCGACCAACGTCTGCGGACATACGTTTTTCCTGCGGAATTTCTTCCGGGGCCTGCCGGATTCTCTGTCCGAATCGGTCATTATCGACGGCGGCGGACACGGCACGATCTTTTTCAAGATCATGCTGCCCCTCTCCAAGCCGGCAATCGGCACGATGACCATCTTCGCGTTTCAGGGCTTCTGGGAGGAGTATTTTACCGCCAAGGTGCTCGTCGGCGCGGATGAGAAAATGATGACGCTCCCGCTGCTGCTGCAGCGGCTCAACGGGCAGTACGCCACGCGCTGGGAGTGGGTCTTTGCTGCGTCGATCCTTGCGCTGATACCGGTCGTCGCGCTGTTTATCCTGTTCCAGCGGAAAATGGTCGTCGGCGGCCTGACACAGGGGGCGGTGAAGGGATGAAGCTGATCTGTGAATTTGACCGCGCGCAGTATCTGACCGGGCAGGAGGTACGGCTCAGCCTGCCGGAGGGCGTGAACGCGCCGCGCGTATGTGTATACCGGCTGGAAATGCCCGTTGACTGCTCCGTGCGCCAAAACGGACGGACACTGATCCTGCCGCCGTTGCCGATTGGCAGCTACGGAGTCGCCGTCGAAGCCGGCTCTGCGCAGTGGGAGGGCGCGTTCGACGTTGTGGAGGATTCCCGTCAGGTGACACGGTACGCTTTTTTATCGGATTTTACCTCTGCGGACACCGAAACGCAGGACGTGGACTGGCTCCGGCGGCTGCATTTTAACGCCGTACAGTTTTATGACTGGATGTACCGCCACGACATGCTGCTGCCGCCGCAGGAGCGGTATCTCGATCCCATGGGCAGGGAAACCGACCTTGCCGCGATTCGCGCGAAGATCGCCGCCTGCAAGGCCGCCGGAATTCGGCCCATTGCCTACGGCGCCGTCTATGCCGCTGCAAAGGAGCTGTTTGCAGAGCACCCGGAATGGGCCATGTATACCATGGACGGGCAGGCGATGACCTTTGCCGGGTGGCTCTATTACATGAACATCGCGCCAAGCTGCGGCTGGTCGGAGCATATTCTGGCAGAATTCCGAAAGGCCGTCGCCTTTGGCTTTTCCGGGATCCATATGGACACCTACGGCTTTCCAAAGCAGGTCTGGGATGCGGAGCGGCGTCCGGTCGAGCTGACCGACGCGCTTCCGAAGCTGATCGACCGGGCGGCGGAGGCAGTTCGGAAAGAAGACTCTGCCGCAGGCGTGATCTTCAACGCCGTCAACAACTGGCCGATGGAGGCGGTAGCCGGAACAAAGCAGGACGCAGTCTACATTGAGGTCTGGCCGCCGAACGACCGCTATTGCGATCTGTATACGCTGATCCGGGAAGCGCGGCTGTGCTCCGGAAAGCAGGTGGTGCTTGCGGCCTATCTGCATCCGTTCCAGCAGGCGGACACGGACGGTGCGGAACGGGCGTTCCGCCTGTCCTGGGCCGCGATCTGCGCGGCAGGCGGCACACAGCTGGTGCTGGGCGAAAATAAAGCCGCCCTGCAGGATAGCTACTATGCCAACTATGCTGCTCTCCGTCCGTCCTTCTTGCCCGTGGTGCAGCGGTACTGCGATTTTCTGGTGCGCTATGCCGCGCTTCTGTATGTGGATGCCGGTATGGACATCGGACGCACTGCGGCTGGCGGCATCAACGAGGATATTCAGTTCGAAGCGGAGGACTGCGTTTTTTCCACAGACGCGGAGGCGGATACCGTCTGGAGCATGATCCGGGAAAGCGGGAGCCGCCTGAACATCCAGCTTGTCAACCTGGGCGGGAACAACGCGCGGTGGAACGAGGCAAAGGCCGCGCCGAAGGCTGCGGAGAACATCCGGATCCATGTGCGGCTCGACCGGCCGATCTCCGGTGCTTTTGCCGCTTCGCCGGACGGCGAAAGCCTGTGCGCGGAGCGCCTGCCGCTGACCTGCCAACAGACGCCGCAGGGCCGGATCTATACGGCAGAGCTTGCGCGGCTGGACTATTGGGCCGCAGTCTGGTTTACAATGGAGGAAGAGGTATGCTGATATCCTACAATGCAGATCTGCTCCCGAAGGTGCGGATGCTGGGACAGATCCGGTATAACGAGCCGTGGATCCATTTTTCCCGCTGCATCAACGAATGGGTCTTGTATGTGATCCGGGACGGGAATCTGTATTTGCAGGAGGACGGCGTCCGTTATCATCTGAGCGCGGGAGATTTCTTCCTGCTGGAGCCGGGGCTTCCGCATGAGGGCTATCAGAAGGCCGCCTGCGACTATTATTACGCGCATTTTACGCACCCGGACATGCACCGGGTCGCAGACGACCGGCAGGCGATGGCGCTGCTGGCAGAAAAGCGGCGCCAAAGTCTGGTCGGCTATAATCTGGACGCCTGCGATCCCACGGCTCCCGAAACCTGCCTGCCGAAGCAGTTCCATCTGACCGGCGGGGAATTCAAATCCCAGCTGCACGCGGCAGTAGAATGCTATGACAGCCGGGAGGACGACTATAAGCGCCGGGCGTCCGCACTGCTGCACAGCTTTCTGCTCCAGACGGCGCACGAGCATCTGCTTGCAAAAAACAGCGTACAGGGACGAAAAATCCGAAAGTCCGACGTGATCGCGGAGCAGCTTCTGCGCTATCTGAATCAGAACTATACCAAGCGTCTGACCAGCCGGGAGATCGAGGAACTGTTCGAGGGAAACTTCGATTATCTGAACCGGGTGTTTTCCACTCTGACCGGCTCGCCGGTGTTTGCCTATCTCAACATTTTGCGGATCAACAACGCAAAGCAGCTGATCTCCACGACCGATCTGCCGTTTTCGGAGATCGCGTATCTGGTTGGGATCGAGGATCGATACTATTTTTCCAAGCTGTTTCGGAAAATGACCGGCATGAGCCCGACGGAATACTACAAGGAGGTCAGAAGCTGATATGATGCAGGAACGGAAAGGAGAAAACGCAATGCGTGCGGCATGGTGGAAGGAACGGGTATTTTACCAGATCTACCCGCGCAGCTTTCAGGATTCCAACGGCGACGGAATCGGAGATATCCCCGGCATCATCTCCCGGCTGGATTATCTGAAATGGCTGGGCGTCGGCGCGGTCTGGCTGTGCCCGGTGTATGATTCTCCGAATGCGGACATGGGATATGATATCCGTGACTATGAAAAGATCATGTCTGAATTTGGAACGATGGAGGATTTTGATACGCTTCTGCGGGAGCTGCACAAGCGGGACATCAAGCTGGTGATGGATCTCGTCGTGAATCACTCCTCCGATGAACACGCCTGGTTTGTGGAATCGAGAAAAAGCCGGGACAATCCCTACCGGGATTACTATATCTGGCGCGACGGCAAGAACGGAAGGGAGCCGAACAACTGGTCGTCCTTCTTTACGCCGTCGGCGTGGAGTTACGATGAAAAAACCGGCCAATGGTACCTGCATCTGTTCAGCGAGAAGCAGCCGGATCTGAACTGGGAAAATCCAAAGCTCCGGGAAGCGGTCTATGCCATGATGAATCGCTGGTTTGACCGCGGCGTAGACGGCTTCCGGATGGACGTGATCAGTTTGATTGCAAAGGCGCCCGGTCTGCCGGACGGTCAAGGCGACGGGTATGTGTTTGCGCCGGAGCAGTTCGCATTTCAGCCGAAGCTGCACGAGTATCTACGGGAAATGCGCTGCCGCTGCTTTGACGGGAGAAACTGCATGTGCGTGGGCGAAACGACCTTCGTAACGCCGGAGAATGCAGACTCCGTTGTCGGCGACGGCCGGGAGCTGGATCTGCTGTTCCAGTTCGATTTTATGGATCTCGACGGCCGGGACGGCAAATGGAATGTGATCCCGTTCGACCTGAAGAAATTCAAGCAGCTCCTTGTGCGCTGGCAGGAGGCGGTCGATTGGAACACGCTGTTCTGGGGCAACCACGATCAGCCGCGGGTCGTGTCGCGGTTCGGCTCCGACGCTTCGGAGGCGCTGCGCGTCCGAAGCGCAAAGATGCTGGCGGCGGCCATGTATCTGCTGCGCGGAACGCCGTTTTTGTATCAGGGCGAGGAAATCGGCATGACGAATTTCCCGTTCCGGGACGAGACACAGCTCCGCGATGTGGAGAGCCTCAATCTGCTTGCGCAGGCCCGAAAGGATGGGCGGGAGGCTTGGGCATGGAACGGCATCCGCAAAAAGGGCCGCGACAATGCGCGCACACCCATGCAGTGGGATGCTACCGCGAACGCAGGCTTTACCGCCGGAACGCCGTGGATCGATGTAAATCCGAACTACCGGCAGATCAACGTGCATCGTGCGCAGGCAGACCCGGATTCGATCCTGCATTTCTACCGGAGGCTGCTGGCGCTGCGGCAAAGCTCAGATGCGCTGCGCAGCGGGACGTTCCGCCTGCTCCTGCCGGAGCACCCGCAGCTTCTTGCCTATGAACGCGCCTGCGGCAAAGAGCGTATCCGGGTATGCTGTAATTTCAGCAACGCGCCTGCCGCGCTCCCGCCGGAAATGCAGGGCGACTGTCTCCTCAGCGACGGCGTTGAGAACGGCCGGATGGAGCCATACGGTCTATTTTGTGTGCAGCTTCTGCACCACTGATCATCTCTGAGCAAAATAGAACCCGTATGCGAAAAACACAAAGGGCGGCGGAGAGGATACCAAGCATACCAGAAAATGCGCGGTATGAGCTATCAGGAGGTGCTGCGGACAAACGGACAAATCTCGTTCCCGGAGGTGCTCCGTCAGCAGAAACGACTCTGAGTTTACAGAGAAAAACAGCTTGCAAGCCGAAAAACTTGCAAGCTGCCTTCTAAAAAATCCATGCTTTACTGTACCCGGTACCCAGCTAGAATCAGACTGACAATCATCTGCCAGAAGTCGTGTCCTTCTGCGCTGTAATATCGGCAGTTTGGAATTTTGTGAAAGGATACAATGCGGTTTTCTTCATCCAGCCATGCTTCACGGTTTGTACGTTCTCTATCATTCATTGATACTGCTCTTGCAGATACAAACTCGCTCTGGACTGAATGTTCTTTGCTGCCTGCTGGGCGGTGCAGCCGCCTGCAAACTATGCG
>ENA-UEQW01003310-UEQW01003310.1-human-gut-metagenome-genome-assembly--contig:-NODE-3310-length-11226-cov-3.815948_pt1 | contig 11226 bp, 9 predicted proteins | sample MGYA00242947_ERZ507947 | MGnify/ENA primary metagenome ERZ507947 (study PRJEB26167, sample SAMN06115421) | human gut metagenome | host: Homo sapiens | place: China:Guizhou | collected 2015-03-17... | reverse complement strand
TAGAATCAAAGAAAAAAGAGCTAACTAATCCTAGTTACTTTTCGATTCGAAATAAAAAAGGGAACTTCCTGCAATGGAAGTTTCCTTTTTTATTGTCATTCCTCCCTCTGATCTTCCACTCTGAAACATAAAGCCCCGAGAGTCATAAACTCCCGAGGCTTCATTACCTTTATTACAATAATGATATATTATTCTTTCAGATCCTTCAATTCCCAAGCCAATGCACTGGCACCCAGTACGGCGGCATCGGAATCCTTCAGTTCGGAAACGAGCAATTTCGTCTTACCTTTATAGATATTCAGGATATTCCTATCGATTGATTCCTGGATCGGTTTCATGATATAGTCACCGGACTTAGCCAAACCACCGAACAATACAATTGCTTCGGGACTGGAGAATGCGATAGCGTCCGCCAAAGCTTCACCCAAAATATTTCCGGTAAATTCGAAGATTTCCTGTGCCAGTTTATCGCCTTGAACGGCTGCGTCATATACATCCTTTGAAGTAATGTTTTCTGCAGGAATATTACGGAGCAGACTTGCATCCGTGCGGGCAGCCAAAAATTCGCGAGCAGTACGGGCTACACCGGTAGCCGAACAATAGGTTTCCAGACAACCTTTACGGCCGCAACCACAAAGACGACCATCGCGACGAGCGATAACATGCCCCAACTCACCGGCAAAACCATCATGACCATACACCATCTGACCGTTGATAACGATACCGCTACCTACACCTGTACCTAGTGTAATCATGATAAAGTCTTTCATGCCACGGGCGGCGCCGTATGTCATTTCACCGATAGCGGCAGCATTAGCATCGTTTGTCAGGGCTGTAGGAATGCCCAATCTTTCTTCAAACATAGCAGCCAACGGAAGAATACCTTTCCAAGGCAAATTCGGAGCGAACTCGATAGTTCCTGTATAGTAGTTACCATTCGGAGCACCCACACCGATACCTCTGATTTTATCCACACCGCCATTGGCGATAATCAATGGAAGAAGATTTTTGCACACTTCATCTGCATATTCTTCTACCGTAGGATAACCGGATGTTTTGATAGAACTGCTTGCTATAATAGTTCCGCGTGCGTCTACAATTCCAAAGACGGTATTCGTTCCGCCTATGTCAATACCTACTACGTAGGGTTTTTCCATGTTTGAATTCATGATACTTTTATTTAAAAGGGTTAGTTAATCATTAAGTTTACTGCACACAAATTACGTAAAGAAGATTGAGTCTACAAAATGTTTTTCAAAAAAAGTTCAACCTCTTTGCAACTTTTCTTATCTCGCTACCGTCTAATAGAAGAAATTCATAAGAAAACTGAAACTAAATAAAGGAAACTGTGATACAACTGACAAATATCAATAAGACCTATAATAACGGAGCACCTCTTCATGTGCTCAAGGGTATCGACCTCCACATCGGGCAAGGTGAATTTGTTTCCATCATGGGAGCGTTAGAGTCAAGAAAAACGACTTTACTTAACATAGTAGTTATTCTTGATAATTACGATACCGGAGATTATTATCTGAACAACGTACTCATCAAAAATCTAAGCGAAACCAAAGCCTCCGAATACCGGAACCGCATGATCGGATTTATCTTCCAATCATTCAATCTGATATCGTTCAAAGACGCAGTAGAGAATGTAGCACTTCCTTTATTCTATCAAGGAGTAAGCCGTAAAAAGCGCAATGCCCTTGCTTTGGAATACCTCGACCGTCTGGGGTTGAAGGATTGGGCGCATCATATGCCGAACGAGATGAGCGGCGGACAGAAACAGCGTGTAGCCATCGCCCGCGCACTCATCACCCGACCGCAAATTATTCTGGCGGACGAGCCCACAGGAGCATTGGACAGTAAGACCTCCGTAGAAGTGATGCAAATACTGAAAGACCTGCACCGGACGGGGATGACCATCGTAGTCGTCACACACGAAAGCGGAGTTGCCAACCAGACCGACAAGATAATACACATTAAGGACGGTATCATTGAACGAATCGAAGACAACATTGCCCATGACGCTTCTCCTTTCGGTAAAAACGGATTCATGAAATAAAGACCAATCAGACATGATCGACATCTGGCAAGAAATATACAGCACCATTAAGCGCAACAAGCTAAGGACTTTCCTCACAGGGTTCGCTGTGGCATGGGGAATATTCATGCTTATCGTCCTCTTAGGGGCCGGCAACGGACTGATTCATGCTTTCGAAGAGTCTTCTTCGGAACGTGCACTGAACAGTATTAAAATCTATCCGGGATGGACTTCCAAGTCTTACGACGGGCTCAAAGAGGGACGGAAAATCCAGCTGGACAACAAGGACTTACGGATCACCGACACTCGTTTTCCGGATTATGTAATTAAGGCCGGAGCTTCCATCTGGCAAGGTACCGTCACCATCAGTTTCGGCTCGGAATATGCCAGTGTCGGGTTGGCAGGCGTCTTTCCCAATCATATAGAAATAGAAACCATAAAGCTCTTTAAAGGACGTTTTATTAATGAGACGGATATTAAAGAAAGACGGAAAGTAATCGTCCTGCATAAAAAAACGGCTGAGATTCTTTTTCATAAGACGCATACCGAACCTATCGGGCAGTTTGTCAATATGGGAAACGTTGCCTATCGGGTAGTGGGACTTTGCAACGACAAAGGAGATAGCGGTGAGAAACCTGCCCTCATACCTTTCTCTACCTTGCAAACGATCTATAATAAAGGAGACAAGCTGAGCTGTCTGACCATTGCTACGAAGAATATGGAGACGATTGAAGCGAATAATAATTTTGAAAAAGAGTATCGGAAAGCGTTGGGAGCCAACCACCGTTTCGATCCTACCGACAACAGCGCCTTATGGATATGGAATCAGTTCACCAATTATCTGCAACAACAAAAAGGTATGGCCATTCTACGTACCGGAATTTGGGTGATCGGCATTTTCACTCTTTTAAGCGGCATTGTAGGAGTATCCAATATCATGCTGATCACCGTTAAAGAACGTACACGCGAATTCGGTATCCGCAAAGCGTTGGGAGCCAGACCGGGCTCGATCCTTTGGCTGATTATTGTAGAAAGTGTAATCATCACTACTTTATTCGGCTACATAGGTATGGTGGCGGGCATCGGAGTGACCGAATGGATGAATACCGCTTTCGGCAATCAAGTCATGGATACCGGCGGATGGACAACAACCGTCTTCCTGAATCCGACCGTCGATATAAAAATCGCCATTCAAGCTACACTTACATTAATAATCGCCGGAACGTTAGCCGGATTGTTCCCTGCCCGCAAGGCTGTCAGCATCCGTCCGATTGAAGCACTTAGAGCAGATTAAGATTATGAAAATAGACATGGACACCTGTGAGGAAATCCTCATTACCATCACAAGAAATAAAACAAGAAGCCTGCTGACCGCATTCGGCGTGTTCTGGGGAATCTTCATGCTCGTAGCCCTTATCGGGGGCGGACAAGGATTGGAAGAAATGATGAAGAAAAACTTTGAAGGATTTGCCACCAACTCCGGTTTCCTTGCCGCGCAAAGAACGGGCGAGGCTTACAAAGGTTTTCGCAAAGGAAGATGGTGGGATCTGGAAGCAACAGATATCAACCGCCTCCGGTCACAAGTCAAAGAAGCGGAAGTGATTACTCCTTCCGCAGCCCGCTGGGGCTCCAAAGCCGTATACGAAGATAAAAAATACGATTGCAGTGTGAAAGGACTGTATCCGGACTATCTCCATATCGAATCACAGGAGATAGCATACGGCAGGTTTATCAATGATGTAGATATAAAAGAAGCACGCAAAGTATGCGTTATCGGGAAAAGAATCTACGAGAGTCTTTTCAAGCCGGACGAAGATCCGTGTGGCAAATACATACGTGTGGATGGAATTTATTACCAAGTCATCGGAATGTCTGCTTCCGAAGGAAACATGAGCATACAAGGACGGTCTTCGGAGGCGGTCATCCTTCCTTTTACTACCATGCAACAGACTTACAATCTGGGAGGGCAGATTGACGTGATCTGTTTCACCGTGAAACATGGAGTCAAGGTATCCGACATACAACCCCGAATGGAACAGATCATTAAAGCTGCGCATTATATCGCTCCCAACGACAAACAGGCACTTATGTATCTGAATGCCGAAGCGATGTTTTCTATGATCGATAACTTGTTTACCGGTATCCATATACTCATCTGGATGGTAGGATTGGGAACTTTGCTGGCGGGTGCTATCGGCGTGTCCAATATCATGATGGTCACCGTAAAAGAGCGTACCACTGAAATCGGTATCCGCCGGGCAATCGGAGCACGTCCGAAAGATATCCTGCAACAGATTCTGTCTGAAAGCATAGTGCTGACCGCCCTTGCAGGAATGTGCGGAATCTCCTTTGCCGTCATAGTGCTGCAACTAACAGAAATGGCAGCTAACTCAAATGGAGGTGATATCCGTTTCCAAGTTACCTTCGGACTGGCAGTCGGAACGTGTATCTTACTGATTGCGTTGGGTATGCTAGCCGGACTGGCACCCGCTTACCGGGCTATGGCTATCAAACCGATTGAAGCGATCCGGGAGGAGTAGAAGTTGAGAATGGAGAGTTGAGAATTAGAAATTAAACATATATATCCAAGATGAAAAAGTATCTGAAAATCGCATTATTGGTAGTCGTTGCTATCATTCTTGTCGGAACATTTGTGTTTCTTTATCAGAAATCCAAACCTAAGGTAATCACTTACGAAACAGTTAGACCGGAAGTGACTGACCTCCAAAAAACAACAGTAGCTACCGGAAAGGTGGAACCGAGAGACGAAATCTTAATCAAGCCGCAGATTTCGGGTATTATCGACGAAGTGTACAAAGAAGCCGGACAAGCTGTGAAGAAAGGGGAAGTTATCGCCAAAGTAAAAGTAATCCCTGAACTCGGACAACTGAATTCTGCGGAAAGTCGTGTGCGCCTGGCAGAGATTAATGCAACACAGGCAGAAACGGATTTTGCCCGCGTAAAGAAGTTGTACGAAGATCAGCTGATTAGCCGGGAAGAATATGAGAAAAGTGAAGTAGCTTTGAAGCAGGCTCGCGAAGAAAGACAGACGGCTAAAGATAATCTGGAAATCGTAAAAGAAGGGATTACCAAAAACAGTGCCTCTTTCAGCAGTACCCTGATTCGTTCCACTATCGACGGACTGATTCTGGATATACCTGTCAAGGCTGGAAACTCCGTTATCATGAGCAACACTTTCAACGACGGAACCACTATCGCCACAGTAGCCAATATGAACGACATGATTTTCCGTGGTAATATTGATGAAACGGAAGTGGGACGTATCCATGAACAGATGCCGATCAAACTGACAATCGGAGCTTTGCAGAATCTGACTTTCAACGCCATTCTGGAATATATCTCTCCGAAAGGGGTAGAAACCAATGGTGCCAACCAATTTGAAATCAAGGCTGCAATTACCATTCCGGATTCCGTACTGATCCGTTCCGGATATTCGGCTAATGCGGAAATCGTATTACAAAGAGCCAATCAGGTATTGGCAGTACCCGAAAGCACTGTTGAATTTAGTGGTGACTCTACATTTGTGTACATCATGACAGATTCAGTGCCCGAACAAAAGTTCCAGCGTACACAGGTGACTGCCGGTATGAGTGATGGAATCAAGATAGAAATCAAGAAAGGGGTAACCGTTCAGGACAAAATACGTGGTGCAGAGAAAAAAGATAAATAATTGAATCCTATGAAAATAATTCGTAAAACCATATCAGCCCTTCTGCTTGCCGGAGTCGGAATCACCTCCATCGAGGCACAGAACAACCTTTCGCAAGCGTGGACGCTGCGGCAATGTATCGACTATGCCATTGAGCATAATATAGAAATCCGTCAATCGGCCAACAATGTCGAAGCAGGCAAAGTGAGTGTAAACACCACTAAATGGGCACGTCTTCCGAATTTGAGCGGTAGTGCCAGCCAAAACTGGAGTTGGGGCCGTACCGCTTCTCCGATAGACAACTCGTATAGTGACATTAACAGTGCCAATACCAGTTTCAGCTTGGGAACAAACGTACCTATATTTACCGGTTTGCAATTGTCCAACCAATATTCACTTGCCAAACTGGATTTAAAAGCTGCCATAGAAGATTTGAATAAAGCCAGAGAAGATATTGCAATCAATGTCACTTCGGCTTATTTACAGGTTTTATTCAATCAAGAATTAAGTAAAATTGCTCATAATCAGATCGATTTAAGCAAAGACCAGTTAAAACGTATTCAAGGTCTTCAGGGAGTGGGTAAGGCATCCTCTTCTGAAGTGGCCGAAGCACAAGCCCGTGTCGCACAGGATGAAATGACTGCTGTACAATCAGACAATACGTACAAACTATCCTTACTGGATCTCACCCAACTCTTGGAATTACCCACGCCTGAAGGATTTGTACTCGAAAGTCCTAAGGAAGAATTAGAGTTCGAATCTCTCACTCCGCCGGATGACATATATACACAGGCACTTACTTACAAACCAAGCATTAAGGCTGCGGAATATCGTTTGCAAGGTAGTCTTAATAGTATTCGTATTGCCCAAAGTGCGTTTTATCCACAACTCTCTTTCAGTGCCGGTCTGGGAAGTAATTATTATACGGTTAGCGGAAGATCAGAGAGCAGCTTCGGCAGTCAGATGAAAAACAACCTGAATAAATATATAGGATTTAATTTGAGTGTTCCAATCTTCAACCGTTTTGCCACAAGAAACCGGATACGCACCGCTCGTTTGCAACAAATAGACTTATCCTTGAAGTTGGATAACAGTAAAAAAGTACTCTACAAAGAAATTCAGCAAGCCTGGTACAACGCTCTGGCAGCAGAAAGTAAATACAACTCCAGTGAAGTGGCAGTAAAAGCCAACGAAGAGTCTTTCCGCCTGATGAGTGAGAAATTCAATAACGGCAAAGCTACCTTTGTGGAATACAATGAAGCCAAACTTAATCTGACGAAAGCTCTTTCGGATAAGTTGCAGGCAAAATATGACTACCTGTTCCGGACTAAAATTCTGGATTTCTACAAAGGACAGGTCATTGAATAAAAAAGAAATAAAATTGAGTTTAGTATAGTAGTTCCTTAAAACATATCCGTTGGTTCATTCGTTATTATAGAAAGAACTAACGGATATGAAGTATTTTATCGTCCTAGTGATTATAATGATTAGTAATACATTTTTAGGAGTTGCTAAACCAATGAAGAATCAAGCAGAAATCTATTTTGCGGGAGGATGTTTCTGGGGAACAGAACATTTCCTGAAACAAATTCGAGGAGTAGAAAGTACTCAGGTAGGATATGCCAACAGTAATGTTGCCAATCCGAGTTATGAACAGGTCTGTTCCGGAAAAACCAATGCTGCCGAAACAGTAAAGGTGGTTTATGATCCGAAAACGGTAGATTTGAATTTACTGCTCGATCTATATTTCAAGACAATAGATCCTACCAGCCTCAACCGGCAAGGTAATGACCGGGGAACACAGTATAGAACCGGAATTTATTATGTAGATAAAGAAGATCTCCCTGTCATCAAGCAGGCAATTCAATTATTATCCGCACAATATAAAACTCCTATTGTCCTAGAAGTAAAGCCATTGACTAATTTCTATCCGGCAGAGACTTACCACCAGGACTATCTGGATAAAAATCCGGGTGGATACTGCCATATCAATCCTGCTTTATTCGAAATGGCACGCAAAGCGAATGCGCCGAAAGCTAAAGTGTATCAAAAAGCGGATGATGCAACCCTTCGTAAGAAACTCTCGGCGGAACAATATGCCGTAACCCAAAAGAATGCCACCGAACCAGCTTTCCACAATGAATACTGGAATGAGCATCGTCCCGGCATTTATGTAGATATTACTACCGGAGAACCTCTGTTTGTTTCTACTGACAAGTTCGATTCAGGTTGCGGGTGGCCAAGCTTTTCCCAACCAATTCAAAAAGATCTGATCGCAGAAAAGAAAGATACTTCACACGGCATGATACGTACGGAAGTACGCAGTAAAACCGGAGATGCTCATTTGGGACACGTATTCACAGATGGGCCGAAAGAGAAAGGTGGATTACGTTATTGCATCAATAGCGCTTCACTTCGTTTTATCCCGAAAGATAAAATGAAAGAGGAAGGTTATGGAGAATATCTACCACTCGTTAAATAAATATTGAAGAGTTACAAAAGCTAATCATAACTGTTCATCAGATAAACAGAACGGTGGATTATCCCATAAGGAAATCCACCGTTTTTAATGTAGTTAAATTAAAAGAGAGAGAAGGAGTTTCACAACTCCGATTTATTTTTATCTGCTGGCAGTCAGCAGAGTTGCTTCATTAGTTGCCGGAACAGACACATTCATAGCCCAGCTGGAACCGGATTCTTCAATCCATTTATCATTCCATTTGTAGTTCATATAAGCAACCGGCATATTAGCGTCATTCAGTTCATAAACACTCTTTTCAACAGATGCGTCGTAAGCTCTGTGAGAGTCATTCCAACGTGCGTATACCAAAGTGATTTCATTAGATGAATAAGTATAATCAATCTTGAAGTACGGTATCCATTTTTCAATAGAAGCATCCCATTTGAAAGCTTCTTTGGAGGATATTCTCTTCTGATCGTCATAAGTAAAATCATATTTCATGTGGCGATAGAGAGAACCATCGAGTCTGTAAATCACTTTCGATACTACGAGATCATCTACTTTTTCTTCATTAGTAATGAAGTTATTACCCTGTGCCTTCACTGTTGCATTAGCGATTCCTGCAAATACCATAGCAACTAAAACGGTCATTGTGAATAATAATGTAGTCTTCATAATTGTATATTTTTTAGTTGTTCAACATTCTGTTTTTATTCTTCTGTTTATTAGACGGATCAAGCGTCTCAAACGGTTGCAACCTTCTGAAGTTTTTTTCATTTTTCTTCGTTGTCCGCTTGCGACTATAGAGATGCAACGAGCGTGCCAAAACGATAACTAACTAATAATCAAGGAAATCATAAAACAGAACGGTGTACGAAAACGAACAGTTGTACGCTTAAAAGCGAACAACTAACCATTTTTTTCGCATTTTCTTCTTTCTACTGATGAATATAACTCTAAAAATGGGAAAATACTCCGCTTGTTGCCCGAATTATTATCTACCTTTGCAGCGATTATCATATCAAAAAAAAGAAGATGGAAACGTCCAGCAAAAAAAGAATTATCATTCTATCGGCTACCGGTATCTTGCTTACCAGCCTTATTTGTCTCTTTGCATTCCGCAATGTCATTTTATGCCATATCGTTGACAAACGAGCTACACGTGCCGAACAAACATACGGTCTACAAATTCATTATCAGGAGTTACGAATGAAAGGCTACAATGAAGTGGCTTTACAAGGACTTTCTATTGTTCCCAACCAACGGGATACCCTCCTGACATTACAATCCGTCAATGTAAAACTAAGTTTTTGGGAATTGCTAAAAGGAGAAATCGAAGTACGGAATGTGCTTATGAATGGCCTTGCAATCAACTTCATCAAGCATGATAGCATAGCTAACTACGATTTCCTGTTCTTTAAACGGCAACAAGAAGCAGAACTCCAACCTGTCATAGAAAGTGACTATGCCAACCGTATTGACCGGATATTAAACCTCATTTACGGTTTCCTGCCTGAAAACGGGCAACTCAGGCAAATCAATATAACCGAACGTAAAGATAGTAATTTCGTTGCAGTCAACATTCCTTCTTTTATTATTGAGAACAATCATTTCCAATCAACCATTCAGATAAAAGAAGATACACTTCCTCAACAACTATGGGAAGCGACCGGCGAACTAAACAGAAGAGACTATACATTAAAAGCATCTCTCTTTGCCCCGGAAAAAAGAAAAATCTCACTACCTTATATTACCCGCCGTTTTGGAGCAGAAGTCACTTTCGACACCCTATCTTATAATATGACTAAAGATAAGCGTGCATCCAATCAACTGCTCCTCAAAGGAAAAGCGAGAGTGAACGGACTTGACGTATTTCATAAAGCTCTCTCTCCTGAAGTAATTCATCTCAATCGTGGACAACTCTGTTACGAGATGAACATAAGCGGGCACTCACTCGAGCTGGATAGCACGACCATTGTTGATTTCAACAAACTCCAGTTTCATCCTTATTTGCGAGCCGAGAAAGAGAAAGGAAACTGGCATTTCACTGCTGCGGTCAACAAATCCTGGTTTCCGGCAGATGATCTGTTCAGCTCTCTCCCCAAAGGATTATTCAGCAATCTGGAAGGCATCAAGACAAGTGGCGAGTTGACCTATCATTTTCTATTAGATATTGATTTTGCACAACTAGATAGTCTCAAACTGGAATCCGAACTGAAAGAGAAAGACTTCCGCATCACAAGCTATGGAGCCACTTCACTCTCCAAAATGTCCGGCGAGTTCATTTATACAGCTTATGAGAATGGAATACCGGTGCGGACTTTTCCTATTGGTCCCTCGTGCAAACACTTTACACCATTGGATAGCATTTCACCCATCCTAAGAATGTCCGTTATGCAAAGTGAAGACGGAGCATTCTTTTACCATCGCGGTTTCCTGCCCGACGCCCTACGGGAAGCATTGATTTACGACCTGCAAGTGAAACGCTTTGCACGTGGAGGAAGCACGATCACCATGCAACTCGTAAAGAATGTATTCCTGAACCGTAATAAGAACTTTGCACGTAAATTGGAAGAGGCATTGATTGTATGGCTAATAGAAAATGAAAGATTAACTTCTAAAGAACGCATGTACGAAGTATATCTGAACATTGTTGAATGGGGACCGCTCGTTTATGGTATTCAGGAAGCTTCTGCTTATTATTTCAATAAACGCCCTTCACAACTGAACACGGAAGAAAGTATTTTCCTGGCTTCCATTATCCCGAAGCCCAAGCATTTCCGCAGCTCTTTTGCTGAAGGCGGACAGTTAAAGGAGAATATGGAAGGCTATTATAAGTTGATAGCCAAGCGGCTTGCACAGAAAGGAGTAATAAGTGAAATCGAGGCGGATAGTATCCGCCCCGATATCCAAGTTACGGGCGCTGCCCGGAATAGTCTAGCCGGTGAAAACCCGGAGTCTAGTTCTCCTTCCGCTGAGGAGTAATGAGATTGATATAAATAATAAAGGAATAGGTTATCTTCTTGAACTGCTGCTGTTTCTTTCAGAGGA
>ENA-UEQW01003296-UEQW01003296.1-human-gut-metagenome-genome-assembly--contig:-NODE-3296-length-11248-cov-5.681855_pt1 | contig 11248 bp, 17 predicted proteins | sample MGYA00242947_ERZ507947 | MGnify/ENA primary metagenome ERZ507947 (study PRJEB26167, sample SAMN06115421) | human gut metagenome | host: Homo sapiens | place: China:Guizhou | collected 2015-03-17... | reverse complement strand
GAAATGCCGAGTAGAGTCGTCACTGTACTTCTCCTTCTCTTTCGTGAAGCTGCTTTCTCCAATCTCCACACACTCCAACTCGTCCAACCCAATCATCTTCACTTCCTTCACGACCATGAAGCACTCGTCACCCACAGTGAATCTCTCCAGGTACTTGAATATACTCAAGTCCAGCACAGTAGCAACATCGCTATTGCACGAATGACTCGGGACGGAAATGACCGTTGTGTTTGTCCAAACCCGCTCCTCGCTCCAACACGCCTCCACCTGCTTCAACTCAAACGGCTGTTCGGTCGGACTCTCTGAGGGAACAGGAGTGGGAGTGTCTGAATTCCCGAGGACAAGAAGAGCCGCGACTCCGATGAGGGCTGCGATAACAACTCCCAACAGAATCCACTTCAAGTACTTCGCCCAGCCAGAGATCGTTTCATTCTTCAACAGCGATGGTTTCACCATCTTCGGGCACTCTACTCATAACGTCACAGAACGATCACAACTCTCAATCACAACGCGTTTCTTCTCAAAACAGTCCTTCTCGCACTTCACCTCGGATAGCAGAGGTAACTCTGTTCATCACATCGTCAATGAAACGCCCACTCCGAAACACCATGTCGCACTCGTCAGAATCCCTGCCTCGCAAGCTGTTCTTTCCAATCTCCATCTTCTCCAGTTTGGGGCAGTCTATTCCTCACTCCAAACTCCAACTCGAACTCTCCACCACCGTGTGGCGCGACTTCTCGAAGCAGCCCTCGCCCAGACAAATCGACGTGAGACTGTTCAAGTCTTTCACTACGAAACTGACAGTGGTGAAGCAGTGAGCTCCAACCACCAGCGTGGCGAGCGAAGGAAGAGAGCTCAGCTTGAAACCCTTGAAGCTCCTGAAAGAGTCGTTTCCAATGGTTAATGAAGCCAGCTCAGGACAGTCACTCACAACCAACTCGCTGTCGTTGCTCTCGTTCTGGAAGCTCTTCGCACCAATCGCCACACTCTTCAGCTTCTTCAGTCCCACCACACTCACTTTGCTCACCTTGTTGAAGCACCCGTACCCAATCTGTAACTCCTCCAACACACTGAAGCGAGACAGATCCAGAATGGCATTAGAGAAGTCGCCACAGCCGCTGATGAGCAACGTCTTCACATGCAACGGAACACGGTGGTAGTCGTCGGGTTCCAGCACAATTCCCTTCTCCTGCCTCTTCTTCCTCTCCTCCTCTTCTCTGCGTTTCTCCTCCTCTCTCCTCCTCTTCCTCTCCTCCTCCTCGTTCTGTTTCCGCAACGCGTCTTGCTTTCTCTTCTCCACGATCGCTGGGTTCTTCTCCAACAGACTCGCGTTCTCGACGGTGAACTCCTTCAGCTCGGCAAACGCGTACGGGTTGCTCGCTTTCACCAACGCGGGAATGTTCACCAGTCTCACTGTGTGCATGTTTCGGAGCCCGTTCAGTCCGGAATTGAACTCAGCGAGTTTTGTCAAATCTGCGCATAATCGCGGTTTGACAAGCCCACCTTTCATGACCAACACGTTTCGCTTCTCCTCGTTGCCTCTGCAGGTGTTGATGCCGAGAGAGAGCGTGGTCAGTTGGTCCAGGTCTGTTCCTTATTCCACTCGCCAGCACTCACTCTCGAAGACGGTGGTTTCGCAGTTCACAAAGCTGTCGTTTCCAACGCTCACCTCCTCCAATCCACAGTTCTTCACCGTCAGCGAACTCCAATCCACGCAGCTGCCGCGTCCGATTCGCACATACTTCAACGCCGCGCAATCACGCACTTCAAAGCACCCTCCTTTCGCCAACGTGCAGCACTCCTTCCCGATCACCACTCTCTTCAGCTGCTCGTATCGCTGCAGCTTCAGCCCACCGAGGTACTGGAGACACTCGTTGCCGATCGCCAGCTCCACCAGCGACGCAGTGCACTCCTCCAAATCCAGTGTGCTGATGGCAGGATCGTTGCACACCCGCTGCCTCATCTCGATCACCTTCACTCCCTTCTTCGCCGCTTGCAGATCGTCGTCCTTGTCGATGTGAAGAGTGGTGCGCAGCGGAACGGCGATGGGCGTGACGGGATTCAGGTTGGTCTCCACTGAACTCTCGAGGGAGTCCGTGTGCGTCGGGCTGGTGCTTGGACCGCTGCTCCAAATGCGTTCTGCCAGCTGGCTAAGGATGGGGGAGTTGCCTTTAGAGATGATCTGATTCACGGCGTCCTTCACGAAGGGGTGCTAAAAGTAAGCGGACGACACAGCGAGCACATCAAGCAACTCGGCAACCGACGCCCGCTCCTCCACATCGCGTATCAAACACTCCTTCACGAAATCGACCATGTCCGCAGACCAGCCGGAGGAGGAGAGCGTCGGAGGAGGGTCGTTCACGACGCGATACATCACGGACGCCATCGGGCAGCCACCGAAGGGGTTCTTGCCATCAGCCATCTCAATGATGCTGATTCCGAGGGACCACACGTCGCTCTTCAACGAGCCCTCCCTCTCGTACACCTCGGGGCCCATGTACCACAGCGTGCCGCACACGGTTTGGCGCTTCGAGCAGGAATGCTCCAGTTGCGCTGCCAGTCCGAAATCGCCCAGTTTGATGAGTCCCTGTTCTGAGATGAACAGATTGTCGGGTTTGAGGTCCTGCGTGTTACTCGCTTCTCAACAAGCCACTCTGTGCACCATCTTTCGCGAGTGAAGGTAGTTCAGTCCCAGCAAGCAGCTACTCACGATGTCTCGGATTTCGCTCTCATCAAGACGATTTCCATTCTTCAGATACGAAGCGATGGATCCGCAGTGGCAGTACTCCATCACAATCTGTGCATTACACAAGCTTCTTTCTCTCACCCAGCAATTCCTGTCAACGATCACTGTATTGTAGTACCGTACGATGTACTTTGATACGCACTCTGCTAGCAGCTTTGTTTCCCTGTTGACCAACTCCGGATTCCGCGCAATGTTCACTCTCTTGATGGCTACCAGATCGTTTGACGACTTGTCCAACGCAGCAAACACTTCTCCGTATCCGCTAGGACGTGATCACCCATTTCGGCGCATACCCTTCTCCTAGCTTCTTCCTGAACTCGTACAGGCCGTTTATATCGATATTCATAGTTGGATACCGATAGTGGCTTGTCGATGAGAAGAATATGAACAAACGAGGACGGGGATTCCATGCTGCTGTGTAGAAGGCATTGCATTGGAGCCATTCAAATTGGAGTTCTCGTAGGATCATGTCATGTCCATCTCCATATCACGCTGAATCCCTTTCCTATCGGTCTCTGGATCCCTTCAGACTGGTTCTAGCGGTTTTGGAGTCGTCATGGTCATTCACATGAGTCACAATAGTATCACTCCCGTTCGATTCACTGACATATAGACTGGAGAATAGCAAGCGAAAAATGAAAATCACATGCGTATCACTCACTGTTTCAGAAAACGAACCCCTCTTCTATCCCTTTCTATACCGGTATCACTCCTGTCCACAATGCAAGGAGCGTAGCACACGTCTGTCAATCCCAATCCCCCACAACTCCGCCCTCCCCCACCACTCCAACGATGTGGGGCTCCCCAACTCGCTTCTCAATGATTAGACAGCTTAGACGAGTGGTTCAATCGTACAAGGGCTACTCTGCCATTTCCAGGAACTTCTATTCGTCGAAACCACTCTTTGCCAGAACAGTCAATTCTCTTTTACCCATGGAACCAGTCGATATCGATGGACTTCGTGCTGCCGTTGTGAAGCAGGGCGGCGTTGTGAGACAGCTGAAGAAGGACGGCGCCTCCCAGGAGGATGTGACCGCAGGTACGTCATTCTCCTCTCCCTATCCTCCCGCTCACCTCCTCTAGCCGTCAAGATTCTCCAGGAGCTGAAGGCGAAGCTCGAGGTTGAAATGAAGAAGCAGGAGCCTGAGGACACCTTCGACAAGAGCACCTTCGACGACGTGCTCCTCCGCAAGATGTTCGTGGTCCCCTCGTTCGAGATTTACGGCGGAGTGGCTGGTCTGTACGACTTCGGTCCGGTCACCTGCGCGCTGAAGGCTAACTTCATCAACCTCTGGAAGCAGCACTTCATCCTCGAGGAAGACATGCTGGAAGTGGAGTGCACCAATCTGACTCCCTACTGTGCTCTGAAGACTTCCGGTGAGCTTAAAGCGCCAGTCATAATGCGTAGGTCACGTCGACAAGTTCACGGACCTGATGGTGAAGGACAGCAAGACGGGCGAGTGCTACCGTGCTGACGTGGTCGCGAATGCCGTCGCTCACGCGTAGAAGCTCCTCGAGGCGAAGATGGACCAGCTGCTGAAGGACATCACGCTCACGAACGAGCAGCGCCTGGAGCTGGAGCACATTCGCATCCAGGCGGACTCCTACACGCCGGACCAGCTGGACGAGCTCTTCGCGAAGTACGGCGTGGTGGCGCTGGCGACGGGCAACCCGCTGACGCACCCGTTCCCGTTCAACCTGATGTTCTCGACGCAGATCGGTCCCGAGGGCAACCTGCAGGGCTTCCTCCGTCCCGAGACGGCGCAGGGCATGTTCATGAACTACCGTCGTCTGATGGACTACAACGGGCGCAAGTTCCCCTTCGCCGCCGCGCAGGTGGGCACGGGGTTCCGCAACGAGATCTCGCCGCGCGCGGGTCTGCTGCGCGTGCGCGAGTTCCCGATGGCGGAGATCGAGCACTTCTGCAACCCGAACGACAAGCGCCACCCGAAGTTCGCCAAGGTGGCGCACATGGTGCTGCCGCTGTTCTCGCGCGAGCACCAGCAGGGCGACGGCAAGCTGCTGTCGATCACGAGTGGGCGTGCGTAGCGGCGGTGACGCGTAGTGGGCGACGCGGTGAAGCAGGGCATCGTCAACAACGAAACGCTGGGGTACTTCATGGCGCGCACGTACCTGTTCCTGCTGCGCGTGGGCATCCAGCCGGAGAAGATGCGCTTCCGCCAGCACCTGCTGACGGAGATGGCGCACTACGCGTCGGACTGCTGGGACTGCGAGATCAAGCTGTCGTACGGCTGGACGGAGTGCGTGGGCATCGCGGACCGCGCGTGCTTCGACCTGAAGGTGGATGTGACGAGGCGGGGTGACGCGTAGAAGCACAGCGAGGCGACGAAGGTGGAGATGACGGCGTCGGTGGCGCACGAGGTGCCGATCGAGAAGAAGGTGCTGGCGGCGACGTTCAACAACCGCGCCATCGGCGTGGCGTTCAAGAAGGAGCAGGCGGTGGTGAAGGCGTACCTGAAGACGGTGGGCGAGGAGGACGTGGAGGCGTGCCAGAAGATGATCGACGCGATGGCGGAGAAGGGCTCGGTGGAGGTGGGTCCGCTGTCCAACGGCAAGACGTACACCATCACGCCGGACCTGGTGAGCTACAAGCCGGCGGTGCTGAAGATCCACGAGGAGAAGTTCATCCCGTCGGTGGTGGAGCCGTCGTTCGGCGTGGGCCGTCTCATCTACTCGATCCTGGAGCACTCCTTCTACGTGCGCGAGGGCGAGGAGAAGCGCACGGTGATGGCGTTCAAGCCGGCGGTGGCGGCGGTGAAGTGCAGCATCATGCCGCTCAACAACAGCGAGCAGTTCGACGCCACGGTGGAGAAGATCGGCGACGCGCTGCGCTACTACGCGCTGGCGTTCAAGACGGACGCGTCGTCGGCGTCGATCGGTCGTCGCTACGCGCGCACGGACGAGATCGGCGTGCCGTTCGCGGTGACGGTGGACTTCGAGACGCTCAACGAGAAGAGCGAGCTGTTCAACACGGTGACGCTGCGCGAGCGCGACTCGATGAAGCAGGTGCGCATCCCCATCGACAAGCTGGCGTCCACGCTGAACGACGTGGTGAAGGAGAGAAAGTCCTGGAACGACCTGCTCTCCGAGTATCCTCAGGTGGTTGTGAAGGAGGAGTGAGGGTGTTGCTGTGTTTGTTTGAGTGAATTGGAGTGGCGAGTTAGTTGGTGGAAGGGTCGTGCTTGTTCGCATCACTCTCCCATCATAACGGATGAAACTATACGATCCTCTCCAAGATACGAGGATCCCACCAGCCCCAATAATTCGACTCCCCGAAGGTGCCATTCGGTTTTGGCTTTTTCAGCACAAATAGAGGATATATGACTCGTTTTGTCTATTCATTATCCTTTCTTGGACGTAGAGAATGGATTGGGGAATCAAGGAGTAGTATTGGCCCTAGCGAGCGCGTTATCGTGCAACAAGCAGGTGATCACTGGAGTTGTCTCGGAAAACATCACTACTGTGACATGTACTCCGTGTACTCCAACACGCAGCTGTGCTGCTTCGTTTCTTCCCGAAGGATTGGTCTTTTCCGATGGGCAAATATTCGGAGCGCCTCTCCACAACGTGCGGCACGGTTTTGTGTATGTGTACAATCACGCTGAGTCGGTAAAGCTCGATGTGGACAGTATTCGCTTCAAGTCTCAGGAGTAATGTGTAGTCATCGGCGAGGAGAAACCGGAAGTGCCCCACTTTGACGTGGATACTCTCTATGTGTACGAAACCGTGCATTCGGAGTTGTTTCCTCTCAGGGATTCTTTTTCCTATGATCTAGTGTCCGTGCAGAACCCGGATCCTAGCGTCTTCTTCTTCAACAACCAAACCAGACAATTGTCGTACTACGGGAATATGTCGAGGAGCTCGGAGGAACTCATTATTCGTCTGCAGAAGGATCAGTCGGTCGTTGACGTGAAACTCACGCTCCAGCGCAAATGTGCGCGTGTGTCGTTCAAATCATGTGTAGCCGTTGCCGACCTCCAGAACGGAGCTCGTGCGTGCGTATTGAAGAGTCTCCCCGACCTTCATGTCATTGACCCCTCTCTGTTTGATCAGAGCCGCGTGGAGTTCTGCTCCACCATTCCTTCCTTCTCGTACTCTCTCGGAGAGCACCAGCTGCTCGATTCGCGTAATGCTCACATCACCGCATCATTCTCAGATTCCAGCCGTTACATTCGCCGCTACGCCTCCGTCTCCTCTCTCTTCCACGCGCCAAAGAGAGGCATCTACTCCTTCACCATCATGGGCGATGCGAGCGTGCAAGTCTTCCTTCACCACATGACCTCGCCGCTCTTCGACATCGACAGTCAGGGCGTCTACACGCACAAGGTCACTCTCCGTCTGGAAGCCGGTTACCACCGCCTCGTCGCCTTTGGGTTCTTCTCCGGCGCCGAGTCGTTCCGCCTGTACTGGTCCTGCAGCAAGGAGTCTGTGCTGATGCGCACCATGTCGTATGATGTGTTGCGTGTGCCGGCGGTGAGCACCGAACAACACAGATTCCCACGTGCGGTGGAGGGCGGCATGGGCGAGGAGATGACGTTCAGTTATCCATCGGTGTACGGTGATCCCATGATCATCAAGGTCGTAAACGAGAGTGCTTGCGCCACCGTCGATCGCCGAAACACGCTTCGTCTGACGGCTGGCAACACCACATGTGAGACGACTCTCCACGCGGAGTGCAGCGCGGGCGCTCTGGCCGACAGCACGATCACGCTCACGCCCACGCTGTTGCGCGAAGGGTTGCAGGTGGAGGCGTTGGAGGTGTGTGCGTGGCGTGAGGCGTAGACGCAGGGTTCGAGACGGAGTCGTGATTCACCGAGAGTTCTTCCGCTCCTTCGAGGAGGCGCAGAAACTGTCCGATTTCTGCCGCCATGTCACACGTAGGAATGTCTCTCGCTTCTCCGACGCCTTCACGCTCGAGTACACGACCTTCTTCCAGTATTCCGACGTGCAGACGCTCCGTCTGCTCACGCCGTACTGCCGAACCACCGTCGATAGTCAGGTGGTGTACGACGAGAACGCCCGTGTGTACGCGCCCTTCACGCTGTCGCCGTCGAGTGGTGCTTGTCTAGCGCAGTCACCCGTAGTTGTGTATCACAGCCTGCACGCGGTGTGTCCGGGCAATCCTTACGTGCTTCTGCTGCGCTTCGTTCCCGAGATCTTCCCGCGCTATCTCGTCCACCAGAACGATGTTACCTACAAGGTGACGCGCTCCCTGTTCACCGTCAACCAGCCCATTCCGCCTCTGGCGCTGCTGCGCACACCCGCTGAGCTTTCTGCTGCGCGTTCTGAAACCCTCTCTGTGACGGTACACCCCGACCTCCCGGAGGGTTTGGAGATCGACGAAAAGGGCACGATTTCGGGAGTGCCGGCGGAGGTGCATCCCGTTACAGAATACACGGTGACACTGAACGACAAGGAGGTGAAGATCGAGTTGGGCGTTCGACGTGCGTCAGCAGGAGAGGCGTGAGTTGTAGCGGATGTCACGAGCATCGAGGAGGTGAAGCTGATTCTGAACGGCGAGGAAGTCAGTATGGCCGCGCTTCGCTTGAAGCAGACCTTCGAGCTGCTCCCGGTTCCTGCGGGAATCGACGAGTACACAGTGACTGTGAACGGCGACCTTCCGTGGTTCGTAACGTTCGACGGCGTGGCGTTCAGAGGTCGTGTGGAGTCGCTGTGGAACCAGGAGTGATGGCGTGGAGGAGGCGTGAGTCGTAGATTGAGTGTGGTGATCCAATCGCACGGCGTGGAGGCGGAGAAGAACATTCAGATCACCACTGCCCAGCCCAGCCTCGTGCTGTTTTTCGAGGCGATTTCTGGCTTCGGCGAGGTGGCGAACGCCGACGGCATGTTCGTTGCCTTCTCTGCCGGCGACGCGATCGCGCTGAACTTCCCCGCCGCCTTCAACAGCACCGTTCGCTGCGGCTGCCAGCAGGGCTGCGTGTACCAGTATTCCTTGGGGCCCCACACCACCCCGTTCTTCGCCCCGTTCGGCGTGCTGGACGAGCGCGCGATCGACATGACGGTTCCGCCGGCCATAACCGCGGGAATGGAGTCGGTGATCGGCGTGGTGGGTTCGGTTCTCCCGACGCTGCTCCTGGGCATCGAGGGCTGTTACGACTCCTACGCCATCGACTCCACCAACACCATGGGGTGGCGGATGAACGAGGACGGCGTCAGCCTGGGCGGCTGGGCGGTGGAGGCGGGGCAGTCGACGATCCGCATGGCGCTGACGGGGAAGGAGACGATGACGAGGAACTTCGCCATCAACGTGCACAGTGCGTCAGGAGAGGGTGTGTGATGGGTAGAGAACGAGGAGGCAGAGCGCGGGCTGGTTCCGCTGGAGTTCGTGGTGCGAGATGTTTGCCGCGGGAAGGCGGTTCCTCAATTCGTGGTGAGAGAGGGAAGAATCGTTGCCGACTACACGAAGCCGCTGCCGTCGCTGTCGGTTCCGGAGATCATTCAAATCGTGGTGGTCCCAACGGGCGAGTACACGGTGGAGTTACCGTCAGAGAGCGGGTTCGTCGTGGAGGTGCGTCAACACGGCGTCATTCTCGCCTCCGCGACCACCTCCTTCTCCTTCGCCGTGGGTCTGTTCGTCCCGTACGGCGCGCAGTGGCAGCAGGGAACGGCGCTGTACACGGCGGGCACGCTGACGCCTGTGGAGCAGGGAGCGGTGTTCAAGTTCTCCTTCAAGGCAGATCCCTCCTCCGTGCACGCCCTGGGCATCGCGTACGAGCTCGCCAACGGCATGCAGCTCGCCCTCAACGGCGAGGTCCTTCTGGACGTCGATGCGTTTGATGCATTTGATTCGTTCGATTCGTTCGACGCGCTCAACCACCTCGTCGTTCCCGCCTCCGCGCTGAAGGAGGAGAACGAGGTGGTGGTGACGCTGCGCGCCAACTCGCCGCAGCAGGAGTTCTTCCTGTTCCAGTGCTCCGTGTTCCCGTTGCTGTCCATCACCGAGATGCCCGCGCGATCGCTCTATGTGACGAACAGTGTAAATGTGGGGGTGTTGGGGGCGAGTGACGCGTAGACGATGTCCGATTTGGCCACGGTGTTGCGCGTTCCGAAAAGAGCCCAGAATTACACATCGCAGCACAACTACCACCATCTTTTCACCCTGCGTCTGCCCTATCCGACGGCTGTCAGCGAGATCGAGCTGATGGTCAATCCAAGCGAGAAGTTCGAGGTCCCCGCGGAAGTCATGTTGTTCGGCGAAACAGTGGACGGTGCGGAGGTCCGTCTCAGCGACATGAGCGGGCACGACCTGTTCGTGGATGGCGTTGCGTGGCTGCGCGTGAAGGAGCCGCTGGCGGTGCGTCGTGTGTTGGTGTTCGTGATGAGTGGTGGCTGAGGCGTGGTGTGATGGATAGACGATGACGACCGAGTGGCGGAGGAGGATCGCACGCGGTTCCACCTCACGGGACTGAAGGTGGTGGTGGACCGCGTGGCGTTCTGTGAGACGAGCGGCGGCGTGCGCGTGAGAGAAGGAGAGTGGGAGAGTCAGGAGTGTTCCAAGGGTCTGTACGGCGTGACGATGCGTCAGTGCATGAGCAAGGATGGGAAGGGCCTGTGGAAGGAGTTTGACTATTGCGGTGGTGGCGTGTGGGGTGTGTGATGGATAGTGCAGGAGAAGAAGGAGTCTCGGACGATCCAGGTGCGCGCGCACTACGAGTTGGCGGGCGTGAACCATGCTCGCTCGCTGGCGTCGCTTCCGACGACGGCAGGACACATGATTTCGGCACACATCGAGAGAGGCATTCAGATCACGTCCATCGCGTTGATGCCGGAAGGACAGTTCTGCGCACTGCCGTCCTCGCTGCTCGCGGACACGAAGGACGAGAAGGTGTTCGCCAAGATGAACTGCGAGCGCTATTACGTGGTGATGCGCATCAAGGCGACGGACCGCTTCGCGCTGGACACGGCGTACTCGATCACCGGCGTGGACGCGTGCAAGGGGCAGAAGGAGATGTGTTGGGAGGGACTCGTGTTCGGCGAGTACGAGTACGACCCAGTGCCGGTCACCGTCCTTCCGTTCGTGTATCTCGGCGTGTTGCTGGTGGGGTTGGTTGTGATGCTGGTGGTGCTGGTGAAGCGCGTCCGAGCGTTCCGTGAGAAGAGACAGCAGAGCCATGAGGAGCGGATGGGAGCCGTGGCGCGACTGATCGAGGTGGACCCTCACTCCGCGAAGCCTCTGTATTCTATAGGTCCCACCCAGTCGTACCGCACGAACCTCGGCGTCGTTCACTCCGTGCCTGTTCTTCGTTATACCATGAAATGGAGTGTTTGTTCAACAAACAAGACAGGAAAGGAATAATGGCACAGTCTACAGTCGCTTCTTGATAATCTCCAGCTGGCAGATCACGCCCTCCGTCGCCGCGATCGCCGAGTCGATGAGCATGTTGTCGCAGCCGGGCAAACAGATCTGGTTGATCGCGTTCAGTTGCTCGCGCAGCTGCTGGATGCGCTTCAGGTAGTCGT
>ENA-UEQW01003291-UEQW01003291.1-human-gut-metagenome-genome-assembly--contig:-NODE-3291-length-11266-cov-3.142193_pt1 | contig 11266 bp, 10 predicted proteins | sample MGYA00242947_ERZ507947 | MGnify/ENA primary metagenome ERZ507947 (study PRJEB26167, sample SAMN06115421) | human gut metagenome | host: Homo sapiens | place: China:Guizhou | collected 2015-03-17... | reverse complement strand
GCTATACTTATGCTGCGGAAAGGAAAACCGCAAATTGAAACAAAGGAGCATTTGCTATGAAAAACCGAAAAACAATTTTTACGATCATCTTCGCTCTTGTGCTTGCACTCAGCATAGTTACAGTATCTGCGGCGGCGATTTCGGCGAACGAGACGAAGCCGGACAAGCCGGCAACCAAGCCCGACGCCGTTGACGAAAAGCTCACGGCGGTTCTCGAAAGAAACGCGGCGCTTGGGGAACGCGTCAACGATGAGTATGACGAGAAGATCGCGGCAGACGAGCCGGACATGACGCTTGAACTGAACGAAGCGGATTTTGATGACGCCTGCCCGGCTGAGGAATCCTATGCGGAATCCATCAAGAGCATGCGCTCACTGACCGAAAAGGAAAAAGCGGCACTGCTTGCAGACCTTGACGAGATTGAATCGCTGGAAGCGCAGATTGACGAGCTTTACTATCGCATGACGGATGAGAACGCAGATCGGCTTTATGGCGAGATTGACGCTCTCTACGAAAAACTCGACGCGGTTCTTGACCGTAATGCGGAGCTTTGGGACCGCGTCGACGCCGAGTATGACGAAAAAATCGCGGCTATCGAGCCGGATATGCCTTTTGAACTTGAAGAAGACGACCTTGCGGTCTGCGAAAAAGGCAGATAAAACAAACGCGCAGAGCCGTGTCCGTGCGGCACGGCTCTGTATCTATTTGGGGAGGCGCTATGAAACAACGGATCTACATCGCAGAGGATGAAAAAAACATACGGGAAACGCTTCAGCGCTTTCTTGAAAATGACGGATATGAGGTGTGCGCGTTTGAAACAGGCGACGCACTTTTGGGTGTGTTTTATAAAAAACGCGCCGATCTTGTTATTTTGGATATTATGATGCCGGGCACCGACGGACTTACCTGCTGTCGCCGCATCCGGGAAAAGGACAATGTTCCGATCATTTTGCTGACGGCAAAGGATACCGAATACGACTATGTCAACGGGATCCTTCAGGGCGGAGACGATTATCTGACCAAGCCGTTTCGCCCGACGGTGCTTCTGATGCGTGTCAAAGCGCTTCTCCGGCGAGTGGATATGGAGCGCGGAGGCGACCCGATGGACAGGGACATTACTGTCGGAGATCTGCGTTTCTCCGGTGATGAGAAGCGGCTTTTCTGCAGAGAAAAACCTCTTGCGCTTTCCCCGAACGAGCTGAAGATGCTCATTTTTCTTATGCGGGGTGAGGGTAAAGCCTTTTCGCGCGACGAGCTACTCACCCACATCTGGGGCTACAACGACGAGGTGGAAACCAGAGTGACTGATGAAACCCTGCGCCGCATACGCAGTAAGCTCTCCTCGGCAGACAGCAAGGTGCAGATTGAGACGGTCTGGGGCTACGGCTATCGCCTGCGGTCTGACGGGGGCTCGAAATGAAGCATATAAGAAGAAATATCACCCTTTCCGTGCTGGGCACGATGCTGTTTGTCTTTGCGGTACTGCTTGCCACCGTCAACATATTTATTCCGGAATATTTGACCACGGAGGCGCGGCGAGCGATACTTCTGGAGGATGAACGCAAGGAGATGATTCCGCTTTCCGACACAGCGAACAGTGAGGGGGAGGAACATTTTCTTACGCCGAGCGTCCGATACCTTGAGGTGGACGGCGGGCTTGCCGAGCCGGAGCATCTTTCAAAAGCCGAATATCAGCTGAGGGAATACTGCAAAAAGGAAAAACCGGCTGCCGATGAATTTCACACCCTGAAAACCGGCGGAAGCCGCTTTGTTTTCCGACTGACACGTGTCGAAGCCAATGAATATGAGGACGCATATTCGTACGTCCTTTACGTGGATATCGGAGCGGTTATGCAGTATTCGGCATATCTGAATGCCGTCTTTTTTGCGGTGCTGGCGATACTCAGTGTGCTGGTCTGCCTCTTCGGATGGAAGCTTGGCGGCTATGTGGAAAAGGCACACGAATCGCAAAAATGGTTTTTCCAGAATGTGTCGCACGAGCTGAAAACGCCGATGATGGCTGTCCAGGGCTGCGCGGAGGGCATCCACACCGGGGTTCTGGATCCTGTCGAAGCATCAGGAGTCATTCTGGAGGAGACAGAACAGATGTCGGAACTGGTAGAGGAATTGCTTGCACTCTCCCGGCTGGAATCGGGACAAGCCAATGCTGAGTTTCATCTGACGGATGTCCGTGAGCTTTTATATGACTGCCTGCGCAGCACCGAACAGTTGGCAGAGCAGAAAAACCTGCACATCTCACTCCGCTTTGACGAAACTCCCGTTACGGTGAACTGTGATGAGATACAGCTTCGCCGTGCGTTCACGAATATCATTACCAACGCACTGCGATATGCAAAAGAGGAAATACAAATCGAATGTAAGGCAGACAGAGGAAAAGCTGTTGTACGTATCCATGACGACGGAGAAGGCATTGCGCCGGAGCTTTTGCCGCACATTTTCGACCGCTTTTTCAGTACCCGTAAGGGCGGCGCCGGGATCGGGCTTTCGCTCGCAAAAGAAATTGTGTCACTGCACAAAGGCACAATAACAGCGTCAAACGACGGGGGCGCAGTGTTTGAGATCAGCCTTCCCCTGAGAAAAACAATATGATTATTGCCGTTAATCGGTTTACGGATACCGTTACGAAAATAAAACCTAATGCGAAAGGAAATCACATGATGAAGAAGATCATTGCAATTGCACTTGCTGCCGTTACGGTTCTCTCATTTGCAGCCTGCACAAAACAGAACGGAGAAAACGGGACAACCACGCCTTCCGCTGCCGCAAAAGAGCAGACCAAAAGCGCCTTGGAAATTCTTGAAAAGGTCTGGAGCAAGTATTCGACCGATGAAAAATTTCCCGCAACAGGCGGATCCGAAAAGAATATAAAGGACGGCATGCCCGGCAAATTTGATGTGGCTGACGGGGAATCGCTTGATTTTGAACTTGGCTTCCCGAAGGCGCAGGCAGCTGAGATAAACGATGCCGCATCGCTTATGCATATGCTGAATCAGAATACCTTTTCCTGCGGCGTATTTCATGTGAAGAATTCCGGTGACACCGCGGCGCTTGCCGGGAAGATCCGGGACAATATTCTTAACCGTCAGTGGCTTTGCGGATTCCCCGAAAAGCTTGTGATTCTGACCGTCGGCGATTATATCGTTTCCGTTTTCGGTGCCGCCGAACTGACAGACACCTTTACCGCAAAACTTTCCGCCGAATACAGCTCGGCAAAACAGCTTTTCAACGTGCCTATCGCATAAGACAGAGCTATGCTGTTTTCAAGTATAACGTTCCTGTACGGCTTCCTGCCGTGCGTTATGCTCGTGTATTTTGTTGTTCCCGACCGTATGAAGAATACCGTTCTCCTTCTTGCGAGCCTGTTCTTCTATGGTTGGGGAGAGCCGAAATATCTTATTTTTATGCTTGCGTCGGTCACGCAGTCGTACATTGCCGCGCTCCTCGTTGAACGCTTTCGCGGGACAAAGATCGCAAAGGCGGCGCTTGCCGTTTCGGCAGTCGCAAGCCTCGGTCTGCTTGCTTACTGCAAATATGCGGACTTTTTTATCGGGAATTTCAATGCGGTGACCGGTCTTTCCGTCCCGCTTCTCAAGGTGGCTCTGCCGGTCGGCATCAGCTTTTATACATTTCAGATCCTGAGTTATGTTATAGATGTTTAACGCGGCGACGTGCCGGCACAGCGCAATTTCATTGATCTTGCGATGTATGTGGCGATGTTTCCGCAGCTGATAGCCGGTCCCATTGTCCGCTATTCCGACATTGCCGGAAGCCTGAAAAACCGAAAAACCACGCTTGCCGATGCATCGGAGGGAATCACGCGCTTTTCCGTCGGTCTTGCAAAGAAGATTCTCCTTGCCAATTCCGCAGCGCTTATCGTGTCGGAATTCAAGGCGTACGGCGAGAAAACCGTTCTGTTTTATTGGCTGTATGCCGCGGCATATATGCTGCACATCTATTTCGACTTTTCCGGATATTCAGACATGGCGATAGGGCTCGGGCGCATTTTCGGATTCCGTTTTTCCGAAAACTTCAAGTATCCGTATGTGTCTGCAAGCATTACGGAGTTCTGGCGCCGCTGGCACATTTCCCTCGGCGGCTGGTTCCGCGACTACCTTTATATCCCTCTCGGCGGAAACCGCGTAAAGCCGATGCGTCATGTTTTCAACATCCTTGTCGTATGGACAGCCACCGGCTTCTGGCACGGAGCCTCGTGGAATTTCGTTCTCTGGGGACTTCTTTATGCGGTGCTTTTGCTGTTTGAAAAATATATTTTCCGTCCGCAGGCACGGTTTTCCGTTCCGATGCACATCTATACGCTGCTGTTTGTCATGCTCGGATTCGTATTGTTTGATGCGGCAAGTGTTGCCGACGCATTCAAGAGTTTTAAGTCCATGTTCGGGTTTGCCGGAATTCCCGCCATGAATGCTGCTTCGCTGTATTATCTGAAAAGCAACCTTGTACTGCTTACTGTCGCAGTTGTCGGAGCGACTCCCCTGCCCAAACGGATTTATGAGAAAATCGGAGGGACGGCGGGCGGAAGCAGGGTTCTTGCCGTTCTGACGCCGACGGCAACCGTTGCGGCGATCGCCGTGTGCACGGCGTATCTGATCGACGGGTCGTTCAACCCGTTTGTCTATTTCCGGTTCTGACCTTGCGGTCTCAGACCGGTTTAACGGAGGAGTATGATGAAGAAATTTCAACAGATATTGACTCTGGCGCTGTCTCTCGGTTTCCTTGCGGTCTTTTCCGCCTGGTTCCTGATTGCGCCCGATGCAGAAGAATCGACGGTTGAAAGACGGCGTCTTGCGAAACGCCCCGCGCTGTCTTTTTCGTCGGTTACGAACGGCAGTTTTATGAACGGCTTTGAAAAATATATGCTCGACCAGTTCCCTCTGCGCAACGGTTTCCGGGGGCTGAAGGCAACCGTAAGTGCGAAGGTATTCATGAAAAAGGACAACAACGGACTTTATTCCGTCGGAGAGCATCTCTCAAAGCTGGACTTCCCGACCGACAGCGAATCGGTTGACTATGCCGCACGGCGTTTCCGGTATGTGTATGATACGTATCTCCGGAATGCCGGAACAAAGACATACCTGTCGGTGATACCCGATAAAAATACCTTTATCGCATCGCAGAACGGCTATCCGGACAAGGATTACAAGGCGCTTACCGAACGCCTCAGAAGCGGATTCCCGGAGGCAAAGTATATTGATATTTCCGGGCTCCTGTCGGCGGATGATTTCTATTATACCGATTCGCACTGGCGGCAGGAAAGAATCACGAAGGTTGCCGATGAAATTGCGGCGCAGATGGGAGCGGAGCGCATCGGAACGTGTGAAATACAGGACACCGGCAGACCGTTTTACGGCGTTTATTACGGTCAGGCAGCTCTGCCGCACGCGCCGGAGAGGCTTTTCTATCTTGATAACGCCGTGATACGGGGGCTTAAGGTGTATAATGTCGAAACACAGTCCGACATCCCGGTTTACGACCTCGGTGCCGCCGCCGGACGCGATCCTTACGAAATGTTCCTCGGCGGCGCGCGCTCGATCATCAAGATCACAAATCCGAATGCCGCGAAAGAACGCCGGCTCATCGTTTTCCGGGATTCGTTCGGTAGCAGTATAGCACCGCTTCTTGCGGCAGGTTATTCCGAAATAACGCTTGTCGATATCCGCTATATTTCGCCCCTCTCTCTCGGAAAGCTGATTGACTTCACGAAGGCAGACGATGTGCTGTTCCTTTACTCCGCATCGGTCATCAACAACAGTGAGACGATAAAATAAAGCACCGGGTTCTCCGCTTTGGGGGTGCGGTTGTCAAGGGTGACATTATTTTTTGGGGTTGCTATAAACGCAACACGGGGGCTACTGTTGTATTTGCTTTGAAAATTTACGGCAATTTTCGCCTCCCGTGCGATTACGCGGTGCACAGTCCGATGATCCAGAATATCACGCCGCAGAACGCGCCCGCCAGCGTTCCGTACAGAAGAACCGGACCTGCGACCGTGAATATCTTGGCGCCGACGCCAAGGATCAGACCCTCGGAGCGTGCGTCGATGGCTGGGGAGGCGACAGCGTTGGCAAATCCCGTGATGGGAACCAGTGTGCCTGCCCCGGCATATTTGGCAATGCGGTCAAAGACGCCCAACCCGGTCAGCACGGCGGAGATCAGCACCAGCGTTATGGACGCCAGTGTGCCGCCGTCCTCGCGGCTCATGCCGCAGATCCCGGTGTAGAGGTCGCAGAGTGACTGCCCGACAAGGCAGACCGTGCCTCCCACCCAAAAGGCGCGCAGGCAGTTCCGCGGCGACGATGACCGGGGGGCGCGTGCATCGGCGTAGCGCCGGTAAGTCTGCTTATCCATATCCATACAAAAAACCTCCGCCGGAAGAGTACCGTATCGGTATCTTTCCCGGCGGAGGCGCGGTTTATGCGTGTATTACAGCGGTTTGACAGCAAACAGTTCGCCGTCGCCGGGCGCAAAGGTGACGGTTCCGGCGCAATCCTCCCAGACCCCGGTCGCCTTATTCAGGCGGACAAGCGGGGTATCGGACGTGATGCACAGTGTCTGCGGTGCATCGTGATCTTTGCTCGTGACCATCATGCGTCCGCCGGCGAAGAAGCCGACCGTAAAGCGCCCGCCATCCAGCGCGCGGATGTGTTTATAGCCGGCAAACGGCTTGACCGTTTCGTCCGTTTCCGCACCGACATGGAAGACCGCTTCGGAGCGGATATCCCCGGGTGCCATGCTCTCGCCGGGCAGGGGATCGACCAGCCCGCGGTACAGCACCTGCAGCTCGCGGTTGATGCGCTTCACAATCTCATACTTTTCTCCGCGCGTTCCGTCCGACAGTATGATGCCGTTGTGGTAGGACCACGGCTCACTGTGATTCGCGCCCGGCGTCCAATAGGTGAAGTAGGAAAGCCCGGTAGAGCCGTACGTCAGCGCGTTGAATGCCTCCCAGCGCACTTCACCCTCCGTCGGCCAACGATACCCCCAGTGCTCCACAAGCAGGATAATGGTCATCCACGGGATGCCAGCCCGTGCGGCGCTCGACCGGATCATCTCCATGTTGTCGTAGTAACCTGCACGGTCATACGCCTCAAACAGCTTGCCCTCCCAGCCGTTGCGTTTACGGTTCTCGTCCGAAACGCGTGCGGCGGGTAATTTGTCCAGTGCCGGAACTTCCCGCCACATCAGGTTGTAGTGGTCGTAGGAAAGCAGTTGCGGGTGGACGGTACGCAGGAACCCGTCGATGTGCGCCTGATAGCGCTCCAGGGGCATGACGGCGACCGACGGGAGCAGGTTGATGTACTCGCCGTGCACCGGATCGTGCGCGTGCAGGTAATCCACCACGCGCCCCAGCGTCGGGAAGTAATCATCGGTCGGCTCATCGCGTACAAAGAAACGATTGAGGGCAGGGCAGTCGCGGTAGTCGGCAATCATGGCATCCAGTTCCGCCTCCCAGCCCGGCTCCCCCAGCAGTGCGATGCTCATGCGGGGATCCTGGACATTGGCACGCAGTCCCAACTCCGCGCACAGAGCCAGAACGCGCAGGTTGGTTTCGGTGTCGTAGGCACATTCAATCAGATTGAAGCCGGCTTCACGCGCCTCTTCGAGACGCTCACGTGACAGGAATTCCTTCCGGATGCCGTACCAATAGGTTATCGGGTACAGGTTGTTGCTCATTTTGCATACTCCTTTCGCACAGATCGGCGTCAAAGAATCTTGTTGTACCGCTTGAAGGTTTTGATCATTCGGTTCATGTTGGTCTGCATGTTCCGGCTGCTGCGGGCGTTGTACATGGCGGAGAAGGAGCGCTTGCCGGAAACGGCGTTGCTGAAAACGTTGAGCATTATGCTGCCTGTCCAGTTGTTGTATGCCAGGATGAAGGACTCCCGGATGTTGTCGTGGATGATCTGCACCATCTTGGAAGCATATGGGTCGGTAACGTACTGCACCTGAAGCGCCTCGCCGTAATACTTGGGAATGAGCAGCGACGCGGTCTCGCGGCTCAGAACCTGGATGACGGTGCTGATGAACTCCGCACCCTTGGCGGTGGTCATGATGGCGCCGACTTCCGTGGTGTCGTGCGTGGCGGTGTTGTACTGCTTATCCGAAGCATACAGCATGGGGCAGGGAAGAACGCCCGCCTCGCCCTGCATACTCAGCAGGATGGTGTTCTCCAGCGAGCCAAGCCGCTGGTAGTCGCAGATGAGCGACAGTCCCTCCGTGAAGTCCTGCAGGATCTTCGCGTCGGAGGTGATGCCGAAGCAGGCGCTGTCGTTGTACACGATCTTGTACAGCCAGTCCGTCAGATCCTCCCCGCGGGAATTCTCACCCAGTGCGGGGTACGGCGTACCGTCCTCGTCACGCGTGATGAATCCGGGATTCGCGCTGACCACGAAGCCGATGGAGGAGCCCCACAGCTCAAGCACCGAGATGCCCCACTGGTCTCCGTAATCCTTCAACCCGTTCCGGTTCTTGTCGTCGTACATATCCGTGATCATCTGGTTCATTTTCTCGTAGGTCCACTCGTAGTTCAGTACCCAATCGTAGACCTCGTTGGGGTCGCGCTGATAGTGATCCTGATACATCCCCTTGTTGAACAGGAGCAGGTGCGAGGAGCGGAGCACGTCGATGAAGAAGTCACCCGCCAGAATGTACTCATACCCGTTCTGCAGGCGCAGGTCGTCCATGTACTCCTTGTACCAGTAGGTTTTGTCCTCAAAGTCAAAGCCTGTGAATTCCGGCGCCAGGATGTTGCGGAAGTTGCCCTCGATGGAGAGGTTGGCAAAGGGGAACAGGTCATTGATGACAAGGTCGTACTCGTCGAGGTTGTTGGCGACATATGTCCGGATCTTGCTGAACACGCCGTTGTAATCCACGTCCAGCTGCGTGAATTTCAACTGGACACCGATCTTCTTCTCCACAACGGCGTTGCGCTCAAACACTGCATCGTTGACCATGCTGGATGCCGCGTCCTTCTCCCCCTCAATGAGGTAGTTGGAGTTTCCCATACCTGCCGATGCGATGTTGGTACTGGTCAGGATGCGGAATTCGCGCCCCTTATAGTCCACATTCTTGAAGGGATCCTCTTCGGCAGTGACTTCCGGCTCGCTGTTGGTTTCCCCGCCGGCAGAGGTCGTCTCAGCCGTGTCGCCTGTTCCGCAGGCGACCAGTTCCGCGACGCTGCCAACCAGCATCAGGAGGCAGAGGAGGAGCGAGAGAAAGCGCACTGCTTTTTGCCGGTTCACGGGGGTATGTGTTGCCTGAGATGAATTCATGGTTTCTTCCCATTCCTTTCAGATTTGGTTTCAATTCGTGCTGTAGCGTTTGATTCTGCCCGTAACGGACTCGCTGACGGTGCCGACCGGATTGCCGGATCCATCGATTGCCTGGTTTCCGTAAGCCAGCATGAAGGATCCGCCAATGTTGTCATGGAGAATCCGGATCATTCCGGCGGTGTACGGATCGGCATCATACCGGAGCTTCAGTGCATCCCGGTAGTATTTGGGAATGAGCCGGGATGCAGTCTCGCGGTTCAGCGCCTGAATCACGGTGCTGATGAAAGCCTCATCCTTGGCTGTCAGCAGAATGGCACCGACATTCGCAGTGTTGCTGGTTGCGGTGATGTACCGCTTGTCGGAGGCATACAGCTGGGGGTAGGGGAGGACACCGGCACCTTCCTTCATATCCAGCAGGGCGGTGTTTTCCAGCGAGCCGAGCCAATGACCTTCACACAGGAGCGCCGAGCCTTCCGTGAAGTCCCGCAGGCTGTTGCCACCGGCGGTATCGGAAATGTAGCAGCTGCTGTTGACTAGCAAAAGGGATAGCCGCTGGGTCAGATCCGCCATGCGGGAGGTGTCGCCGAGCACGATGCGCGGCGTTCCGTCCTCGCTCCGCGAGACAAGACCGGGATCGGCACTGACGATGAACCCGATTTTGGCGCTGCGCAGATCCGATATAGAAAGTCCCCATCGGTCGCCGTAGTCCCGGCGGCTGTTCCCGTTTTTGTCGAGGTACATATCCGTTATGATCCCGTTCAGCTTTTCATAGGTCCACTCGTAGTTCAGAACCCACTCAAAGACCTCGCCGGGGTCGCGCCGGTAGTGATCCCGATACATTTCCTTGTTGAACAGGAGCAGGTGCGAGGAGCGTAGCACATCGATGAAAAAATCACCCGCCAGCAGATATTCGTATCCGTTCACGAGACGCAGATCATCCATGTACTCCTTGTACCAGTACGGCTTGTTTTCAAAGTCGAAGCCGGTGAATTCCGACGACAGGATGTTGCGGAAGGTTCCGTCGTTCGCAAGGCTGGCAAAGGGGAGCAGTTCGCTGATGACAAGGTCATACGCATCCGTCCCGCTCATGACCAGCCTTTTGATCTCGGACTGGATATCGGACTTGTCCGCGTCAGCATGGCTGAAGGTCAGTGCGACGTCCAGCTCCAGCTCGACCGCGGTGTTGCGTTCGTGTACGGCTTCGTTGATCGTGCCGGCTGTGTTTTGCTCCCCTTCAAGGAAGCAGTCTGAGCTTGCCATGCCGGCGGGGGCGCGGGTGGCGGACAGGATGCGGAATTCCTTTCCCTTGCGGTCTGCTTCGCCGCTCGTCTCAATTTCGGCGGTATCCGACTCGGTCGCGTCCTTGGTTTCGGCGGATGTGTCCTCGGCGGAAGAGGATTCGGTTTCCGGCTCGGTCGTTCCCTCCGGTTCGCCTTGCGTGGCGGTAGCCGAGGAGGGTACATCGGTCGTTTGCTCCGTTCCGGAGGGGGCGGTGGAAACTGTTTCCGTGGTGTCGCCTGACGTGCAGGCTGCCAGTTCCGCCACGCTGCCGAGCAGCATCAGAAGGCAGAGCAGGAGGGAGAGAAAGCGTGCTTTTTTCTGTTGGGTACGGATTGCGTGTGTTTTGCCCATGGGCAGGTTCCTTTCGATATTGCCGCGTTGCGGTTACGGCAGTTTAGCGATTTTTTCGTTGGCGTCCGCCAGAATCTTTTTCATTTTTTCGTCCCATTTGCGGGAAGCGGAGGCTACCTTGGCAGTGGTAGAGCAGAGCAGGGGACGAAGCTCGTCACGCAGAACAAGACCGGAGAACATATTGCTGCAGGTGCTGGAGAAATCGAACTGAACGGTTTCGAAAATCAGATCGAGCATCTCAACGGATTGCGGATCCTGCATGAACTTGAGCGAGAGGTTGGTGTTGTAGTAGGCATTCGGGATAATCTTGCCGCTGTTCCATG
>ENA-UEQW01003284-UEQW01003284.1-human-gut-metagenome-genome-assembly--contig:-NODE-3284-length-11288-cov-3.284988_pt1 | contig 11288 bp, 8 predicted proteins | sample MGYA00242947_ERZ507947 | MGnify/ENA primary metagenome ERZ507947 (study PRJEB26167, sample SAMN06115421) | human gut metagenome | host: Homo sapiens | place: China:Guizhou | collected 2015-03-17... | reverse complement strand
GGAAGACAGGGGTGGGGGCCCGAGGGAGGGGAGAAGCAAAGCCAAGGGAACCTTCTTTCGGGAAAAGCGTGCCTCCCCTCCCCCGGGATTCCACAACACACATCCAAAAAGGAAACGCCATGAAAAAAATGCTCATTGCCGCCGTATGCCTGATGCTGCTGAGCCCGGCCCATGCGGGCGCATCGCTGTTCGGTTCGGACGGCCCGAAGGACACCGACGAGATCACGCCTCTACAATACGCCTCCCTGCTCGGCCTGCGGGACATCGATCCCGTGATGTTCCGTACGAAGCTGATGCCGCTCATTGACGAAGCCATGAAAGACGGCAAGATCACCGTCGGCGAATGCAAAGCGATCGAAAAGGCGGCCGGGAACGTGGCCCCGGCCTTCTACGCGGCCGCGAAGGCCCCGCGCCTTCAGGACAGCATCTCGGAAACGATGGACAAGGCGAAGAAGGACGGCAAGGAATTGGGGTCGAAACTTGAGGACACCCTCAACAACCAGCTTCCGCAGTTGTTCGACGACGCCATGAACCTGTTCCGGGATCAGATGCGGCAGTACAACAAGGAAAAACCAGAAGCGCCCACAAACCTCTGATTGCCTGCGGCGCGGAAAGAGGCATCTCCTGTGACCACTCAATCCATCACGACGCTGATTCTTGGTACGGCCCCGGAAAACGCGACCCCGGCCACCCACATCCTGGCCGGGCCGTGGTGTACGGCCCCGGCGTCAGCCGAAGAAACCGGTTTCGACATGCCGCCGGAACCGCTGGCCGATCCCGAACGGCTGGAAACGGCCGCCAGGCAGGCGCGCCAGCTCGTCACACAGCTTGCCCCCCGGCTCCGGGATTACCTGAACGGACTTTACGGCACGCAGCACGACGACCGCTATTGGGATTTCGTACTGGCCCCGTGGCTTGTCCGCGCCGTGGAAACGCTGATCGACCGGCTGTACCGTGCCGCCGGGATTCTGGAAACGTTCGGCGGCCGCCCCCTTTCCGTGCCCGTGCTGGACGCTTCGGAATTCGCCTTCGCGGATACGCAGGACTTCATCATGGGCGGCATCCTGAATCCGCAGTGGAACCACTGGCTGTTTTCCCGCCTGCTGAAACGGGACTGGCCCGCCGCATGGACAGCCGAGGAACTGCCGCCCGTCCGGCGCGAGGCCGCCCCGACCAGACGGGAAAACCTCTTGAAGCATGTTGCGCGGAACATCCTGTTCAGCCTGCCCTTTCCCCGCGTCAAAGGGTTCAGCCTCAGGCAATCGTTCGATCTGTCCGTCGTGCTCACGCTCAACCGGGACCGGCGGGACGACACCATCCCGCTCCGGCTGCTCGGCGATCCGTCCGCGCCGCCCCTGCCTCTCGGATTCACGGAGGACGAAGCCTTTGATCTCGCCGTCGCCCTGCTCCCCGAATCCTTGCGGAAAGCGTCCATCCCGCAGACGCTCGGCCACGAACAGGCCCGCATCCGCTCGCGCGTGGTCAGCGTGGCGGCCTGCGAGGACGACGCCTACCGCATCAAGATGGCCCTGCACCGGGGGCGCGGCTGCCGGATGATCTTCATCCAGCACGGCGGCGAGTACGGCTATGTCAGGACTTCCGTGGCCTATCCGCTCGTCGAGTATTGCCAGCACCGCTTCATCACATGGGGATGGAAGCGCCACGGCCTCATGCCCGGCAACTTCCTGCCCCTGCCGCATCCCCAGCTTGCGGCCCTGCGCGATGCGCACCGTGAGAAGTCGCCCACGCTGCTGCTCGTCGGCACTGAGATGGCCTTATTGCCCTACACGCTCAAGTCCATGCTCCGGGGGCGGCAGCAATTCGCCTACCGGGAGGACAAGGCCCGCTTCATGGCCGCCCTGCCCGAAGCGCTCCGCAAGCAGTCCCAGTACCGGCCCTATTTCGACGTCCCTTCCTCGCTTGAGGACGCCCCGTGGCTGCTCCGGCGGTTCCCCGAGGTAACGCGCTGCACCGGCCCCCTTGAGCCGCGCCTGCTCGGCTGCCGCCTGCTTGTGCTCGATCACGCGGGGACGACGCTGGCGCAGGCGCTTGCCGCGAACATCCCGTTCCTGCTCTACTGGAACCCCGAGACCGCCAGCTTCACCCCTGAAGCCCTGCCGCTGCTCGACAAGCTCCGTGAAGCGGGCATCCTGCACGACACGCCGGAATCCGCCGCAGCCAAGGCCGCCGAAGTCTGGGGCGACGTGCCCGGCTGGTGGGCCTCCGTCCGCGCCGCGTGCAAGCCCTGGGCGTCGCAGCACGCCCTCACGAACAAGGACGACGTCCCGCATGTGTGGAAGCTCGTGTTGAAGGATGTATAGAAGAGAAGATTGGAGGGGGCGAGGGGCCCTTTCTGGAGAAAGGGCCTTCCTCCCTCCTCCAAGTATCCCTTCCTTTTTCGCCTTCCAAGAAGAGCGACATGGATAATAAAAAAGTAATCGTACTGACGACGGGCGGAACCATCGCCATGAAGCTTGACCCGGCGCACGGCATCGTGCCCGCGGTGAGCGGCGAGGATCTGGTGGCTTCCGTCCCGGGGCTGCGCGAGGCGTGCCCCATTGAGGTCATGGAATTTTCCAATATTCCAAGCCCGCACATGACGCCGAAACGGATGTTCGAACTCGGCAACAAGGTGGAGGAACTGCTCCGCCATGAGGACATTCTGGGCGTCGTGATCACGCACGGCACGGATACGCTGGAGGAAACCGCGTATCTGCTGGATCTCGTGCACAACAGCGAGAAGCCGGTCTGTCTGACCGGAGCCATGCGATCGGCGGCGGAGATCAGCCCGGACGGACCGGTGAACCTGTTGTGCGCCGTGCGCACGGCGGCGAGTTCCGAAGCCCGGGGCAAGGGCGTGCTTGTAGTCATGAACGAGGAAATCCACGCCGCACGCGAGGTCGTGAAATCCCACTCCGCGAATACGGAAACTTTCGTTTCGCCGTTCTGGGGGCCGCTCGGCTATGTGGACCCCGACCGTGTGGTCTTCCGCCGCAATACGCTCGGCAGGCAATCCATCCGTCCGCCGGAGCTGGTGGAGGACGTACACTTGATCAAGTTGGCGAGCGGCTCGGATTCGCTGCTGATCGATTTTCTGGTGGAGCGGAACGTCAGAGGGCTCGTGCTTGAGGCTTTCGGCCGGGGCAACGTGCCGCCCGCCGCATTGCCGGGCATCCGCCGTGCCGTGGAGAAAGGGATTCCGGTGGTCATCACCACCCGGACCATAGCCGGGCGCGTGCTCGATGTGTACGGCTACGAGGGCGGGGCCAAAACCGTGCTGGAGGCCGGAGGGATTCTCGGCGGCGAGACCAGCGGGCCCAAGGCCCGGCTCAAGCTTATGCTGGCCCTTGGCGTGGCGTCGGGCCGTGACGAGCTGGCGGTCTTTTTCGATACGCCGTGATCGATTTCATGAAAAAGACAAACAGGTAAGCTAAAGATGGCGCGGGCGATTCCGCGTCATCTTTTTTTGCGGCACGGATCGGGAAGAAAACAGGGCGCAACGGTCCGGAATCGCTGACCCGTGGGCCTCCGGGGTGGAAAAAGCCCCGCATTTTTCCGGGACCCCCCGGGATTGTGGGCTTTTTCATTGTTGCGTCTCTTGCTACACTACCCCCGTCCCGACGAAAAATGGGACCCTGGAGAACCCCGTAACTTGCCGTGCCGTATATCGGCAGGATGCCGAGGAGCCTTTTTATGAGCGACCCGAGAGCCCTGACGAGGGCCGTTCTGTGTATGTTGTTGTCTTTGATGCTGTTGGCCTGTGAGGAAGGGGGCAAGGGTGCCCCGGGTTCCTCCGGTCCGCGCGAAGTCGTGATAATCAAACTGGAGCCCCGGCGGGAAGTCTACACGACGGCCCTTGCCGGGCGCATCGCGTCGTTTCAGGTGGCGGAAGTCAGGCCGCAGGTCGGCGGCATCCTTCAGCAGCGTCTGTTTACCGAAGGCGCCGACGTGAAGGCGGGGCAGGCCCTGTATCAGATCGATCCCGCCACGTATGAGGCCGCCTTGGACAGCGCGCAGGCTGCGCTCATGAAGGCCGAAGCCAACGTCACCCCGGCGCGGCTGAAGGCGGAGCGTTTCCGTGAGCTGCTGGCGATCAAGGCGGTGAGCAAGCAGGAGTATGACGACGCGCAGGCCGCGTTCAAGCAGGCCGAGGCGGACGTGGCGGTGAACCGCGCCGCCGTGAAGACCGCCCGCATCAATCTGGAATACACCAAAGTCCGTTCCCCCATTTCAGGGCGCATCGGCAAGTCGGCGTTCACGCCCGGCGCGCTGGTGACCGCCAATCAGGCGCAGGCGCTGACCTCCGTGCGCCAGCTTGATCCGGTGTATGTGGATATCACCCAGTCCAGTCAGGATTTGCTGCGGCTGCGCGCTCAATTCACCAATGGGGAATTGCGTTCCGCCGCCGAGGAGGCGCCTGTCCGCCTGAAACTCGAAAACGGCGCCATGTATCCGCATGAGGGCCGCTTGCAGTTCACGGACGTCAGCGTGGACGAAAGCACCGGCATGGTGTCCCTGCGCGCCCTGTTCCCCAATCCCGAACATATTTTGTTGCCCGGCATGTACGTGCGCGCGGTCATCGCCGAGGGCGTGGACGAAAACGCCTTGCTGGTCCCGCAGCGGGCGCTGCGGCGCGATCCGAAGGGGCAGGCTTCCGTGCTCCTTGTGGACGGCGGCGGCAAGGTGGACGTCCGGCTTGTCGACGTGGGCCGTACCGTAGGCGATTCGTGGCAGGTGCTTTCCGGCTTGAAGCCCGGAGACCGCGTCATTGTTGAAGGCGGGCAGAACGTCCGTCCCGGCATGAGCGTGAAGATCAGGGGCGAAGGATAGCGGGGAAGTCGGAGGGGACCGGGAAAGGGCTGGTTGTCCTATTCGTGGGCCTCTGGGGTTCTGGAGGGCCGGCTGTGACTTGACTCCCGTTCCGCGTATCTTCCCGCCGCCAACGGTTTTTGAACAATCAATAACAGTCTGGTGATACGGGGAACCTCCCGTCGGCAGGCGTTTCCCGGTGGTTTCCCTTAACGGCCTTTTTTCGGCCAGCAGAGGATGAAAGCTTCCCTTGAGGAAAAGAGAAGGCCACCAGAAGGCTTTTGAGAGCGCCTATCCTCTTTTTTGAAAAAGCCCCGTATGTAACCATATAACTTCATAGAGAACTTATGGCACGTTTTTTTATAGACCGCCCGGTGTTCGCGTGGGTTATCGCCATCCTGATCATGATGGCGGGGGGGATTTCGATATTCCGCCTGCCCGTGGAGCAGTATCCGCGCATCGCGCCTCCGGTGGTCACCATCACGGCTAAATATTCCGGGGCCTCGGCTCAGACGCTTGAGGACACGGTCGCGCAGGTCATCGAACAAAAACTGAACGGCATCGACGGCCTGCTGTATATCAACTCCACCAGCGACGCCGCCGGGCAGGTCTCCATCCGGCTCACCTTCGATCCCGATACCAATCCCGACGTGGCGCAGATGCAGGTGCAGAACAAGCTCCAGCTCGCCACTTCGTCCCTGCCGGAAGAAGTGACGCGGCAGGGCATCACCGTAACCAAGGTGGCGGACAGCTTCCTTCAGATGTATGCGTTCGTGTCGTCCGACGATTCCATGAGCGCGGCGGACCTGTGCGATTTTGTGGGCTCCACCATCCTTGACCCCCTGAGCCGTGTGGACGGCGTGGGCGAAGTGTCCCTGTTCGGCGCGCCCTATGCCATGCGAATCTGGCTCAACCCCTCGAAGCTCCTCTCATACAGCCTGACGCCGTCCGACGTGATCAATGCGGTGAAGGCCCAGAACAAACAGGTTTCGCTCGGGGAAGTCGGCGGCAAGCCCATCCGGGACGGGCAGCAGATGAACGTCACCATCAAGGCGCAGAAACAGCTCACGTCCGTTCCGGAATTCGAGCGCATCCTGCTGCGCGTCAATCCCGATGGCTCCGCCGTACGCCTCCGGGACGTGGCCCGTGTGGAACTGGGGCAGGAAAGCTACACATCGTCGGCCCGCTACAACGGCAAGCCCGCGGCGGGCGTAGGCATCAAACTGGCTTCGGACGCCAACGCCCTGAACACGTCAAATGCGGTGGCGGCCTTCATTGAGGACATGCGCCCCTATTTCCCGCACGGCGTGGAAGTGGTGTCGCCCTACGATACCGTTCCGTTCATCAAGATTTCCATCATCGAGGTGGTCAAGACCCTGCTTGAGGCCATCGTGCTGGTGTTCGCGGTCATCTACCTGTTCCTCCAGAACTTCCGGGCCACAATCATCCCATCGTTGGCGGTTCCCGTGGTTCTGCTCGGCACGTTCGGCGTCATGGCGGCGTTCGGGTTCAGCATCAATACGCTGACGATGTTCGGCATGGTGCTGGCAATCGGCCTGCTTGTGGACGATGCCATCGTCGTGGTCGAAAACGTGGCCCGCGTCATGGAAGAGGACGGGCTGCCTCCGCGCGAGGCCACCATCAAGACGATGGGCCAGATCACCGGCGCGCTCATCGGCGTGGCGGCGGTGCTGTCCGCCGTGTTCGTGCCGATGGCCTTTTTCGGCGGCACCGTCGGCGCCATCTACCGCCAGTTCTCGCTGACCATCGTGTCGGCCATGATCCTTTCCGTCGTCGTGGCGGTGGTGCTGACGCCCGTATTGTGCTCCACCTTTCTGAAGCCCGGCCACATGGCCTCGCAGCACGGCTTCTTCGGCTGGTTCAACCGGAGTTTCGACCGGGCGACCACGGCCTACAGGGGGGCCGTCGGCAGGATCATCAAGGTCGGCGGCAGGATGATGGTCATATATTTGGCCATGCTCGTGTGCGCGGGCTGGATCTTGTGGCGTATGCCCACGTCGTTTCTGCCCAACGAGGATCAGGGCATCCTGACCGTGGAAATCCAGCTCGGCCCGGGATCGACGGAAACGGAAACCCTGAAGATCGTGGAACAGGTGGAGCGCCATTTCCTTGAGAATGAAAAGGAAAACGTGCATGGCATGATGCTGACCCTTGGGCGCGCATCGGGCGGCAAGGGGCAAAGCACCGCGCGCGGGAACATCCGCCTCCGCGACTGGAGCGAGCGCAAAGATCCTGAGCGGCGCGCGCAGGCCATCATCGACCGGGCGAATCAGGCTTTTTCCTCAATCATCAATGCCCGTGTATTCGTCTCCGCGCCCCCGGCGATCCGCTCGCTCGGCAACGCCACCGGCTTTGACTTCGAGTTGCAGGATCAGGCGGGGCTTGGGCATGAAGCCCTCATCGCGGCGCGGGATCAGCTGATGGAGCTGGCGCGGCGCAGCCCCCTGCTGCGGAACGTCCGAACTTTCGGGCAGGACGACAGCCCGCAGCTGGAAGTTGACATCGATCAGGAAAAGGCCGGGGCGTTCGGCTTGCCCCTCGACGCCATCAACACGGATCTTTCGGCGGCGTGGGGCGGGAAGTACGTCAATGACTTCGTGGACCGCAGCCGCGTCAAAAAGGTGTATGTGCAGGCCGATGCGCCGTTCCGCATGAAGCCCGAAGATTTCAACAGATGGTACTTCCGCAACGACAAGGGCGAGATGGTGCCGTTCACGTCCATCGGCGAGGCCCGCTGGACGTACGGCCCCATGCAGCTTGAACGCTACAACGGCGTGTCCGCCGTGCGGATACAGGGCCGCGCCGCCGCCGGGATGAGTTCGGGTACGGCCATGCTGGAGATGGAACGGCTGATGGGGGAACTTCCCGAAGGCATCGGATACCAGTGGACCGGGATGTCCTTTCAGGAGCGCCTTTCCGGTTCGCAGGCGCCGTTCCTCTATGCCTTGTCCATCTTGGTGGTGTTCCTCTGCCTCGCCGCGCTGTACGAGAGCTGGAGCATTCCGCTGTCGGTCATTTTGGTCGTGCCCCTCGGCGTGCTGGGTGCCTTGGTCGCGACCAGCGCGCGCGGGCTGTCCAACGATGTGTATTTCCAGATCGGCCTGTTGGCGACCATCGGGCTCGCGGCGAAGAACGCCATTCTGATCGTGGAGTTCGCGCGGGAGTTGTTCCAGCAGGGCGCGAGCCTCGCGGACGCCGCGATGGAAGCGGCCCGGTTGCGCTTGCGGCCCATCCTCATGACTTCTTTGGCCTTCCTCATCGGCGTATTGCCGCTGGCGATAAGTACCGGGGCGGGTTCGGGAAGCCAGAATGCCATCGGGATCGGCGTCATGGGCGGCACGTTCGCGGCAACGGTTCTTGGGATTTTCTTTGTCCCGGTCTTTTTCGTCTTGGTCTTCCGCCTGTTCAACCGAAAGGCCCGGGAAGGCCGGGGAACCGCCGTTGCGAAGGAAAAGCGTTAGAAAATCCGTCCGGCTTGACTTTGGCGCAACAGGAGGTAGTGTAAAGACAATCCTGTATTGTCCAACTCGTTACGCTGGAGGCGTCTCATGGAACTGAAGAAGATCCTTTGCGCAGTCGACCTGAAGGACAGCGTCAACCCTGCCGTGGAATATGCGAAGATGCTCTCGGAACTTTCGGGGGCTTCGATCTCGGCTATTTATGTCGTCTCGTCGCGTTCGGCTTATGAGAACCTGCAAGTCCCTGTGGAGGACATCGCCAAGGGGATGCGAAGCATCTGGTCCCGTGCCCGGGGGGATATGGATGCTTTCGTGGAGAAGCAGTTCCCCGGCATGGACGTCAACGGGCTCATCTATGAAGGGCGCCCCGCCGAGAAGATTGTGGAGATCGCCAAGGAACTCGGCGTCGACATGATCGTCATGGGAACCCACGCCCGCGAAGGGTTGGATCGGCTGTTCTTCGGCTCCGTGGCCAATGAGGTGGTGAAGTCCGCCAAGTGTCCCGTGATGACCATCCGGCCCTCCAAGAAGCCCGAGTAGGCACTTCAAAAGGCATTGTCATCAAGAGAGGATCTGGGAAGGTCCTCTCTTTTTCTTTCCGGCGGGTACGAGGGCATGGAACGGGGCAGCGAAGGCGGCGGGAGCGCCTGCATGGGCATGAAGCCGTTTCCGTGAGCGGATTGGGTGCTATGGCTTTGCGCATGGTGCGCATGTGTCTTGGAGACGATGTTTCCGGGCCCAGATTGGCTCATGGATTCTTATACAATTCAAAGTGAAACAAATATAGGACGAAAATCATCGATTCTCTGTTGTTACTTTTCTTTGTATTGTGTTACTCATGGTTTTACGGCGTGAGGCGTGCCCTTTTGGCTGCCGTCGGCCCGACACAAGGAGATTCGGTTATGTGGAAAACGTTTCTGATGAGTTGCATCATGATGCTGTCCGTTTCCGGCGTTGCGCTTGCGCACTTCGGCATGGTCATCCCTTCTGCGGGCACGGTGACGGACAAGAAGGACGCCGACGTCACGCTGGACCTGTCCTTTACCCATCCTATGGAAATGCAGGGTATGCCGCTGGCCAAGCCGAAAGCGGTGCAGGTCATTGCCAATGGCAAGACTGAAGACCTGAAACCCAGCCTCAAAGCCAAAAAAATCGTGGATCACGACGGCTGGACCGCGCAGTATGCGATCAAGCGGCCCGGCGTCTATCAGTTCGTCATGGAGCCGCAGCCGTACTGGGAGCCTGCCGAGGATTGCTACATCGTCCATTACACCAAGGCGTATGTGGCGGCGTTCGGCGAAGAGGAAGGCTGGGATGAGCCCGCCGGGCTCAAGACGGAAATCGTTCCCCTGACCCGTCCCTTCGGCAATTATGCTGGCAATGTGTTTCAGGGGCAGGTGCTGTTGAACGGCAAGCCCGTGCCCGGCGCCGATGTGGAAGTCGAGCTGTACAACAAGGATAAGAAGTACGAAGCGCCCAACGAGTATATGGTGACGCAGGTCGTGAAGGCCGACGCCAACGGCGTCTTCACCTATGCCGTGCCTTTTGCGGGCTGGTGGGGCTTCGCCGCGCTGAATACCGCCGATGAGAAGCTTGATCACGACGGCACGCCCAAGAATGTCGAGCTTGGAGCCGTGCTGTGGGCCGAGTTCGTCGACCCGGTGAAGAAGTAAAAAAAGACAAGCGGGAGGGTGCCGCAGTGGGTGTGGTGAACGCCTGCCGGCATGCTCTCCGATTCACCCTGCCTGCAGGGATTGCGCAGGAGGGGAGGAACAGGCGTTCCGCTGTTTCGAGAACTCGGGAAAGCCTGGAACAGGGATTCGTAAAGACGAGCGTTTTTGAAGAGGGAAGGCCGGGCTCCGCGCTGGCTGGTTTGGGGAAGGGAGGGTGAAACTTTTTCCGGAAAGTTTTCGTCTCCTTTCCCCAAATTCCTTCCTCGGTAAAACAAATCGAAGGTGAACCATGCATATTTCGGAAGGGGTGCTTTCCCCGGCGGTCCTTGGGGCAGGAGCCGTGCTGGCGGTGGCCGGTATTGTCATTGGGCTGCGGAAACTGGACTACGACAGGCTGATGACGGTGGCGATTCTGGCCGCGGCCTTTTTTGTGGGCTCACTCATCCATGTGCCCATAGGCCCGAGCAGCGTGCACCTCATCCTGAACGGGCTCCTCGGGATGCTGCTCGGCTGGGCGGCGTTCCCGTCCATTTTTGTGGCGCTCATGCTTCAGGCGATCCTGTTCCAGTACGGCGGCATCACCGTACTTGGCGTGAATACCTTCAATATGGCTTTTCCGGCGGTCGTCTGCTACTACGCGTTCCGCCCCATGCTGTTGAAATCCGCACGTCAGCGGATTGTCGGCGCATTCTGCTGCGGGGCTCTCTCCGTCGCCGGGGCCGGGCTGCTGACGGCGCTGTCGCTGAGTTTCAGCGCTGAAGGCTTTCTCCGTACCGCACAGATCTTGTTTCTGGCGCACATCCCCGTCATGATCGTGGAAGGCGTGATCACCGCGCTGGCGGTTTCGTTCATTGCCAAGGTCCGCCCGGAAATCCTGCAATTTTCCAAGGAATAGCGATATGCGTATGTTTCGCCTTTGGTGCATGGCGTTGTGCCTCGTATTCGCCGGAGCCTCGTTCGCTTCGGCGCACCGCGTGAATATCTTCGCCTTTGTGGATGGGGATGCCGTACAGGTCGAGTGTGGGTTCAACAGAAGCCAGAAGGTCAAGCAGGGGACCGTGGAGGTCTTTGACGCAACGACCGGCGCGCGGCTGTTGCAGGGAACCACCGATGATAACGGGGTGTTCCGGTTCCCGGTGACGGCGGAGCTCCGCGAGGCCGGGCACGATCTCAACATCCGGATCATCGCCGGGGAAGGGCACCAGAACGACTGGACCGTGGCCGCCGACGAGCTGGCTTCTTCGGGAACCCCGAAGGCCGTCGCTGTTGCCGCTGCGGAAGTCCCGGCTACCCCGGCCTCCCTTGTCGCCGGACAGGCCGCGCCTTC
>ENA-UEQW01003263-UEQW01003263.1-human-gut-metagenome-genome-assembly--contig:-NODE-3263-length-11336-cov-5.404921_pt1 | contig 11336 bp, 27 predicted proteins | sample MGYA00242947_ERZ507947 | MGnify/ENA primary metagenome ERZ507947 (study PRJEB26167, sample SAMN06115421) | human gut metagenome | host: Homo sapiens | place: China:Guizhou | collected 2015-03-17... | reverse complement strand
GCTCGATTGATGAGCGTCTGCCTTTCCTAGTAGTTCCTATCATAATGAACTGTGAGAGCTCCGGCTCAAGGCTTCTAATGAAACCCTGTACTCTCTTGTTTCCTACTACCTCAAACGGGTCGTTAAGGAAGGAGTCGTTGAAGAGCTGCCGCAGACGAGAGAGCTTCATGCGAAACAGTTCCAGTCTCGGGGATAATATCTCCTCCACTCTCTCCTTCGGGATGGGAAACACTCCCTTTCCATATTCCCTGAAGTAATCTGTCTCAGGAGCGGAGTACTCCTGGTAATAACGCTCCAGGACGTTCATCAAGGGCTCGACATCCATATTGATAGTCGAGTCTCCCTGACAGAATATGATTCCCTGTTATGGATTTGTTTGTTGCTCACATTCTCTATGGATATTCTGTTTGTCAAGTGACGCGGATTGTCTTCCACAGTACTTGAATGATAATCAACGTGAGTGTATAGCACAAACAACTCATACTCTACGGAAGAACCGTTGAAGATCCCCAATGTCTACACATGAAGGAGGAATGGAGTCACTACCTCCTCTAATGATGACTTTATTCCTACCACGAAATGGATTCTTTGGAAGAGTCACATCGGTGAGATTAGGCATATCTACACCTCACTGTACAGGCAATTGGAATCACTTTCAAGAGTGATGTGATAAGGAGAATGGAACGTGAATCTATCCTCTCTGTATGAATCCTTTTCAGTATATGCCGTAAGCGTGTGTAGTTTGGGTAGGTCTTGTCAATCAATTCACCATCAAGTCACAACTTCGCATTGTCAATGTCGAGCGACCACATATATCTTCAAGAAGGAAAGAGCCGTCACCCATCTTGATGGACCGTAGTTCAGGCAAGTCTATTCAGTCACTCACACGACGATCAATCACTCTCAAACACAGCACACTCACAACGCGAGAACGCTCCTTTGCCAAAGACGAGGCGTCGGAGAGAAGGCAAATCTAACCCTAATGACCCCCACACTCAAGCACTCTTCAACAGCAGCGAAGCATCTTGGAAGTTGATACTCTCTTCATCCACGTCGCCCATATCAATCTCCACCAACGCATCCACATTCTCAATCTCAAACACAGAAGCATTGGCAAAAGAGAATCCATCGATAGTCAAATACTGCAGCTTCGGACAGTTCTTCAAGTAGAAATCACACCTCGAATCCCCATTCATATAGTAAGTGCTCGTCGCAAAGCACTGACACCCAATCTTCACACTCACCAGCTCCTGAAACCCGATCAACCTCAACTCCTTCACGAACTGAAAGCAGTTGTCGCCGATCACCAGTCGCCGCAACTGCGAGAATCGCGTCAAGTCCAGCACCGTCAGATCACGATCACTCACACAGCTGGCCACCAGGATCTGCGACACCGTGGAATCCAGAGAGATAAGACTGGCAAGATTCAACGCATTCGCGCCTGGCAGAGGAAGCGGGAAGTTTGGATGGTCCTGCAAGGCGCCGATGTCTATTCTTCGCTTCGCGCACACAATACGAACCTGAGTAGTGGAACACCCAACTATCGAAGAACGCATCGGGAAGACTCACATTCGTGAGATTGGGCATGTCTACGCCTTATTGCACCTGTGGTGTGAATCACTCTCAAGAGTGACAGAATTCGGATACACGAAGGAAGAGCCGGCACTTGTGAGAGTGGTGAGTCTGGGCAAGTCTATTCCATCAACACATCGTCTTGAAAGCACTTCGCATTGTCAGTGAGTCAGATCTTCCACTGAACTGGAATGCGGCCTGACCCAATTGGATGGAAGTCAGTGCAAACAAGTCTATTCAGTCACTCGCAGACTCAACAACCACTCTCAAACACAACCCGAGAACAGGCTCCAAATGTGCTTCCACCACACTTCAGTGTTTTGAGAGAAAGCAAATCTGATCATCATCATCACAACAGTCGAACACTCTTCAGTTCCAATGATCGAGCCTTGACGAAAACACTACTCTTCTCGTTCAACTCGCCCATCTCAATCACCTCCAACGCGTCCACGTTCTCAATCACACACTCATCATACAAGAGGAAGGAATTGGCACCGATCTTCAACTCCTTCAACTTCGGACAGTTCTTCAAATGGAAGTAACGATGTGGCTTGTACCACCAACCCACCTGCTTGCAGAAGCAGTTAGCCCCAATCATCACACGCTCCAACGCCTTCAGTCCCACAATCTCCACTTCACTCGTAACCATGAAGCAATCGTTGCCCACTGTCAGTGACTTGATCGAAGGAGCCACACGCAGGTCCAAAGTAATCCACTCCTCTCCGTTGCAACACCCGTCGCTCACAACCAACTCTTCAATACGGTTGTGCAGAACAGCATTCGTCGGGGTGATCCCAACTCTTTGACTCAGCGGTCTGTTGTCCAGCCACTCTCCTCTGAACACAACGTCACCATTTCGGTCGTACTGAACGCCGCATCCCCAGCGCTCTCCACCGAACCACTCGCCCTCGTACTCAACTCTCAAGACATCTGCGTAGTAACTGGTGCCGTAACACACACTCCTCTCGCCCATCCGAAACCCCTCGTACGCTCTCCGGTTGTTCTTGTCGTACAACACGCCCCAGCCATACGGTTTGCCGTTCAACACATCCCCTTCCCAACGCTCTCCGTTCACACTCAAGTCAAGTGTTTCATTGTGCTTCACTCTTCTCAAATCCACCTGGTTCACGTTCACCAACGCCTTCTTCTCCACGTCCGCCACCACCAGCTCCTTTCGGCTGAGACAAACAACGAAGTTGTCATTCACCCTTGACACGCCCTTCACGACCCGGAACTGGCTGCGACTCTTCTCATACTCAAACTTGAAGTAGTGGTGCTGAGAGTCCACAATACGCTTCGACGGGAACGGAAAACACTTGCGCTGGATCTGTTGAATGAACGAAGATGTCTTTTCTTTCTCGATTCGCTCCACCGCCTCCTTCACGAACGGGTGCTACTCTCAACGCATCACCACAACACTCACCAACAGCAACTCCTCCACTTCGGGCCTCTCCTTCACGTCCTTCACCAAACACTTCTTCACAAAGTCAACTAAGTCACTTGACCACTCTGACGAAGAAAGACAAGGCGGCTGACCGCTCCTCATGTCTTCTTCACTACGCCCAGCAAACGGATTCCTCGCTTCAGCCATCTCAATGATGCTGATCCCCAACGACCACACAGCGCTCTTCAAACAGCCCTGACCTTCATACACTTCGGGCGCCATGTACACGGGAGAACTGCATACGCGTTGTCGCTTCGAATAGGAGTGATCTGCCCATACGTCCAGCTCGGAGTCGCCCAGCTTCACTAAACCGCTCTCCGAAATGAGCAGATTCTGCTGGCCCGTGTTCTACGATTCATCCATCCTCTCCATGAATTACTCCAGGAACGCCCTCCGTCCCATCAAGGTATTTCAGCCCCAACAAGCAGCAGCTCACCACATCTCTCAACTCATCTTCGCTCAACCGATTTCCGTTCCCCAAATACGTTGCAATCGTTCCGCAACAGCAGTATTCCGTCACGGACTACGTCTCACTCAGATGACCCACACAATACCCAAATCTCATCCCACCTCCCCGCAAAAGTGTCACATCTCAGAATGTAATCAGAATCGCACTCAATCATCCACAACGGCTCGTTCTCCACTCCCACATCGTTTTCGTCCCGTATTACTCGCCTCACTCGAATCAAATCCGTTGACGTCTTGTCTAGTGCCAAGTAATCCCATCTATCGGTCACGCACGCCATTCTCCCCAAACCCTTCTTCTCTCTCCTCCTGGGTACCATAGTAGTAGGACGGTTCCATGGTAATCACAACGAAACGATAGGAAGGATTATGTGAACAATCACAACGCCTTTCCAACAAACACCCCACATAAACATACAATGCACTTCTCACCGAGCACGGACGGGTGGACAGCGCTTCCCAAGAGTACGAGTCCGTCGTTTGTTCAGCCCTAAACACCTTTGGTTTACTGTTTAGCGCATCATGGCAACGACGAATCGCCTTGCTTGAGTCGCAACTCGCCTTCGTGTCCAAAAAGACGAGCCCAACAAGTCGGAGCGCGTGGCATGACTCACGCACTCCCACTCTGACTGCCCACACTACTACTCGACGATACGCACATCCCAACGCGACAATTACTTCTTGCCACGAAGTGCCTTCCACTGGTCCTTGATGGCCGCGCACTTGTCCATGATGTTCGCGTTCCAGAAGGCGGCGATCAACAACAGCGTGAAGCCCACGTACGTCATCACCACCGTCATCCACCAACCCAGGGGGGACAAGCAACGGTACTTCTCGATGTGGCACTTCTGACGGTACTCGCTGGAACCGGGAGACTCCCACACCTCCCAATCCTGGAGACAGTGTCTCAGCGGATCCAGGTTCACCAGCACAGAAGCAATCACCATCAGCACGAAAGGACCCCACTTCTTCCAACAACCCATCGAAGCGGGCAGCTTTCTGCGGTGCTCATACACGTAGATGCTCAGACCGAGCATCATCACTACTGTCATGCCGAGAGAGAGATAATGACCCATGGCGCGCGCGCTGGCGGTCAGAGAACCGCCAATCACCACCACGAGCAAGGCGGGCCAACATCACGCACCAATAAGGGCGGGAATACTAATCGCAATCGAGAGGATCGAAACGATCAGCGAGTTCCTCTCGCTCTTCGCCATAGCGGGCTTCTTCTACCTATTACCGCTCAAAACCATGATCTTACCGCTGGGGCTGGCTTCGGGGCTGGCGGAGGGACATACAGTCTCTCCGGCTCTTCGGGATCGCCCGTGCCCAACAAGGACGCTCTAGTGGGTCTCTTCATAGGAGGAGACGTAGCTATCCATTTTCCGGGACTGGACATACTTTCAAGACCAACGAGTCAGGAATAGTGTGAGGATGAACGCCACAGTCCACACGACCTCTCTGATTGGGCGCACGGAATTCCGCCACTCGTCCTCGCTCTTCGGCAACTCGTTCACTACCACCTTAATCCTGTTCCCGTTCTTCGTTTGGAAAACAAACAGCGCGCTAAAGAAATCTAAAGGACAACTACTCGTTCGCAGATCGCACGCTCTTCTCCTCCCTCGCATACTCCACCACCAGCTTCCTTCCCAGCAAGTGGGTGCTCGACAGCGCCTTCACCGCCGTCTTCGCGTCGTCCGCGGACAGGTACTCCACGAACACGAAGCCGCGCGAAGTGCCATCGAACTTCTTCGGCAGGCGGAGCGATTTCAGCTGTCCGTAGGCACCGAACAGCTCCCGCAGCTCGTTGCGCGTCGCCTCGAAGGGAATGTTGCGAATCAGCAGCTTCGTGTTGCCCTCGTTTCCAGCCTCCGTAACCTTGCGCTTCTTGGTCGTCACGACGTCCTTTCTCGCCGAGAACTTCAACTGGAGCACATGTCCGTCCAGCGCCTTCTCGTTGAAGCGATTCAGCGCCTTCAGCGCCTGCTGCCGATTCTCGTACACCACAAAGCCGAATCCCATGGGCAACAGCTCTCCGTTGGGTCCCTTCTTCTTCGGGAGCGTCACACTCTTCAGTCCCTCCACCTTGCCGAACAGTCCGCGAACGCCCTCCTCCGTCGTCTTCCAGTTGAGGTTCTTGATGTACAGCGTCGTGCTCTCCGCCTCCTCGCCCACCGTGTGCGTCTCGCTCGGTTCTTCTCTCTTGCGGGTTGTTTCCTCTTCACTTTCCTTCTTCTCTTCACTTTCCTTCTCTTCCTTCTCTTCAACCACCGTATCCTTCGCTTCCTTCTCTACTGCTAACACCACCCCACACGCCCTCACCACTCCACAGCCCCGTCGGCAGGTACTCCAGGTACAGCGGCGTGTGCTGGTACTTGCGGTAGCTGAGATGGTTGAATGCGCGCTTCGCCTCCGACGGCACCGAGAAGAACACCAGCGCGATCACACTACACCTCACTCGTGCGCACCAACTCGTACTGCGAATCGGGCATGTCCAGCTTCGCCACCTCGCCGTACTGCGAGAACAGCTCCAACAGCTCCTTCGACTCCGCCGTGTACGGCAAGTTCTTCGCCAGAATCACCTTGTCGCTGCGCACCACCTTCTCGCCTCGCGCTACTGCCTACGCTTCAACCCATCTCGCCACACCCACCTCCAACACCTCGATCTTCACGCCCTCGCTCTCCAGCCACTTCCGCGTGTCCTCCAACACCTCCGTCTCCGCCAGCGCCACGCGCACCGCCATGTTCCCGCTCTCCACGTCCAGAATGTCGCTCTTCTTCACGCCCAGCTTGGCGCTGATCACCTCCATCACCGTCGTGTTGTTCAGGTACATGCTGTTCCACGAGCTCGTGTTGTTCACCTCCTCCAGACGCTTGTTCAGGTACTTCTCGCCCTTGAACGTGTGCGCGCGATGCACTACGCCTCACTGCCGCGTCGAACACCCACCCATCTTCTTGTACTCCTCCTTCTTCACGTTCGCGATCGCCACCGACAGCACGCGGCCCTGGAACACGCTCTTGTCCATCTTCTGCACCATCATGCCACCACCACACCACGCACCTCGATCGCCCTCATCGCCTGCTCGGGGAACATGTACGTCACGAAACAGTACCCCTTGCTCTTGCGCTCCGCGTTGAGCGGGATGAAGATGTCCACGATGTCGCCGAACTGCTTCGCGTAGTCGCGGATCTCCTCCTCCGTGCACGAGTAAGGCAGGTTCCGGATGAACAGGCGACCTTCCTCCATGATGTCATCCACGTCGGATTCTGCCGTGGCTGCCGCTTGCTCTTTGGACTCCTTTGGGACCTTAGGAGCCGCCTTCTTCATCGATTCTTCATCTGAATCGGAATCCGAATCGGAGTCTGAATCGGAATGATTTGCTTGCACTCCATCTCCCGGGATGTCCTGGTATGCATCCGAGTCCGAATCCGAGTCCGAATCCGAATTCGAGTCGGAGCCCGATTCAACTACCCATCATCACTCCACACCTCTCCCACTCGGCTGTGTCACCTCATCGTTCTTCCACGTCTTCTTCGTGGAGTGGCTCTTCATCACGTTCAAGAACTCTTGCAGCTCTTGAGCTACACCGTCACCTCCCCGTCCATTGCAAACCCTTCTTCTTCTGCATCTCCTTCTGCTTCTTCGTCTCCTCGTCCTCCTCTTCCTCGTTCACTTCCTCCTCCTTTTCTGACGCCTTCTTCTTCATTGCCTCCTTCTCCTCGGGGTGGAGACGAAGATATGCAGAACTGCCCTTGCTGTACCGACTCCAAGGACGTGCCTGCACACTTCCCTTCTAGACCATTATTCTCGCTCGTGAATCAGCTACCGCCTCTGCCATGGTCACGTTCAACTTGGATGTGTCCAAATAGGCGTTGTTGAAGAAGGCCATTGCCGCTTTCGCTTCCTCCTCGTTCTTGAAGCCGATGAATCCAATCTGACGACTGTTGCCACTACAGGGTTATGAACTGTGCAAAAGAAACGCACTTCCTCTTCAGTATCTTCACATCGGTCACAGTGCCCTTTTGCGAGAAGAATTGTTTCAAGCGATCTTCCGATACGTGCTTGGGGATGTTTTTCACGAACAAGCGGGTGCTCATGATGATTGTGAGTGTTGCTTTTCGTCACTCTCGTCACAACACTTCATTCCACTCCTCTTCATAACGCTTCACTCCATTCCTCTCCCTCACAACACCTCACTCCCTTCAACAAACACACGCACTCCTGCGACAGATTGTTGTTTATGAAAATGTCCTTGCTCTGACAGTACGCGATCACGTTCACAATCTCCTCGTTCTTCATCAGCGGACGCAGCACTCGAATCGCGTCCGTCCACAGCACCTTCGAGTACGGACACTTGTTAATGGCGCTGTAGAACACGTGCTTCGCGTTGTTGTAGTTGCCGCAGTAGTATTCGTAATACAGATAGCTCCTCCACAACACAATACTGCTGCTCACATACGGAATGCGCAGAAGTCGGTCATACAGCGCTAATCATCACATCGCCTCATTCCAACCCACAGCGAACGAAATGCGTGTCCGGCAACTCGCTCTCCCCCTCCCGACTCGCGCACTGCTGTTTCCTCAGCAGAATCAGCGTGTTGAGGTACACGAAGAACAGACCCATCCGCTCCGACGGCTTGTTCTCGGGCAGAATGAACGCGTTCTCCATGCCCTTCACGTACACGTTGAAGTACTGCTGCAGCGGCTAGCCATCACACAAAACCCGATCACTCACTCCCGCGAAAATGCTCTCATTGTCGTACTTGCACAGCAGTGCCATAAACAGGGCGTTATTCGGGCAGTCGCGAAGTGCCTTGATCACCTCCTTTCTCAACACCTCCTTCGGGACCAGAAGACTGTCGCGCACCTGCGGCGTGAAGTAACGCTGCGTCTGGATCGCCGGCTGCGACGCGTCGTGGAGGTGTGCGTTGGACGCGGTGAGCAGCAGCGAGTGCTGGTACAGAATGGCGAGACGACAGGCGTGAAGCTTCTCCACGAGGTGGTTCACAGGCTAGGGTGAAACCCACAGAGAATACGTACGTAAATCACAGTGTCAGAGGGCTGGAGACAACGGAAGCACAGCGAGGAACCCTGCAACACGCCCTCCACGCCCTTCAGCCAGTACTGGAGGTGGAGGAGCAGGAACGCCAGGTCGTAGAACACGCAGTGACTCTCTACGCGTCATTCACTCCACGCACACGCACCGTTCGCCTCCGCGTACTCCGTCGCCTTCAGCTGGTCCCCCTCCAGCGTCAGCAGATACATCAGCCTTCGGTCCAGCTGCTCCAAGTCCTGCTTCTGCTCGTTCAGCACATCGCACATGGTGTGCGTCAGCTCCGCCACCGTCTCCTCCGCGATGAACTTCACCGTCTCCCGACGCGCGTCCACCGCCACCACGCAGCGCTCGCACGCCTCCTCCATCCGCATCTGGATCAGCCGTCGCAGCACGCTCGCCTTCCACCGCTGCGCCGACGCGCCCAGCCGCGGCAGCAGTCCCAGCGTGCCCTGCGCCACACGCCGCGCCTCCTCGAAGCGGTCGAACTGCAAGTTCACATCGATGTAGTTCAGGAAGAAGCGCAGGTCGTTGCGGAACGCCGGCAGTCGCATGTACTGCTTCGCCACCGCCAGCGCCGCCTCCTCCGCGCTCTCCTTCAGTTCTACTCATCACGCGAGAGCGACACGCCGACCCTTCTTCGCCAGCAACGCCTCGACCTGGCTGTGAGACAGCAGAATGGACACGGAGGGCGAGGGACTGTGGCGCGCGTACCAGCGGAAGAGATTGCGCACCTAGCGATGAGTGTGACGACAGATCCCGACCAGGTGCTGGCGACGACCGTCATTCATGAACTCCGGAGTGACGAAAACGGAGGGGATTTCGGCGAGCTCGTGGAGCACGCCGTGAGTGGGCTGCAGCAGCGCGAACCAGCCCTCGTCGTTCACCATCGTGATCTCGCGCACGCGGCGGAACAGAGGGAACCACTTGGTGCGCAGCGACACGCCCAGGTACTCCAGGAGGAGAAGGAAGAGGTCTTGCGACACGGACGGCTACGGTTAAGGAAGGAATCGGGACGTTACGGTGAGATTGATGAAGAAGTCCTGAATATCGGAATACACAAAACCGCGGGTGTTTCCGTCGTCCTCGAAGGAAGCGGTGATGTCATCGAAGTCCTCCTCTCTGAGCCAGCTGCACGTCACACCACTCACGCACACGCACTTCACAAACAGGTCGTCGTTGTCGATGCGCTGCACGCGCACACGCTGTCTCTTCGCCTGCTTCACCTCGTCGCTCTCGATGTCGCGAATCGAGTTCAGGATCTTCGCGTAGTAGTCCTTCTCCGTGCTCTTCTTCGGCACCGGAATGCGGTATCTGTTCAGTGATTCATGACCATCAACACTCACCCGTGCACCGTGGAGTACACCATCTGAATGTCCTCCGAGTTCAACACGCCCGTCTCCTGCAGCTGCGTCGCCACGCCCTCCGTCTGCGCGTCCTCGATCTCCTTCTGCGTCGGTACGTGACAGGGCCACGGCGTGAGCGGCGGCTGTTCCGTCACTACAGTCACAGCAAGAGAGAACCCGTACGAAGAAACTGTTTGTTGGACTGAGAGTCGATCGCGTTCAGCAACGCGTCCATCGCCTCGCTCACGGAGTAGTCGCTCGAACTCGCCGAGGCGTGGTCGATCTTGCCCAGCTTCACCAGCGTCGCCTCCGTCCAGTCCTTCCAGCTGACGTACTGGTCGTGGCCGACGAGCGACGCGGCTTGCGAGACGAAGTAGGGCTGGAAGACCTGACGCTTGTACTGGAGTGATTTGGACTTGGTGAGTGGTGGCGGCTACAGTGAGAGGGGAATCACAGCACACACGTTCATGTTGAATTCAAACAGGAGTTGGAGGAGTTGCAGACCGCGATGGTAGGAGCCTCGCACGCGCTCCACGCAGCAGAACTGCGAGTGAGAGAGAAGAACGACAAGAACCAAATACAGCACGGCGAGCTCCTGACGCTGGTAGTCCGCGATCGCCACCTCGCTGGCGCCAGAGCGCACGAGCGTGCTAGAGGTGAGAGAGAGCGAGGAGGAGGACTAGTAGAAGGTGTTCATCTTCATCAGAATGTCTTGGAAGAGGCGGAGCGAAGAGGAATACTACGGGTGAGAAGAAGGGCGTGAGAAAACGGAGTAGGAGGCGAGGTGGCTCAGAATGTGCTTCAGGTAGGTGATGATGAAGTCCTAGCATTCAGCTAAATGGATGTGGCTACTCCGTTGTCGAGATTCTGGAGAAGGAGAGTGAAGAGCTCATTGTTCAATTCATCTCCAGTCTTCAGCTATTCCTCAGCACACTCGAGAAGAAATACGTTGATGAGCACGTTGATCTTTGCGTTTATCAGTTTGGGGTCTTTGGGAAGTTTCTTCAGCGCATCGTTCAGCAATTCGTTTTCCATCTGAAGCATGCTGATTCTCTCCTTTCTCGTTTCCGCCTCCTCGGCAAACGTCTCGTAGATTTGAATGTACTTCATCCACGACTCAGGGTTCAGCGGATTCGCATCGACTTCCGCCATGCACTGTTTGATGAGCTGTTCGTGGATTTCCACGCGGCTAAATACGTGGGAATCACTGGAGAGCGAGGGAAGGGGGATGTAGCTAGGAATCACGTGATTCGCGAAAACCAACGGAATGGCAATGCAATCTCCGTACTCCTCAAGCAGCGCCTTGTCAAACGGGTGGTGGCCGTCCGCGATGTAGTTCACGCCAATGTGGCGTCGCTGATTGTCGATGCGGATCGAGTCGTAAGCGAAACTGCGTGTGACCGTCGACAAATCGTTCATGTGAGACTAGCTGTTAAGAAAGAGAGGAGGAAGATC
>ENA-UEQW01003258-UEQW01003258.1-human-gut-metagenome-genome-assembly--contig:-NODE-3258-length-11345-cov-5.536209_pt1 | contig 11345 bp, 10 predicted proteins | sample MGYA00242947_ERZ507947 | MGnify/ENA primary metagenome ERZ507947 (study PRJEB26167, sample SAMN06115421) | human gut metagenome | host: Homo sapiens | place: China:Guizhou | collected 2015-03-17... | reverse complement strand
AAGATATTGTCCCCAATCCAGTAGGACCTTATGGTGAATCGAAGATCAAAGCTGAAGAATATATTCTATCTCATCCGGCTTCAGATAAGCAAGTGTATATCCTGCGTCCCTGTATGATACATGGTCCCGGAAACAAGGGGAATCTCAATCTGCTCTATGGAGTGGTGAAAAAAGGAGTACCCTGGCCTTTGGGGGCTTTTGAAAATCACCGCTGCTTTACCTCTATTGACAACCTTTGTTTTGTCATAAAAGAGCTGCTTGTTAAGGAAGTGGAATCGGGCATTTATAATATGTGTGACGATGAAGCGTTATCGACCAACGGACTTATTACAGTTATCTGCAAGGCTTTGGGTAAGAAAGCACGTATTTGGTATCTGCCCAAAGGGCTGATGAATGGTATTGCGAAGGTGGGAGATGGGTTGCACCTGCCACTAAACTCGGAGCGTTTGACAAAGCTAACTGAAGACTATGTGGTTAGCAATGCTAAAATAAAAAAGGCACTGGGTATAGATAAAATGCCCATACGTGCCGAAGAAGGACTTACACAAACCATTAAATCATTTACAAATACAAAATAAGTATGGTTGTATATCTGTTAATAGCAGTATTATTACTTGTTCTTGAATGGGTCTATTTTAAGATTGCCGACAAGTTTAACATTATAGACAAACCCAACTTGCGTTCATCGCACAGTACTATTGTGTTGCGTGGCGGAGGTATTATTTTCTTGTTTGGAGCCTGGCTTTATGCTGCCTTCTATGGTTTTACGTGTCCTTGGTTCCTGTTAGGACTCACTATGTTGGGTGGTATCAGTTTTGCGGATGATATTCATTCGGTATCCAATAAATTTCGCTTGATTGTGCACTTTGTCGCCATGACACTCATGTTCTACCAGTGGGGTATTTTGCTGCCCGAGTATTGGTGGGTGGTTATCATTGCGCTCATAGTATGCACCGGCATTATCAATGCGTATAACTTTATGGATGGAATAAATGGTATTACCGGCGGTTACTCGTTGGCTGTGCTTGTTCCGTTGCTTATTCTCAATTCGCGGGAGGGGTTTGTCGACCGGAATTTCATTATTGTGGCTTTGCTTAGCGTGCTGATATTCTGCTTCTTTAACTTCCGCACTAAGGCAAAATGTTTTGCAGGTGATGTGGGCAGTGTATCCATTGCGTTTATTTTGCTTTACTTTTTAGGTTCTTATATATTAAAAAGCGGAAACTATTGGGCTATTCTGCTGCTAATGGTATATGGCGTTGATAGTGTACTCACTATTCTCCATCGGATATTATTGCATGAAAATATAGGCAAACCTCATCGTAAACATGTTTATCAATTGATGGCCAATGAATTGCATATTAAGCATGTGGTAGTGTCGACCGTCTATATGGTTATGCAATTAATAATCTCTTTGGGGGCTATTTATTTGCCAATGAATAAGTATTTGTATTTAGTTGTAGTGCTGGTATTACTTTGTATCGTCTATGTCTTGTTCAAGAGAAAATATTATCACCTACACGAAGAATATCTACGTGCAAAAGTTAATGAAAAATATGGAAATAAATGATAAACTGCTTGATGAACTGTTAGCTCAGGCGGGAACAAATGAGTGGCGGCGCATTAATCTTGATTTGCGTAATGGTGAAGGTGACACTTCGCAGCGTATGCTCAATGCCTTGCTACCGGGAACGCATGTTCCTATTCATCGTCATACTAAAACAATTGAGACTGTCATTCTGCTTAGAGGTCATATAACGGAACTTTTTTATGATGAAAAAGGTGTTGAATGTGCTCGGCATGAATTGAATCCTGCAAGTGGTATTTATGGCGTACAAGTACCTGCCGGAATGTGGCATACTCTTATTGTGCATGAGCCCTCTGTCATTATAGAAATGAAAGATGGGGCCTATGTGCCAATTACTATGGATGACATTTGGCAATATGAATAAGTCGCAAAGCTCCCTATATAAATCGAATTTAATATCAGGTATGGGGAAAGAGTACGGATAACAGAACTATACGTCAAGGTTTGACGTTGACAAAAGGTCGGGAAGAGTACAGTGGTATGTTCCTGACTTATACCCTCATATTAGCATGAAGCTAATATGATTTGTATGTGAGATATATCAACTGTCTGTGAAGATAGTTGATATATTTGTTAGAACAGTGCTTTACGAAGGCTAAAGCATAGCTTTAGAGGTCGTAAAGCACTGCTTTAGGACTTATATAGCACTGTGTTTGTTTGACGATGGGTGTGGCGGGTATGATGAGTTTATCAGGTGCGGTGGTTATGGCGGGTACAGCAGGTACACTTTTGGGGGGCTCTCTATACACACGCACACGTGCGTGCATTAGTTAGGTACGTGCGTACGTGTGTGTGGAAAAATGCGGGGTGTATTTACTGTACCTTTTGTACCTGTGGAGCTGTTCATATAAAGTAAAAGGAGCAGGCGGGAAAAAGTTTTCTGCCTGCTTTCTTTTTGAACGGATATTTTTTGTAGCTTTGTGAAAAATATGATTGATATGGAAGCTTTGCAAAGATTATATCCCATAGGGATACAGACTTTTTCTGAAATTCGTGAGAAGAATTACCTTTATATCGATAAGACGGAATACGTTTATCGCATGACTCATTTTGCGAAATATGTGTTTCTGAGCCGTCCTCGCCGTTTTGGTAAGTCTTTGCTTACTTCTACTTTGCATAGTTATTTCTCTGGTCGTAAGGATCTGTTTCAAGGGTTGGCTATGGAGAGGTTGGAGAAGGATTGGATAGAGTATCCGGTTCTTCATTTTGATATGAGTATGGCGAAGCATGTGGATAAGGAGCGTTTGGAGCGTTTGCTTGACTTTATGCTTTCAGACTATGAGCGGACCTTCGGCCTCGACATAACTGCCGGTGATGCTAATCTGCGATTAACCCGTCTTATCAAGTGTGCTTATGAAAAGACAGGGAAAAAGGTTGTAGTTCTTATAGATGAATATGATGCTCCTTTGCTTGATGTGGTACACGAAAAGGAAAATCTAGGCGTATTACGTAATATCATGCGTAACTTCTATAGTCCTTTGAAAGCTTGTGATCCTTATCTGAAGTATGTGTTTCTGACTGGTATCACCAAGTTCTCTCAGTTGAGTATCTTTAGCGAATTGAATAATATTGAGAATATCAGCATGGATGAATCATACGCTGCGATCTGCGGAATAAGCGAGGCTGAGATACGTTCGCAGATGAAAGAGGATGTGGAGAGATTAGCTGTGAAACTGGAAATAACACCTGGAGAGGTTTTGCTGAAGTTGAAGGAGAATTATGACGGTTACCATTTCACTTATCCGTCTCCTGACATCTATAATCCGTTCAGTTTGCTTATGTCTATGGCTAAGGGTAAGATCGATTCTTACTGGTTCGGTAGCGGCACTCCTACATACTTGATAAAGATGTTGGGTAAATTTGGTGTAAATCCTTCTGATATCGGTCCCAAACAAGCGAAAGCTTCCATTTTTGATGCTCCTACCGAGACCATGACGAATATCACTCCTTTGCTATATCAGAGCGGTTATATCACCATAAAGGATTATAATAAGATTCTGGACTTTATACGCTTGATATTCCGAATAAGGAAGTTCGTCTGGGTCTTATGGAAAGCCTTCTTCCTAACTATGTGGGCAATGAGACCCCGGAAGCCACCACTATGGTTGCCTATCTTTTTTATGATATTCAGAACGGTGATATGGATTCTGCCTTGCGTCGTTTGCAGGCTTTTTTGTCTACCGTTCCTTATTGTGACAATGCTAAATATGAGGGGCATTACCAGCAACTCTTTTATGTCATATTCAGTCTGCTGAATTATTATGTAGATATTGAAGTCCGTACTCCCCGTGGTCGAGTGGATGTGGTGCTTCGTACGAAAACCACGCTCTATGTGATGGAGTTGAAGCTTGATAAGACTGCCGGTGAAGCTATGGAACAGATCAACCTGAAGAATTATCCTGAACGCTTCTCTTTGTGTGGCCTTCCGGTCGTGAAAGTAGCGATTAACTTTGATAGTGAACGGGGGACAGTAGGAGACTGGGAGATTGAAAAAGGCTGATAAAGTGTACAAATCGTAGCCATATCTTTTCCGTGTGCGATAACGCGGACGCAAAAAATAACATTTTATTATGTGTAAAAAAATAGGGAGAATGCTTCGTAGTTCATAAATAATGATTAAATTTGCCGCGATTTGTAATGTTGAGTTTGCAAAATGACGAATAATACTATAAAGCATCTAGGTATTGTGGAAAACATACAGGGTTCTCATCTGTCGGTGAGGATTGTCCAGACATCGGCTTGTGCGGCATGTAGCGCAAAGGGGCATTGTTCCTCGGCGGATAGTAAGGACAAAATCATAGATATCATAGATACCGCAGCTTCTTCCTATCAGGTGGGAGAGAAGGTGATGGTGGTCGGCGAAACGTCGATGGGCATGATGGCGGTATTGTTGGCTTTCGTACTTCCTTTCGTACTTCTTATATTTTCGTTGTTTCTTTTGATGGCATTGATAGAGAATGAACTGTATGTAGCTCTTCTTTCTCTGGCTGTCCTTATACCTTATTATTTCGTTTTATGGCTTAACAAAACGCGACTCAAACAACAATTTTCATTTACTATAAAACCAATAAATAACTAAAAACATTATGAATTTGATTCTGATTGCAGTGATTTCATTGGGAGCTATAGCGCTCGTGCTGGCCGCTATTCTTTATGTGGCTTCCAAGAAATTTGCCGTGTATGAAGACCCGCGGATTGCCCAGGTGGGAGAAGTGCTTCCCCAGGCTAATTGTGGTGGATGTGGCTATCCCGGTTGTAGCGGCTTTGCCGACGCTTGCGTCAAAGCCGGTTCGCTGGATGGTAAATTCTGCCCCGTAGGCGGACAGCCTGTCATGGCACAAATTGCTGATATCCTAGGGCTTGCAGCCGGAGAAGCTGAACCGATGGTAGCAGTGGTAAGATGTAACGGAACGTGTATGAATCGTCCGCGTATTAATCAGTACGACGGTGCGAAGAGTTGCGCTATTGCCGCTTCGCTCTATGGTGGGGAAACGGGTTGTAGTTACGGATGTCTGGGGTGTGGTGACTGTGTGGCTGCCTGCCAGTTCGATGCCATCCACATGAATCCTGAAACAGGACTTCCGGAAGTGGATGAAGCGAAATGTACCGCTTGCGGTGCCTGTGTGAAGGCTTGTCCGAAGGCGATTATCGAAATCCGTCCGCAAGGAAAGAAATCACGCCGTGTGTATATCTCTTGTGTGAATAAAGACAAGGGAGCTGTGGCACGCAAGGCTTGTACGGTGAGTTGTATCGGCTGTGGCAAATGCGTGAAGACTTGTCCGTTCGAAGCTATCACGTTGGAGAACAACTTGGCTTACATCGATCCGCACAAGTGTAAATCTTGCCGGAAATGTGTGGAAGTCTGTCCGCAGAATACCATTATCGAATTGAATTTCCCGCCGAGGAAACCGAAAGAAGAAGCTCCGGCTGCTCCAAAACCGGCTGCTGTTTCTAAAGAAGCGGTGGAAACTCCTGCACCGGCGGCAAAAGTGGAAACTCCTGCTGAAAAGGCTACAGAAGCTCCGAAAGTAACAGAATAATAACAGAATAAAATACAGAACTGTATGTTAAAGACATTTTCAATTGGTGGAGTTCATCCACACGAAAATAAATTGTCGGCACATCAACCTATTATCACAGCGGAAGTTCCTGCAAAGGCTGTTATTTTGCTGGGGCAGCACATTGGTGCGCCTGCAAAACCGGTTGTAGCGAAAGGGGATGTGGTAAAGGTAGGCACTAAGATTGCTGAACCTGCCGGCTTTGTTTCGGCAGCAATTCACTCTTCGGTCAGTGGTAAAGTGGCGAAGATTGATACTATTGTCGATGCCAGCGGTTATGCGAAACCTGCTATCTTTATCGATGTGGAAGGCGACGAATGGGAAGAAACAATCGACCGTAGCGCCACACTGGTGAAGGAATGTGAACTTCCGGCAGAAGAGATCGTGAAGAAAATTGCCGATGCCGGAATCGTTGGTCTGGGTGGTGCTTGTTTCCCTACACAGGTGAAACTTTGTCCTCCTCCTTCTTTTAAAGCTGAATGTGTGATTATCAATGCCGTAGAATGTGAACCTTATTTGACTGCCGACCATCAGCTGATGCTGGAACACGCGGAAGAAATCATGGTAGGTGTTTCCATCCTGATGAAAGCGGTGAAAGTGAATAAGGCATTTATCGGAATCGAAAATAATAAGCCCGATGCTATCGAACTGATGACTAAAGTAGCTTCCAGCTATGCAGGCATCGAAGTCGTTCCCTTGAAGGTGAAATATCCGCAAGGAGGTGAAAAGCAGCTGATCGATGCGATCACCAAACGTCAGGTGGCGAGCGGTGCGTTGCCTATCTCTACGGGAGCAGTCGTGCAGAACGTGGGAACGGCGTTTGCCGTTTATGAAGCTGTGCAGAAGAATAAACCGTTGTTTGAACGGGTGATTACCGTGACGGGAAAGTCGGTTGCGAAGCCGTCTAATTTCCTGGCCCGTATCGGTACACCGATGAAACAGTTGATTGACGCTTGCGGTGGTCTGCCCGAAGATACGGGTAAGGTGATCGGTGGCGGTCCGATGATGGGTAAGGCGTTGGTAAATATCGAGGTTCCTACTGCGAAGGGCAGTTCCGGCATCCTGATTATGAACCGGAAGGAAGCCAAACGTGGTGAAGCTCAAACCTGCATCCGTTGCGCGAAGTGCGTGAGTGCCTGTCCGATGGGACTGGAACCGTACTTGCTCGGAGCCTTGTCTGAAAACGGAGATTTTGAAACAATGGAAAAAGAAAGAATCATGGATTGTATCGAGTGCGGCTCTTGCCAGTTCACTTGTCCTGCCAACCGTCCGCTGCTCGACTATTGTCGTCTGGGTAAAGGCAAAGTGGGAGCTATGATTCGTGCACGTCAAGCTAAAAAATAACGAATATGGAAAATAAATTAATCGTATCACTATCGCCCCACGTTCATGGCGGAGACAGCGTACAGAAAAATATGTATGGCGTGCTGATTGCACTGATTCCGGCTTTTCTGGTGTCTCTCTATTTCTTCGGACTGGGTGCCCTGATTGTCACGGCTACTTCCGTTGCGGCTTGTTTGTTCTTCGAATGGGCGATCGGAAAATATTTAATGAAGAAACCGACCACCACCATCTGCGACGGCTCTGCCATCATCACAGGTGTGTTGTTGGCATTTAATTTACCGTCTAACTTGCCTATCTGGATTATCATCCTCGGTGCACTGTTTGCTATCGGTGTAGGCAAAATGTCTTTCGGCGGATTAGGCTGCAATCCTTTCAACCCGGCATTGGCAGGCCGCGTATTCCTGCTGCTTTCTTTCCCGGTGCAGATGACCAGCTGGCCGGTAGTCGGACAGTTAACCGCTTATACGGATGCTACCACCGGTGCCACTCCGCTGGCCTTGATGAAGCAAGCCATTTACGGTGACACTGCCGCTTTAAGCCAGATTCCGGACGCATTGACCTTGCTGATCGGACAGAATGGCGGATGCTTGGGTGAAGTGAGTGCGCTGGCTCTGCTGATCGGACTCGTTTATATGCTCTGGAAGAAAATCATCACCTGGCATATTCCTGTGTCTATCCTGGCTACTGTGTTTGTCTTTGCAGGCATCATGCACCTGGCAGATCCGGAAAAATACGTTTCTCCGGTATTGCAGTTGCTTTCCGGTGGTCTGATGCTGGGTGCTGTCTTTATGGCAACCGACTATGTGACTTCTCCGATGAGTAAGAAAGGGATGCTGATCTATGGTGTATGTATCGGTCTGCTGACGGTAGTTATCCGTCTGTTCGGCGCCTATCCCGAAGGTATGTCGTTCGCCATCCTGATTATGAATGCGTTCACTCCGCTGATTAACACCTATTGTAAACCAAAACGCTTTGGGGAGGTAGCGAAGAAGAAATGAAAAAGTTAGAATCATCTTTAAAGAATATGTTGCTGGTACTTACGGGAGTGACTGCTATTTCCGTTGCGTTGCTGGCTTATGTAAATGAACTGACAAAAGGCCCCATTGCCGAAGCGAACGCGAAGACACTGAACGAGGCCTTGAAAAAGGTTCTTCCCGAATTTACCAATAATCCGGTAGCGGAAAGCGATACGATCTTCAGTGAGAAAGACGGAAAGAAGAATGTTGACTTTATCGTTTATCCGGCTAAGAACGGTGAAGAACTTGTAGGAACCGCTGTCGAAGCTAAATCAATGGGATTTGGCGGTGAACTGAAAGTGCTGGTAGGCTTTAATGCCGAAGGGAAAATCTATAACTACTCTCTGTTGGCTCACACGGAAACTCCGGGATTGGGCTCTAAAGCCGACAAATGGTTCGGAGCGTATGATCCTGCGAAAGGAGAAAAGGCAGTATCTCACGAAGAGAGTACGAAATCTATTTTGGGTATGAATCCGGGTGAAGCTCCGTTGACCGTCAGTAAAGATGGGGGAGCAGTGGATGCCATCACAGCTTCTACCATTACTTCACGCGCTTTCTTGAATGCCGTGAATGCTGCTTATCAAGCCTATAAGGCCGAAGGCGGGGAAGTGAACGGGGTAACCGGTGCTTCTCAAAAAGCGAAAGGCGCGGACGCAGATGCTGCTGACGCTGCTACGGGAGCTACGATTAAAGTTGAACTAACTGATTCAGTCAGTGCTAAATAAGAAAGGAGACAGATATGAATAACTTTAAAGTAATGATGAACGGGATTATTAAAGAGAATCCTACGTTTGTACTCCTGCTCGGTATGTGTCCTACATTGGGTACTACGTCGTCGGCTATCAATGGTATGGGTATGGGACTGGCTACCATGTTCGTATTGATCTGCTCGAATGTGGTGATTTCTTTAATAAAGAACCTGATTCCGGACATGGTGCGTATCCCATCGTTTATTGTGGTGATCGCATCCTTCGTGACCTTGCTTCAAATGGTGATGCAGGCTTACGTGCCGGGACTGTATGCTACACTCGGTCTTTTCATTCCGTTGATTGTAGTGAACTGTATTGTACTGGGACGTGCCGAAGCCTTCGCTGCCAAGAATAACGCAGTTGCTTCTATGTTCGACGGTATCGGTATGGGGCTTGGCTTTACCATCGCCCTAACCTTGCTGGGTGCTGTCCGCGAGTTTTTGGGAACCGGTAAAATCTTCGATTTGACCATCATGCCGGAAGAATATGGAATGTTGGTGTTTGTATTGGCTCCGGGCGCTTTCATCGCTTTGGGATACCTCATTGCGCTGATTAACAGTTTCAAGAAAGCCTAATTCAATTAAATAAGAAAAGAATATGGAATATATATTGATATTTATTTCGGCAATCTTTGTAAACAACATCGTGTTGTCGCAGTTCCTGGGTATCTGTCCGTTCCTGGGCGTATCTAAGAAAGTAGAAACTGCGATGGGTATGAGCGCTGCGGTTGCTTTCGTGTTGACCATCGCTACCATCGTTACCTTCCTGATTCAGAAATTTGTGTTGGATGTTTTCGGGCTGGGATATTTGCAGACGATTACGTTCATTCTGGTCATTGCCGGATTGGTGCAGATGGTGGAAATCATTCTGAAAAAAGTATCGCCTGCTCTGTATCAGGCGTTGGGTGTGTTCTTGCCGCTGATTACAACGAACTGTTGTATTCTTGGTGTCGCTATCCTGGTGATTCAGAAAGACTATGACCTGCTGACAGGTGTTGTGTACGCGTTTTCTACAGCTATCGGCTTCGGTCTGGCACTGGTGCTTTTTGCCGGATTGCGCGAACAGATGAGCCTTGTGAAAATTCCGAAAGGAATGCAAGGAACTCCGATTGCTTTGATTACCGCCGGTTTGCTTGCTATGGCATTCATGGGATTCTCCGGCGTGGTGTAAGGATTTACAGTTGATAATTAAATAGAGGATTGGAAGCTCTGCTGTGTGGCGACATACAGGTTGGAGTTTCCAATTCTTTTTTATACCTAAATGCTACCAAATCGTACCTTAATTACTTTTCAGCAAATAAATTTGTGGCAGATTATTGCAATTCCATTTTATTTCCATACATTTGTAACTCAAACAATAATAAGCCGAGAAACTAACCATTTTTTATAAAGTATATGAAAGAAAGAATTTTAGTAACAGGCGGGACAGGATACATTGGGTCTCATACTGTTGTAGAACTACAAAACAGTGGATATGAAGTAATCATCATCGATAATTTATCAAATTCAAGTGCCGACGTTGTTGACAATATAGAGAAAGTTTCCGGTATTCGCCCAGTTTTTGAAAAGCTGGACTGTTTGGACTTTGCCGGTCTGGATGTAGTATTTGCAAAATATAAAGGAATTAAGGCAATCATTCACTTTGCAGCTAGCAAAGCAGTAGGAGAGTCGGTACAAAAACCGTTGCTTTACTACCGTAATAACCTGGTTTCTTTGATTAACCTTCTCGAACTGATGCCAAAACATGGAGTAGAAGGTATTGTGTTCTCTTCTTCTTGTACAGTATACGGTCAGCCGGACGAGCTGCCGGTAACGGAAAAAGCTCCGATCAAGAAAGCGGAATCACCTTATGGAAATACCAAACAGATCAATGAAGAGATTATTCGTGATACGGTAGCTTCAGGTGCTCCGATCAATGCGATCATGTTGCGCTATTTCAACCCGATTGGCGCGCATCCTACTGCATTGCTGGGTGAACTGCCTAACGGGGTTCCTCAAAACCTGATTCCATATCTGACCCAGACAGCCATCGGTATCCGTGAGAAACTTAGCGTGTTTGGTGACGATTATGATACACCGGACGGTTCTTGTATCCGTGACTTTATCAATGTCGTTGACTTGGCTAAAGCACACGTGATTGCTATCCGTCGTATCTTGGAAAAGAAACAAAAAGAAAAAGTAGAAGTATTTAATATTGGTACAGGACGTGGTGTTTCTGTATTGGAATTAATAAATGGCTTTGAAAAAGCCACTGGCGTAAAATTGAATTATCAGATTGTCGGACGTCGTGCAGGTGACATTGAAAAAGTTTGGGCTAACCCGGATTTTGCTAATAAAGAGCTGGGTTGGAAAGCCGTAGAAACTTTAGAAGATACTTTACGCTCTGCATGGAACTGGCAGCTGAAACTCCGTGAAAGAGGGATTCAATAAAAGAGAAACTTGTTTTAAATAACATAAAAGTTTAAACAAATCGTGCATGCGATTTGTTTAATTGATGCTAATCGACCTGAAGCTGTTTATGAGTATGCGAATATACGTAGATAGTACTTATGCCTCCCCGGCATAGACAGGAAAGATTGCATAGTAGTTTT
>ENA-UEQW01003255-UEQW01003255.1-human-gut-metagenome-genome-assembly--contig:-NODE-3255-length-11351-cov-4.303885_pt1 | contig 11351 bp, 15 predicted proteins | sample MGYA00242947_ERZ507947 | MGnify/ENA primary metagenome ERZ507947 (study PRJEB26167, sample SAMN06115421) | human gut metagenome | host: Homo sapiens | place: China:Guizhou | collected 2015-03-17... | reverse complement strand
TACGAGCAGGTGAACGCGGGCAACCCGGTGGTGGTGATGATGTCGCTGGACACGTTCCAGTTCCAGCACAGCTCGCCATTCTCGCTGCGACCCATCGATGTCGCCCAACCCATTATCGGCGGTGAGTCGTCGTTCACGTTCGCGGGTGTTGTGATTGGATACAACACCGAAGACAAGGACAATGCCTACTGGACAGTGCTTGTGCCTCGCCAGCCGGCTGACAACTATTATGTGAAGGTGAAGATGAACTACTTCACTGACAACGGAAAGGACTTTGGTAGATTGAGTCGCAGAATGGTTGCTGTGACTGGTATTATTTGATTGTAATACGGATAGTATTGAATTGGAATTCGTCTTTTCCTTTGTGTTTGTTCCCTCTATAACTCGCATGACTGAGCTGAGAGAGAGATTCGTCTCCTGACGTGTTTGCATTTATCAACGGAGCACATCTACTACTGTACGGATAACCACATGTTCAGCAACTGGAAAATCCCCAAACGCAAAGCGCCCACTCTATTCCTCAGTACTGTCATGTTTTCCGGTTTTTCAGGAATAATCGACAGGTTCGCGACGTTCATGAGAGAACCCGTATATAGTTTGGGGAATTCCATCTCCGATTTCATCTACTCTCCAAACCAGCCCGATCCTTCCCTATTGCAAGAGGCACGCTTCGACTGCTCATAATCACTCATAGTTTGTCGAGAGAGTGCAGAATACGTACGATCCAGATGTTCTTGAAGAGATTTGGTTCGTGTTAGCGAAAGCGATCGATAGCGGTACAAACAAATACATTCGCGCTGCATTGCTGTAAGTGATGAGAGTCTCCCTCCGAGAATAGAGTTACAGACACGCTGATTCGAAGTAGTGGTTCGCGCTTTCACAATTCGTGCACTCCGTTATTCATGAGGCGGCTGAAGGCCATGATCCTTGTCCTCTTCGTCATTCTAGATCACGTGTAGTCAAAGCAAGCGGAGGGTGGTGCGTCCAACATGCAGGTGGTCAATGAGGCCAAGCAAGCCATTCATGAGTGGGGCGAGGCCTTTTTGCCTCTCGTATCGAAGGGGTGCGGGAGAGTGATCGTCGAGGGGTATCGGGACATGAAAAGGGACGGAATCCAGTTCCCCGTGTCGTCCTCCTCTCCCTCGTGGGTGCCTGCGATCACCATGTCCCCGGCGACTCCCCGCCGTGATGACGCGTTCGATGTGAAGGAGTTCTACCGCAGGGTGAAGAAGCTGAAGACGGAATTGGAGACGAGCGGTAGTCAGGTGTTTCAGCAGAAGTTGGCAAGTGCAATTGCAGCCGATTGCATTCAGTACCTGCCACGGATACGGAGGATGGAGCGGGATCCCTCCAATGACGAGGATACCACTAGTCATCTACGGAAACTGGCAAGATACATGGAGTCCATCACGGAGAACTACGCGCGATACAGAGAGAAGGAAAGGGAAGACGCGTGGTCTGTCGATGAAGAGGCGTCGTGGAGCGAGGATCCGCCAGCGCAGCCGCAGGACTCTCAGCAGCTTGAGAATGCATTTGATTCGTTTGTCCTGTTTTAGCTTTTTCTGGAATTGCGCACTGTTTGTTTGCGATTCCGTAGGGGTGCGTCCATGTGGTGATCCGTGTAGAGTTGCAGTCGTCTGAGCGCGAAGGTGGCTGAAACCCATGAATAACTCGAGTACGGAGCAGCCTCTCATCCCGAGGGAGTACGATGTTTCTCTCAAACGACTATTCATCAACGTGATCATATCCTTCGCTTGTTCCTGTGGAAGCCCTTCATTCGCAGATCCTATCCATTCTTTCTTGTTCATGCTGTATCGGAATCCCTCTCTATTGCTTCATTGCGAGACGGTTCTGTCATTACGTGTATGCTTCTTCTGTGTCGTTTTCACCACAGGTGGTTCCTCGTGTTCGCTCTATGTTCAATGTTCGCAGTCCGTAGCTGTTCCATCGTTTGCAAATCCGAGGAGAAGGTGGGTAGTTCATTCATGTTGTCCTACACCTACAACCTGGTCATTCTTCTTTGCGATATCGTTCTGTTGGTGTGGGGCGTGGTGAATTGCATGTACGTCTTTTGTACTGGAATGAGTCGTAGCAAGACGCCTAGCATCGTGCTGATTGGGTTCGTTATCGCTGCTCTTGTCCAGGGAGCTCGTTTGTGGTGTTGCGTTTGTTTTACTCTAGTATCCGTCGTGATCGTTCTCCGTATATGGAGCGTGGCGTCGCGCACGATTCCGTCCTATGACGAGTCGTACTCCGTGTTGTCGTTGCTTCGCTTGAGTTTTCTGTCGGAAAAGAGATCCCGTGTTCTGAAATTGGGCAATCAACTCTTCCTCGCTCTCTTCTTTTCTCTCCAGTATTGTATCGTCCGTTATTCGCGTTGCTCTTCCTCCACGCTTCTGTTTGCTTTGATTTCGAGTGTTCTTTTCCTAATGTAATCGTTTCGCATGTCTCTTCCCCGTAGCGTCCTCCTTCTCAGTATTCCACTCTACGGGTACCAAATCCACAACGAAATCCTCCGTGTCACATGTGCATTCGCCATTCCGCTGTGCATCTGCGGCGTGGGTCTCTTCACGAATTCGCACTACGGCGAGTACGTGTGCGCACCGAACCACCCTCTGTAAGGTTGCAAGCGATGTGTGAGGTGTAGAAGCGTCGTGACGCGGATCGAGTCGTTGTTGTTGACGGCGTGTGGCATTTTCAAGTTGATTATGGCGTTCTACACGAAGCAAGAGCGGTACCTGTACAGCAAGGACTTCGATGAGGAGTACAAGAAGACGGTGGAGCGGATCGAGAAGGAGATGGAGAAGCAGAAGATGGAAGGGAGTTCGGAGTTGGTTTGAAGGGTGTTTGTTTTGAAATTGAGTTGAGTGGTGAGAGGTGTGTTGAAGTCATCTCAAAGACGGAACAAGTCACTTCAAAAACTCAATCACTTCAAACGCTTACTATCGCAAAACACACCACTTCAAATGCGTATTAAACAACAACAAGGACCGTTCCTTCATCAGCTGCGATAACTGAATACGTAATGAAAGGCGCTTCGTATTCGTGTCCTCCAGATCCTGCATCACTTCCACAATGCGATTCTTGATCTGTTTCAACCCGTTCTCGTTCTCCACCAACTTCTCCCCCACCTCCGTCAACGCCTCCGACAATTCGTTGCTCTCCTTCGCGAACGCGGTGTTCTCCGGCTCATTTCGCAACACCGGACTCGACAGACGCATGCCCACGTCTTCCGCCGAGTTCGCGATCAGGTCTTCAAACCGCGCCTTGCGCTCGCGCTTCGCCTTCAGCAGTCGCGCACGCTCCTCCTCGTAACGCCTCCGATCCGTGAGGTTGTTTCGCAGGTCGTAACGATGCAACAACTCCTCCTCGTGTATCTCCTTGATGCGCTGAAGCAAAACCGTGATGTCCGAAGACAACTGCTCCTGCTTCGCGAGAGTCTGTGGCGACATGCTATGGGTCAGGCAGGCACGTGACGGTCACGTGACGCTACAGCGCGTGCTGAATTCGGCTTGAAGCGCCGCCAGCGAGGCGTCGTTAATCTATTCGTTAAGGGGAGTTTCATCGGGGACCTCAGTTAAGGAGAACAGCACGGAGAACAGTCGTTGAATGTCGCTTTCCTTGCGAAGATGCTCGTGTCCCATATCGTGGATGAACTCACTCAACTGAATGAGGTCACACTCGACAATATGCTCCCTAAAGAGCAACAATAGGGACATCGCGATGCGGAAGAGGCCCGAAACGCCCACCACGAACAAGAAGTCCCAGATTCGGAAGAGCAGCGTGAACGGCAGGGAGTTTGAAAAAAGGGGGATAAACCACCGCGAGACGAAGATGGACAAATCGAAGCCGACGCTCTCGAAGTGAACTCGGAGTTCGGGGGCAAACTGACTAGGGCTAAAAACGGGAGGAAAAGTGGAATACTCCAAATAGTGCCGGAACGCGAATACGTAGAAGGGGAGACTGGGGAAGCCGTACCCCCAGAGTTGCACGAGCTGGAGACGATCGATGAGATGGGCGGTGAGTTCGTAGAGTTGATGCTTGACATCATCGATTTCCATGCTACGAGTCAGAAGGGAGAGTGCGGACACACTTGCGCACGCGCTGCTGTAGCTCGTCAATGTCGTTATCGGAGTAGTAGCCGTTGCACTCGGGATCGAGGATGGCGACGAGGATCGCACCAACGACGTAGTTCATCCCTTGGCAGTAGCCAAGTCGGAAGTAGTTGTCGCTCACCTTGCGGAGAACGGACTCCAGGAGATCGAGACAGCCGTTCTCCTTGTGGCGGAACAGGAAGTGGTGAGGAAAGGTTCGAGAGATGTCACGGGATATCTCACCATCAATGTACTCGTCCTTCATGAGACGATCGCCATGGTAGTGAGGAACGGCATCCAGCAAGTCATCATCTGAAAACTCGAAACAGTACGTGTCCTTCTCGATTTTACAGGGAACATCGTTCTTGAAACAGCATAAGGCCATGTCCCAGAAACTAGAGAATGAAGCACTCCCATTCACTTCTACTGTGGTACATACTTGCAAGGCAGACAGGGTAAACGAACAACAGGAATCACACACTCTGGTTTGCTTAGACCTACGCCGATGAGAAGCAGGAGGGGCAACGACTCTTTCGTATAGTATGGTTTGTTTTTACGAGTGCGATATAGTCAAAACGCTGCACGTTACTCCCATCAAGAGACTCCCACACCAAGAAAGCAACATGACAACTGGAACGCTTTCGTTGTCACGGACGACTCCATTCCATAAACGGATGTGCAGTATTCGGCGGATATGAGCTGCTTTTGCGCCTCAAACAAACAGCGAAAAACGCGGGTATTTTTGGCATCACATGCTATATCCTGATCCAAGTGTTCACATAGGAGTAGCGCGAAAAGAGGATATAGAGACGACGGTACCAGCAGAACTGCGACTGGAACACGGACATGGCGCGAAATGGGGACAGGACGCTCCAGTTGAAAAACGTGAGATTACCACGTGGAGTGAACAGGATGTTGAGGACACCTGCATACTTTGGGAGGAAAGGGACAGACAGGAGGAAGAAGGCGGGGATAGACACGTTCTTCTGCTGAATCAGTTGCTGCACGGCTCGATAGGAGTCCACGTGGTTCGAATGTCCCGAAACGCCGTACTTGTCAAAGGTGAAGATCTACGGCTAAGGCATCGATGCTGATGAGACTGCATCCGGGCGCACTCTGTTGACCACGCGCAGCAACAATGCGCTCGACAGCGTTCGATTCCACTTCTCTGTCAAGCCGTCGCGAAGAGCCTCGTGATGCGCCACGGTGATGGACGCGTTTGAAAGTCCCATATGATCAGCGAATCGCGCCAACTCCATCTTACGCATGGTCCCCAAACCCTCCGAATCGCCTACTCCGTGAAGAGAAGAGGGAGGACATACCATTGGTGAAATAGAAGAGGAAGAGCGAGTTGTTGTCTCGCTTCAGTTGTTGCACTGTGGGAAACTAGACCTCACACGCGCTCGCATTCACCACCATGAACATGGTTTCGTCGTCAGGATGCGCGACCACAAAGAGCACGCGACGGTTCTTCCATTCGTGGAAAGGCGAATCATCTTCATGAAGCGTTGGAGTCCACTCCTCCCGAACGACTCCCGTCAACTTTCCCTGAACGATTGCAGTCAAAAAGAGGAGCAGCAGCACTCCGCTTCTCATCCCGGAAAAGAAAAGACTGGAGGAGAGGGGTATCGATCCCCTTACCTCTCGCATGCTAAGCGAGCGCTCTACCATCTGAGCTACACCCCCGTTCACCCAACTCCTCACACTACACCACATCAGGAAAAGCCGGCACTTCGTTGCTTCTTCACAGAGATATGGCTGGAAATACGAGTCTGTACGATATTTTAGGCATTTCGCCCGACGCGACGGAGGAGGAGATTAAGGTTTCTCCCGAGGATGGCTCCTCATGGCTAGAAGGCGTATCGTAAGATGGCACTGAAGTACCATCCGGACAAGAACAGAGGCAATCCGGACGCGGAAAAGATGGTCGGGGCTTCTCTGTCTGTTCATCCTAGTTTATCCGCGTGAAGGAGGCGTACGACATCCTGTCCGATTCTAGGAAGAGAGTTCGTATCATTTCCCGCCTTGAATCCTAGTCGCTGTACGACCACATGGGCGAGGACGCGGTGAAGATGGCCGACGATCCGTCGTCGTTCACTCCCGAAGTACGCATTGCGTGCGCGATTCACGGATAGCGCTTCATGACCGTGATTCGCTCGAGTCGCACGTCGGACCGTTCATTCATCTTCGCTCTGCTTGCACTGGTCGCCTTCCTCTTCTTCTGGTTCGTGAGTGGGGATTGGTGGTTGTAGTGTGAGTGTAGTCACGCTGAGTCTCCGCATTGACCAGAAGATTGCCTGGAAGTGGTGGGTCGTGATGCTGCCCGCGTTTGCCGTGGATCTGGTGGTTCTTGTGCTCGACGTGCTGTCCATCCCCGTTCTGATTATGCGATTCAAGAGCAACGAGGACTTGGACCCGAACGAGCGAATTCTGCTGGGCCCCGAAATCATGGCGACGATCAACAGCATCCTGTTCATTATCGCGCAGGTGACGCTGGTGCTGCGCCTCGACCACTTCTGGAACACGTCGTTTGCGATGGCGCTCCTCCCCTACTTCATCTACGCCCTCAAGGACGTCTACATGCCGCTGTACCTCGTGAAGAAGAAGCAGGTCGAGCTCAGAGACGCGCTCTACAGCATCTTCTCCATCATCATCCCCATCACCATTCTCCTCTGCTGTCTCAAGTACGACGGCGTGCTGAAGTGGTCGTGGGGCGCCACGTTCATTGTGATCTGGATTTACTTCGGCGCGATGCTCGTCCACGATCTCTTCCTGGTCTGCACGCTGCGCAACATTCCCGTTGAACTCGCACGGAAGGATAATGTGTAGACGCCGGAAGCGATGGAGGCAGTGATGGTCGCGAAGATGAACATGTGCTCCGTGATCGTGGACATCTTCATCGCGCTGGCGGTGCTGAACAAGATTTCTGGAGCGTGGAAGTGGTCCATTTCGGTGATTGTGGTTCCCGTGGCAGGCATCGTACGCTCCCTGGGACGGTCTGATGCGTAGCTGGCGTGTATTGCACTCTGCTTCCTGTGTTCTGTGTACAATATCCTGTTTGGAGGCGAGATGGTCGCGGCCATGGAGGTGAATCCCGATATTGAGTCGGGCGGCAACGGCAATGCTCAGTTCAATTCCGTGTGTATGTCTTTTCCCCGTGATTGACGCATAGTTGTGGCTTCCACTTCTGGAGATGTCGATGGAATGGGAATGGACTGAGTGTTTCTTGTTTGTTCGGCACACACCCGTCTGGGCTGGAATGCGTGAGGCGCTCCATTGTTATTCTCCGTTACCACGTTTCCACGATCAAGAGAGCATCCTCAAAATCGATCGTTGTGAACCGAATTGGTACGGCGTTGCCACGGACGATGACGCGTAGATCCTAGGATGGAGAATCTACCTTGTGGAGACATGAACACGTTCAATGTGCAGCACGGCTATTCCGAGGCACTTATTCGTGGTTACAAGAGTGGTTTCCTGACGGAGAATGAGTACCGTCACATTACACAATGTGAGAATTTGGAGGGTAGGCGGGCGAGGCGCTTTTGGGCTCATGTCCGTAGATGTGAAGCTGAATCTCCAGGAAACCGATTACGGCAATTTCCTCGGCGAGGAGGTACGGCTGCGCTCTCGTTTTCCCTCACCCGTAGCAACCTCCGCTCCTCCCAAGCACCTTCCGCCGCAACGCGCTGAAGAAGCTCGCCAACGAGTGGACCTTTATGAGAGCCCAAGCCACACAACCCCTCGCCCAAATGATGGATTTCACCTCGTGGCGCTCGCTTCGACCGCCTCACGCGTAGCTATGAGTTCATGATCGACAACATTATCCTGATTCTGAAGCTGGCCATCTCAAATCCCTCCATCTCGCTGAAGGAGTTGGAAGAGGAGTGCAACCCGCTGGGCCTGCTGCCCGACCACATGATGCGCTCCATCGCGGCCTTCGAGAACACGCCGAAGGGCTTCCAGGACCTGTTCCAGACGGTGCTGATCGAGATCCCGGTGGGCAAGTACTTCTGCCGCTACCTGGACGAGCAGACGGAGAACCACATGCTGCACGGCGCGAAGCTGGTGAAGTCGCTGCTGGAGGACAGCTCGATCGCGCTGATGGAGCAGGGCGTGAAGAAGTACTATTTGGAGGACTTCTACTACTGGACGCAGGCGCAGGGCGGCTACACGGCGGAGATGATGGGCGAGATCCTGAAGACGAAGGCGGACACGCTGGCGATCAACCTGATCCTGAACTCCTTCAACACGGTGTACAACGACGTGAGTGATGGGCGTGCGAGTCACCGCTAGCCGAAGCTGCGCAACATCCGCCACTCGCTGCTACCCTCGATCGGCTTCCTGTACCCCGAGGGCGTCGAGCCGCTGAACAACTGCGAGGACGTGGACGCGCTGGGCCGCGCGCTGGACAAGTACTGGGTGTACAAGCGCGTGTTCGAGACGGCGATCCAGGGCGAGCAGATGTCGGTGGACGACGCGTTCTACCTGAACGAGGTGAGACTGCTGGAGGGCGGCTTCGACAGCCAGTTCCATCTGGCGTGCTACTACTGCTACTGCCACCTGAAGCTCCAGGAGATCCGCAACATCACCTGGATTTGCGAGTGCATCGTGCAGAAGCAGCGCGGCAAGATCGAGAAGTACATTCCCATCTTCAGCTCGAATGCTGCCTGGAGACACGGAAAGCTGGGTCTGTAAGGGGTTGCGCGGTTGTAGTTTTTTGCACTGTTTGTTATGACCTATGAGCACGACTTTTCCCCCGCCAAACTGCTCCTCTGCAAGGTGATCGTCGCCTCCCTCGACGCCTCGCCCGAGGGAAAGAGCGACATGAACCAGCTCCTGTATTCCAAGATGCGCGATGAAGACCGTGCTCAGTTGCATCAGAGGGAATCCCGTTTTCTGCAGGAAATGAGAGGAGGATGGGAGCCGACGAAAACCGAAGCGCTCTCCTTTTTCAGGGGTTCTGACCCCGTGAATGATGTGGTCAACCTGTGTGTGCAAGAGTTAACCGACTCGATTACCTGTGCGCACGATGTGGTCGTGTGGCTGCTCAGTCTCCAACGATGGACGAATCAGTACGCAGTGGACGAGATTCCGGAAGACACGCAAGAGTTGTTCCTGTTCGTGTCGTCTACCGTGGCATCGTTTCAACTCCTCCCGTTCGCCGCGTTTGAATCCGTAGCATCGTCCGTGCGGTCGTTTCTCAGCGAGGAACCCTCCGGTTTCATCCAGTTCCCTCCCCCGTTTCTCTCGTACCATTCCTCCTTCTCGGCATCTCAACGTCTCGCGTGGATCGAGTGCGTCCAGTCTGTCCTATATCGCAAGTCGAAGGAGCTGGACTTGCCATCTATCAAAGCCCAGCTCCTCCGTGTGGTTCCTCCCCCAAACGAGTTGCTGGCGTCGATCGCGCTGTTGGAAGGGCATGGCTCCGAAGCGGAGGCTCTCCTCCACGAGGCATTCAACACATCCTCCCTCTTCTCTCTTCTCTATCCCCTGACGCAGTACTTCATGTCCCGCGGTGCCGGTCCTTTAGCGGAGTCGTTTTTGCGTGATTTCGAGCGAGTGGTGCACAAGTGCCGGAATCGCCGGGAATTGGCGATCGCCTCCTATCTTCAGTTCCTGCTGCTCGACGACGAGGCGTCTCTCTCCATGTGCGTCTCTTCCCAGCAGGAGTTCATTCAAAAGGGTGCCGTGTTTTCCGTGTTGCGAAGGAGCCCCATATTCCCGCGGGACTTGACTATGTTGCAACGCCTTCTTCCGAGTCATCCGTTGTTGCTTCCAAAACGCAACTTCACGTCAGTGGAGGCCGTTTTGGAGGTCTGTGATGGGAAGAGCATGAATGATGTGATTATGGACTACGTGATGAAGGAGCAGGACGCGTTACTCCCCTTTCTCTCAGCGACCGATCTGCAATTCATCGAGGCCGAAAACGAGTTCGCAGTTCGAGTGCAAACCCATCTCAACCATCATCGTCTTTCCGAAGCGAGGGCTGCAGTTCGTGTGTGGAAGAGTGTGTGCAGCTCAAAAGCGTGCCCAGTGGCTGAAAAGGAAGTGGAGGCGATCCAGTGCGACTTGTTCGGAGCAGTGATCGAGAATCGGTCCGGCTGGAAGGAGAGGGCGGAGCAGATGATTCGGGACTGCAGGGAGAGGAGCGAGTCGCGCCATTACGACTTGTGGACAGCGATTTGCGATCTTGTCCTCGTGTTCATTCTCGAAGAGAATGGGACTGTTCATTCCTTTGCGCTCCAACGACTCTACGAGGCAGTGGCGTTGTTCTACGTGTTGAGGCAGCCGCGTCTCTTGCGCTGGAGCTGCTTCTTATTGGCAAAGGGAGAGCAACGCGTGGATGTTGTGAGAGACCTGAAAGGGGATTCTGTATTGTTGGCATACGTAAAGGCCTCTCTCTTTGAACGTGGACTCGTCTCCTTTGCAGAGTTCATAAAGAAGTGTTCCATTTCGGAGAATTACGCCCTTGTGGCATTGGTGATGCGGAACCCGAACCACAGGGTCGATGAGGACGTGGCGAAGAAGTGGGAGGAACTGAGAGTATCAAACGAGCCGTGGCGCCGCCTCATGTCGTTGGCGTATTCCTGTTTGTTGTTCATGCGAGAACCATAGAATGGAATGGCAATCCAGTGCGTCGTCCACATGAGAATGGAGCACACTATCTCTATTCAAGTACATAGCAGGTAATCCTCTCCGTTCCGTTGTGCTCTATCTGTTGAAGCCATCTCCTCCCCTTGTCCTTCCATGCAGCCTCCATTTAAACCAACTTCCCACGGCAACGGTAGTGATTCGGGTGCAGTGTTCATTTCCTAGAGCCATCTGGCGTTGCCAACTTCCGTCCTTTCCCAACGGTAGACCATTATGCTCCACCTGCAATTCGAGAGCCGTCCTTTTCTGGTTCAGTGACGAAGATGTTTATCGGTCAAGTGTCATCATGTATCCATGATAGCGACATATACGCGATGTTTCCTGATATTCCGATCATCCAGGCCTACATCCTGTATGATAGGCAGACCCACAAGCACAAAAGTACCATCTCCTCTTCGTTCTGAGTCGGTAGATTGCGCTTTTGCATATGTTCCTTCGGAGTGCGTCGACAGCTTCATTGCGAAGTACCACAACAAGTACTCTTGTTCAGGAGTGGCGGCTTTCTTCCCCTCTCACGGCTAGATGAACAACAGAAGAAAAACTTGATGAAACAGACATCAGAATACTGAAGTTACTGCAGCAGAACTCCCGACTCACCGTAAA
>ENA-UEQW01003250-UEQW01003250.1-human-gut-metagenome-genome-assembly--contig:-NODE-3250-length-11361-cov-3.278625_pt1 | contig 11361 bp, 10 predicted proteins | sample MGYA00242947_ERZ507947 | MGnify/ENA primary metagenome ERZ507947 (study PRJEB26167, sample SAMN06115421) | human gut metagenome | host: Homo sapiens | place: China:Guizhou | collected 2015-03-17... | reverse complement strand
TTCCTTTAGCTCTTCTTTGTCCGGCGGTCCCAACAGTTCCCCTGTTTCCAGGTAATGAAGGGTCCTGGAGAAGATCCATGGATTTCCCTTGGCGCCTCTGGCAATCATCAGACCATCACAGCCGGTCTCATAAAGCATCCGTTTTGCATCCTCCGGTGTAAAAATATCACCATTTCCGATCACTGGGATCTTCACTGCCTCTTTTACCTGGCGGATGATATCCCAGTCTGCTTTACCGGAATAATACTGTTCCCTTGTCCGTCCGTGCACGGCAACTGCCGCACCGCCTGCATCTTCAATGATCTTTGCGATCTCTACAGCATTGATATGATCATCGTCAAATCCTTTCCGGATCTTCACCGTTACCGGCTTCTGCACTGCCTTTACCAGGGAAGAAAGGATCTCTGCTGCCAGAACCGGATTTTTCATCAGTGCTGACCCTTCCCCGTTGTTCACGACCTTTGGAACCGGACAGCCCATGTTGAAATCCAGAATGGCAAATGGTCTGTCTTCGATTCTCCTCGCCATCTCACTGATGATCTTCGGATCAGATCCAAAAAGCTGTAGGGATGCCGGTCTTTCCTTTTCGTGGATCTTCAGAAGATCCTCTGTATTTTTATTATGATAATAAATGGCCTTGGCACTGACCATTTCCATGCAGACAAGTCCTGCTCCCTTTTCCCGGCACAGTAAACGAAAAGGCAGGTCTGTCACACCTGCCATCGGAGCGAGTATCAAAGGATTTTCGAGAGTTACCTGTCCGATCTTCAGCCCGCTGAGTTCCATCTTATGATTTCCTTCCTGTATTTTTTTCGTAAATGATACGGAGTCCTTCCAGTGTCAGATTTCTGTCATAGATCTGGATCATGTCAGTTGCATCCGCAATGATCCTTCCAAGGCCACCGGTTGCCACAACCTTCAGATTTTCATAGCCAGTTTCCTTCATCACCTGTCTGATGATATATTCTGTCTGGCCGATCTGTCCATAAACAAGACCCGCCTGCATACTGGTGATCGTTTCCTTTGCCAGAATGGAATCCGGCTTTTTGATCTCGATCTCCGGAAGCTTAGCAGTATCCTCCCACAGTGCCTTGGCTGAGATCCTGATGCCGGGTGCTGTAATACCAACCCCGAAGCATCCATCCTCTGTTACAAGATCGTATGTGGTTGCCGTACCAAAATCAAGAACCAGCACCGGTCCCCCATACAGCTCATAGGCTGCTACCACATCCACAATACGGTCAGGTCCGATCTCTCTTGGATTATCAGAGGTGATCCTGATTCCTGTCTTCACACCAGGTCCCACAATGACAGGTGTTGTCCCGATATATCTGACAAGTGCACCTGTCAGGGAATGCATCACGCCCGGCACCACGCTGGCAATGATCGTTCCTTCGATATCCTTCTTTTCAATATGATTCAGACGGAGCAGCTCCCGAAGGCTGATGCCATACTCATCTGAGGTTCTTGGCTGCTTGCTCATCATCCTGAATGTTGTCACAAGCTCTTTCTTATCATACACACCAAAGGTGATATTGGTATTCCCTACATCAACTACTAACAGCATTTTTTATTCCTCCGTAAACAGTTCTCCCATATCCTCATGCAGGATAAACACCCGGTAATACAGGCTTAAGGATTCAAAAAGCTCTGTCCTCTTCCTCCGGATCTCACCCACCAGAAGTCCGCTGGCGATCTCATCATACAGAAAATCCTCATCGCTGTACTCCGTCCGCATGGATACACTTCCATCCTCCTCAAATTCTATGGTAAAAATACCGCCCACCTCTTCCGTAAACAGTACGCAGATAATGTGCAGCTCATTCTTGATGGATTCCGGAATCTCGTTAAATTTTTCATTAAAATAATATTTCTTATCGTATGCATTGGCGCCACAGAGCACCATTCTTCCTTCTTCAGACATAGCCATAAATCCCTCTGACTGATACTTCTCCTGCGTAGACATTTTCCACGCTGCCATCTTCCTTCTCTACGATCAGCTCTCCCTTTTCATTGATACCATGGGCAATGCCCTCATACTCTCCTCTAGGATCCAGCACCCTGACCGCCACTTCCTTATTCACAAGAAGGGTATTGTAGGCCACTATCAGTCCCGTCATATCATCTGTCCTGCAGAAAATTTCATAATTTTCATCAAAATGCTCCATGGACTTCTGCACCAGAAGCGCCCGGTTCACCTTCTGTCCCTTTTCCAGATACAGGGAACTTGCTGTAGCACTGATCTCCTCCGGGAAAGAGGTCTGATTCACATTGATTCCCACACCGCTGACCATATACTGGACATAATCTGCTTCCATCGTCAGCTCTGTCAGGATCCCCACGACCTTCTTTTTATTCACTACAATATCATTGGGCCACTTGATCCTGACAGGCAGCTTTGAAACCTCTTCGATCGCCTGTGCAACGCTCAATGCCATCACAAGCGTTACCATAGATACACAGTCAGCTGAATAGGAGGGTCTGAGCAGCAGCGTCATGAAAATATTGGCACCTGCCGGAGATTCCCAGCTTCTGCCTCTTCTTCCCCTGCCGGCCACCTGCTTGTCAGCCACGATCAGAAGTCCCTCAGGTGCCCCCTCCTCTGCCCGCCTTTTCGCCTCCAGATTAGTGGAATCAATAACGTCAAAATAAAGCAGTTCCTTTCCCGCCATTCTGGTTTTGACCCTGCTTTGTAATTCTGCAAGAGACAACACATCAGGGGTACCGTTTAAGCGATACCCCTTATTCTGTCCTGCTTCTATTTCATATCCCTCTTCCTTAAGCTGGTTCATGATCTTCCATACTGCAGTTCTGGAAATGCCAAGTGTCTCACAGATCTGCTGTCCGGAAACATAATCCCCGCTGTTGCGAAGAAGCTGCAATACCTCTGTTTTTCTTGAGGATGTCATCTGTTTTCCCTGTCCTTACAGTGTTGCTGCCATAACAGCCTTAATCGTATGCATGCGGTTCTCCGCCTCATCAAATACCACTGACTGTCCTGACTCAAATACTTCGTCTGTTACTTCCATTTCGGTAATGCCGAACTTCTCTCCCATTTCCTTACCAATCTTCGTCTTCAGATCATGGAATGCCGGGAGACAGTGCATGAAGATTGCCTGATTTCCTGCATTCTCCATCACCCTTTTATTGACCTGATAAGGAGTAAGCTCCCTGATCCTCTCTGTCCAGACAGCATCCGGCTCACCCATGGATACCCATACATCCGTATAAATAACATCAGCGCCCTTTGTGCCCGCTTCCACATCCTCTGTCAGGGTAATGGAACCGCCGCTCTCCTTTGCCAGTGCTTCACAGGTCTTTACAAGCTCTGCATCCGGGAAATATTTCTTCGTGGTACATGCAGTGAAATGCATGCCAAGCTTTGCGCAGACAACCATCAGGGAATTTCCCATATTGTAACGGGCATCTCCCATATAGGCCAGCTTCACGCCTTTGATCCTGCCAAGCTTCTCACGAATAGTCAACACATCTGCCAGCATCTGGGTCGGATGAAATTCATTAGTCAGACCGTTCCACACAGGAACCCCTGCATACTTTGCCAGTTCCTCTACGATATTCTGCCCGTAGCCACGGTACTCGATACCATCATACATTCTGCCAAGGACTCTTGCTGTATCTGCAATGCTCTCCTTTTTTCCGATCTGGGAGCCTGACGGATCCAGATATGTGGTCCCCATTCCAAGATCATGGGCTGCCACCTCAAAGGAGCATCTGGTTCTGGTACTGGTCTTTTCAAAGATCAGTGCTACGTTCTTGCCACGGTGCATATCCTGTGTCAGCACGCCATCCTTCTTTTTCTTCTTCAGATCTGCTGCCAGATCGATGAGATACAGGATCTCTTCCTGTGTAAAATCAAGCAGCTTCAAAAAATTTCTTCCCTTTAAATCTACGTTTGCCATACTGCTGTCCTCTGTTCTTTCGTTCTGTCTGCTTTTATTTGTCAGAAACAAGCTCTTTCACGGATGCTGCAAGCCCTGCAATTCCCTGGATCTCAGAGGGGATAATGATCTTGGTTGCCTTACCGTCTGCAGCCCTTTCAAAGGCTTCCAGGCTCTTAATGCGGAGTACTGCTTCATCCGCACCGGCTTCACGGATCATACGGATACCATCTGCCGTTGCCTGCTGTACCTTCAGGATCGCTTCCGCTTCACCCTCTGCTTCACGGATCATCTTTTCCTTCTGTGCCTCTGCACGGAGGATTGCTGACTGCTTCTCTGCCTGCGCTTCCAGAATCGCTGCTTCCTTCTTACCCTCTGCTACAGTAACGTTTGCTTTCTTTTCACCCTCTGCACGTGTTACTGCTTCTCTTCGCTCACGTTCTGCCTTCATCTGTCTTTCCATGGCGTTCTGTATCTCTGCCGGAGGAATGATATTCTTAAGTTCTACGCGGTTCACCTTGATGCCCCATGGATCTGTGGCCTCATCAAGGCTTGCCCTCATCTTGGTATTAATAGTCTCTCTGGATGTCAGTGTCTGATCCAGCTCCAGATCTCCGATGATATTACGAAGGGTTGTTGCTGTCAGGTTCTCGATCGCCATGATCGGGTTCTCCACTCCATAGGCAAACAGCTTCGGATCCGTGATCTGGAAAAATACAACAGTATCAATCCTCATGGTTACATTATCCTTGGTAATAACAGGCTGCGGTGCAAAATCCACTACCTGTTCCTTCAGATTGATCTTCTTCGCCACTCTGTCGATCAATGGCATTTTAATATGAAGACCAACAGACCAGGTTCCCTGATAAGCACCCAGTCTCTCTACTACATAAGCATATGCCTGCGGTACGATCTTTACGCAGGATGCCAGGATCAGTACGATAAGTATCAATAATACAAGCACTACAACTCCCATAAAAAACCTCTTCTTTCTCTGTCAGAACTATCTGACGCTCTATTTACTGTTCATTCTCCGCTGAGAGATCCTTCTCCTCCACGATCAGCTTCACACCGCTCACGGACCGGACAACCACAACACTCCCTACTGGCAGCTGTACATCATCCTTCACACTCCTTGCGCTCCATTCCTGACCACCCACAGTAACCTGTCCGATCCCCTGCAGATTATCAATCTCGCTGATCACAATGGCCTGTCTGCCGATCAGGCTCTCCACGTTGGTCTTTACTCTGTCCTTATTAAAATACTTCACTGCAACAGGTCTTGTCAAATAAAGCAGGATCAATGATACCACAAAGAATGCCACGATCTGAAGCCAGAGCGGTGCATTCAGAGCCGCCAGTATAGCACTCACAAGCGCTCCCCCTGCAAACCATATAGTCGTCAGCCCCATGGTTGCAATCTCAATTCCCACACATACAACAAGAACTGCAAGCCAGATTGTCACTTCGCTCATAAAATCCTCCTTCTCCTACCAGAAAACATGATCTCCGATCACATAACCCTCACGCTTGCCCGCCCGGCGGAAATGTGTTGCATCCCCGATAGTCGTTTCCCCGTTAATAGCAGCCTGGGCTGCCTGAAGACATGACTCCGGTACATTTCCTTCATAGGCTCTCGCCACCTTGCCTGTCATAGCAGGTGTGAACTGACCCGACGCATAAATAACGGCATGAATGGTATTGGGATAGGCACCGCTTCTGACACGGTTCATAACAACTGCACCTACGCCAAGCTTTCCTTCATAAGGCTGATTTCCTGCCTCACAGTAGATCAATGCCCCAAGAAGCCGGACCTCATCCGCATCTGCCGATACAGCACCACGGTTTGCCTTACGCTTCCGCTCTGCTTCCTCCTGCTCCCTGACCTTGATGACCTCCATGGTTTCTCCTTCATCAATATGGAATTTCACATTGATAAAATCGGTATTGACGTATCCCACTTCATCATTATAATCTACACTGATCCAGCTGTTATTCACTTCGTCAATAAATTCCACAGAATCATCATAGGCAAGCAGACCGTAGATCTCAGCATCCATGCTTGGCTCCTTGCGGACTCTTACCGCCGAAACATCCAGGGTAACGATCCAGTTTCCAACATCCTCAGCCATAGCCTTGGCCTCTTCCCCAAACAGCAGATATTCGTCCTTGGCCCAGCCGATCACATTGCCTGATTTGATCCTGGTCCATCCATCCTTTCTTTCAAGGATAGTACCGCCACAGTCCTTATAAAGGTAACCTACCTTCTCGGACTTTTCGTCAGCCTCTGCACGGATGTTCAGGGCATTCTGGACATTTGCCATAGCCAGCTCCTTCTCCATTCGTGCCTTTTCATTTTCAAACTTCTGGTTTATGTTCAGTTCTTTCTCTTCCTCTACAGGTGCATCATTGCTAAGTGCACTGGGATCCAGCACCTCTGCCACACCTGATACGGGAAACTCATACTCCTCCTTCTTCTCCGCCGCTTGTGATCTCATGGATACAAGGAAAAAGCAGGTCAGGAAAAGCACTACTGCCGCACACAAAAAATACAGCTGTTTTCTCTGTATCATTAGGATACCTCCGTGATACGATTGATACTGATTGTTCTTCCATCGTCTATTTGGTAATTTATTACATTTTTATTACGATAAATATGCGAACAATCATAGCAAATTGACCTAATCTTGTCAAGTTTCCCGAGAAAACACAGATTTTTTGGTCGACAAAATTACCGTTTTTTAGTAATTTTGTTACATAAAAATTACATATTTTCAGATTTTTCAACAGATGCTTTTACGGCATCGATCACTGCACCGCGAAAGCCCTTCTCCTCCAGAACCCGGACGCCTTCAATGGTCGTTCCGGCAGGGGAGGTTACCATATCCTTCAGTTCGCCCGGATGCTTTCCAGTCTCCAGCATCAGCTTTGCACTGCCAAGAACCGCCTGCGCAGCAAAGGTATATGCCTGCTTTCTTGGCATACCTGCAAGCACTGCTCCGTCTGCCAGTGCCTCAAGGAACTGGAATACATATGCAGGTGAGCATCCACTGACTCCGGCCACTGCATTGATCAGCCGCTCCGGCACTTCTTCAGCTACTCCGAAGCTTCTAAGCAGCTTCATACAGACTTCCATCTCTTCATCGCTGACATGCCCGTTCCGGCAGGCGCCGGTACAGCCTTCTCCGACAAGAGCCGGGGTGTTTGGCATACAGCGTACCAGCTTGATATCCGCAGACAGCAGTCCTTCAATATCTGCAATGGTCTTGCCCGCTGCAATGCTGACGATCAGAGTCTCCTTCCGGAGGACTCCTCTGATCTCAGGAAGCACCTCCCCGAAAAACTGCGGCTTGATGGCAAGGAAAAGGATATCCGCTTCTTTTGCTACAAGCTGATTATCTGATGTTGTCATGATTCCATACATCTGGTTCACCTGATCCAGTGTATTCTCCGTTTTTGCTGATCCGATGATATCCTCTTTTCTGACGATCTCTTTGGAAAGCATACCACCGATCATGGCCTTTGCCATATTACCAAGTCCGATAAATCCAATTTTCATCCCAGTTCCTCCTTTTTATCATTTTCAGTGCCATGCACTGTCTGCTCCTCCATACCGGCTCTGATACATCAGAAGTCCTGCTGCCATAGCCGCATTTAATGACTCCAGCTTCCCCTCCATGGGGATCTTCAGATAGGTATCCGCCAGATCCGCTGTTTCTTCCCGCAGTCCATTTCCCTCATTTCCAATCAGGAAGGCACTGCCTCCATGGTAATCTATTTCATGGAAAAATTTCTCGCCCTTCAGGTGGGCTGCATAGGTAGTGATCTTCTCCCTTTTCAGAAGAGCTGTCACCTCCAGAAGAGATGCTCCGCATACAAAGGGCATCCGGTACAGTGATCCCATTGTTGAACGGATAGTTTTGGGATTATATACATCCACGCACCCTTCTGTCATAAAAATCCCGTCTGCCCCGGCTCCTTCTGCTGTACGGATCATCGTTCCAAGGTTCCCCGGATCCTGCACATCCTCAAGAAGCAGGAACAAAGGATCCCTTCCTTCCTGTTCCCTTCTCTTTACTGCCTCCCGGATCAGCTCTTCCGGCTGATAAGCAAACATCTCTGCCACCACCAGTACTCCCTGTGGTGACATGGTATCCGCCATCTTTTTCATGACCTCACTGCTGACTGTTTCGACGAAAATACCTGCCTGTCTGCAGGCTTCAATTTTTTCAGAAAAATCTTCTGTCTGCGGCCGTTCTGCCAGTGTTTCTTCCATATATAATTCCCTGATCCTGCCAACTGGTGTTTCCTGAAACATTCTGATACCCTCTGCCAGAAAAACACCTTCCTTTTTTCGCTCTCTGCCCTTTTCACGAAGCTGTACTACATGCTTCACCCGGCTGTTTGCTGTACTGGAAATCATATAATCCTCCTGTAGAAAAAGGCGGAGTAAAAACTCCGCCTCATTGCGTTGTGTCAGATTATCTACTATATCCGTCTTACAGGGACAGGATCCTGCTGACCTGATACTGATATTCCGGAATCGTCTTCTGCATAGCCAGCGCATCCTCAATATCAAAATCAACAAACTCACCATGCTGATAGCCAACTACACGATTGCTCTTTCCCTCGCAGATAATATCAGCTGCATACGCTCCCATAATAGAGGCATAGAAACGATCCTTACAGGTAGGACTTCCTCCACGCTGCATATAGCCAAGAATCGTAGCTCTTGTCTCGATTCCTGTTGCTGCTTCAATCCTTCTCGCCATGGATGTAGAATGTCCGATACCCTCCGCATTGATGATAATGTGATGGGTCTTCCCACGCTTTCTGTTATTGATAATATTATTAATGATATTCTGTTCGTTAAAGTCATATTTCTCAGGAAGCAGAATATCCTCCGCTCCATTGGCAACACCGCACCACAATGCAATATATCCTGCATTTCTGCCCATTACTTCAATAATACTGCATCTTTCATGGGAGGAAGAGGTGTCCCTGATCTTATCGATTGCCTGCATGGCCGTGTTGATCGCTGTATCAAATCCGATCGTATATTCTGTACAGGCAATATCCAGGTCGATAGTTCCCGGAAGTCCGATAGTATTGATCCCATGTCTTGCCAGTGCCTGTGCTCCTCTGTAAGAACCATCACCGCCAATGACAACCAGACCGTCAATTCCATGCTTCTGGCAGATCTCTGCTGCCTTCAGCTGGGTTTCCTCTGTCTTGAACTCCGGACATCTTGCTGTTCCAAGGATCGTTCCACCACGCTCAATGGTATCGGAAACATCCTTCTTTTCCATATCAATGATCTCTTCATTTAACAGGCCCTTATAGCCCTTCTTGATTCCCTTAACCTTAACACCGTTTGCAATTGCTTTTCTGACAACTGCACGGATTGCCGCATTCATACCCGGGGCATCACCGCCGCTGGTCAGAACACCAATGGTCTTAATTTCCTTTGCCATATGCTCCCAATCCTTTCCGTATCTTCAGATTCCTCTCTGATTTGAGGTTATTTTAACCCTTTTTTCTGCCTATTTCAATCTTTTTTCACGTCCCATGCTATTTTTATGTTATCTTTTCCATACTTTTTACATAAGGCATCATAAAGAGCCTCATCTGCATTTACGTTTCTTCCCGGAGGCAGTTTTTTCATCTGCTTTTTATCTTCTATATAAAGAACAACACTGTCATTCCCTTCTGACTCCGAGATATCCCTTAAAAGATCCTCGATCCCTGCTTCATATGCCTCCATAGTGGGGAATCGGATCCATAGCTTCTTTGGGATTTCATCAAAGGAAGTGATCCTTTCACAGATCAGCTTGCCATCCCGGTCCTCCTCAAGAGATACACGGCCTTTAATAAAGACCTTACCATCTTCTACAAGCCTGCTGTTGTATTTTTCATAGTCCCTTGGAAAAACAATGACCTCCACGCTGCCAAGCAGATCCTCGATCTGCAGAAATGCCATGATCTTGTCATTCTTTGTATACTTGATCTTTCTATCTGCGATCAGGCCGCCGATCGTGGCACTGGCGCCATCCTTCACTATCGGAATACCCGTTTCCTCATTCAGTACAAAGTCTGCTGTGGTATTGGTGATCCCTTTTTTCCAGAGCTCCTCCTGTTCTTCAAGCGGATGCCCGCTGACATAGACACCAAGCACCTCCTTTTCAAAGGCAAGAAGCATCTCCTTTGGATACTCCCCAACATCAGGAAGGCGGATATCAAACTCCTCCTTTTCTTCTGTGGAAACCAGGTCAAAAAGACTCATCTGTCCTGCCATATTGTTCTTCCGGTCCTTCACGATATGATCCATGATCTTCCCGTAAGCTACCATAAACTGTTTTCTGGTACCGGGCAGACTGTCAAAAGCCCCGGCCTTGATAAAGTTCTCAATAGCCTTTTTGTTGATCTCCTTATCGGACATACGGCTGATAAAATCCTTCAGATTCAAAAATTCACCGTGCTCATTCCGCTCCTTCACAACAGCTTCGATCACAGGCCGTCCCACGCTCTTGATTGCTGTCAGTGCATAGCGGATGGATCTGTCCTTTACAGAAAAGCCGCTTTCTCCCTGATTGATGTCCGGCGGCAGGATGCTGATCCCCATACTGCGGCACACCATAATATATTCTGCCACCTTTCCGGGATTATCAATCACGGAAGTCATAAGCGCCGCCATAAATTCTACTGGATAGTAATATTTCAGGTAAGCTGTCTGATAGGCAACCACCGCATAACAGGCCGCATGGGACTTGTTAAATGCATATTTGGCGAAATCCATCATGTCATCATAGATTCCGGAAGCTACCTGCTCTGAAATACCCTTTGCCACACAGCCGGGCACACCCTCCTCTTCATTTCCGTAAATGAAGTTAGCACGCTCCTTTTCCATGACCGCCTGTTTCTTCTTACTCATGGCACGCCGCACCAGATCGCTTCGTCCAAGGGTATAGCCCCCAAGATCCCTCACGATCTGCATAACCTGCTCCTGATATACGATACAGCCATAGGTCGGTGCCAGGATCGGCTTAAGCTGCGGACAGCTGTACACGATAGATCCTTCACTGTTTTTACCTTTGATGTACTTTGGAATAAAGTCCATGGGACCCGGACGATACAGGGAAATGCCTGCGATCACATCCTCCAGATTCTCCGGCTTCAATTCCTTCATAAAGTTCTTCATGCCCCCGCTTTCCAGCTGGAACACACCGTCCGTCTTTCCCGTGGAAAGGGATGCAAACACCTTTTTATCATCATAATCGATCTGATCGATATTAATAGAAACACCCTTACTCTTCTTCACAAGGGCTACCGCATCCCGGATCACAGTCAGGGTACGGAGTCCCAGAAAATCCATTTTCAGAAGCCCCAGCTCTTCAATGGTCGTCATGGTAAACTGGGTTGTGATCGAACCATCGGCACCTCTCGAAAGCGGTACCAGCTCCTC
>ENA-UEQW01003249-UEQW01003249.1-human-gut-metagenome-genome-assembly--contig:-NODE-3249-length-11363-cov-3.264221_pt1 | contig 11363 bp, 8 predicted proteins | sample MGYA00242947_ERZ507947 | MGnify/ENA primary metagenome ERZ507947 (study PRJEB26167, sample SAMN06115421) | human gut metagenome | host: Homo sapiens | place: China:Guizhou | collected 2015-03-17... | reverse complement strand
TTTTTCGTGCCTTCATCATGGGGTAAAATTTCCCACCCTCCAGGATCATCTCCTCCTGCACGATCGTATATCCTTCTGTGCGCAGGAATTTCCGGAAAAGAGCAAGCTCCGATTGGGGCTGCAGGATCAGCTCCTCAAAATCCTCTGTCTTTTCTTTATCCTTTGTCAGAATGGACTGCATCAGTCTGCCGCCCATTCCTGCAATAACAAGGCTCTGTGCCTCACCTGTCCTGTAGGCATCCAGCCCGTTTGACAGTCTCAGCGTTATGTAACCGGTAAGGCCATGCTTCTCCACATTGATCCTGGCTCTTTCCAGAGGTCCTCTGTTGACATCCATAGCAAGCACGGCATCTGCCCTTCCACTTTCTATCAGATAAATGGAGACGTAGCCATGGTCACAGCCGACATCACAGACCCTTTTCCCGGGAGAAACCAAATCAGCAACCGCCTGCAGCCTCCTGGATAATCCGTTTTTTCCAGTATTCATGGCTTAATCCAGATAATCCTTCAGCTTGCGGCTTCTGCTGGGATGGCGGAGCTTTCTTAGTGCTTTGGCCTCGATCTGTCTGATACGCTCCCTTGTGACATTGAACTCCTTGCCAACCTCCTCGAGGGTTCTTGCACGTCCATCATCCAGTCCGAAGCGGAGCCGTAAGACCTTCTGCTCTCTTTCTGTCAGTGTGCTGAGTACCTCTACAAGCTGCTCCTTCAGCAGGGTAAAGGCAGCGGCATCTGCCGGCACGGGCACGTTATCATCCTGGATAAAGTCACCAAGATGGGAATCCTCTTCTTCACCGATAGGTGTTTCCAGCGAAACCGGCTCCTGTGAGATCTTCAGGATCTCCCTGACTCTTTCAACAGGCAGGTTCATCTCCTCTGCGATCTCCTCCGGGGTAGATTCCCTCCCAAGCTCCTGCAGCAGCTGTCTGGATACCCGGATCAGCTTGTTTATGGTTTCTACCATATGCACGGGAATACGGATCGTTCTTGCCTGATCTGCGATTGCTCTCGTAATAGCCTGACGGATCCACCAGGTTGCATAGGTGGAGAACTTGTATCCCTTCCGGTAATCAAATTTTTCAACAGCCTTGATCAGACCAAGGTTCCCTTCCTGGATCAGATCAAGGAACAGCATTCCTCTTCCCACATATCTCTTGGCAATGCTGACAACTAGACGAAGGTTTGCCTCAGCCAGACGTTTCTTTGCATCCTGGTCGCCCTGCTCCATCTTCTTGGCAAGCTCGATCTCCTCCTCAGCTGAAAGAAGCGGTACCTTACCAATCTCCTTCAGATACATTCTGACAGGATCCTCGATGCTGATACCATCCGGCACAGAGAGATCAAGGTTCTCCATATCCACTTCATCCTCATCAGAGAGAATGATCTCTTCATCATCCACATCATCATCCTCTGTGATACGCAGTACATCAACACCGTTCTGCTCCAGGGTTTCCATGATCTTATCAAACTGCTCCTCATTCAGGGCCATGTCTGCGAAATAATCATTGATCTCCTGATACTCCAGAACATTCTTCTTTTTTTTGGCAACTGCTAAGAGGCCTTTCAGTTTCTCATCAAATTTTGCCTGTGTGTTTTCATCCATTATGGGTTTCCATCCTTCCTGAAAATATAGTAAAAGTATTAGCTTTCCTCTATGGAAATATGCGTTTTGTCAAGTTCTTCCAGTGCTTTTTTGCCCTCGATCACACCCTTTAACGCATTTACATCACTTCCTGAGCCAGCAAGATACTGTTCATAGCTGTTTTCCTTCACTGCAAGAACAATATCATGGAAGGCTTTTTCTCTCTCCTGTCTGTTCGAAAGCTGCGTGAGCTTCGTTCTGAACACCTCGGCAGCCATACGCTGCTCCTCTTCCTCCTCGAACATGCCAATGATCCCGGCAGGATCCATTGTCTTCTGTTCAAGCTGATCAAATAATTTCTCTGCCACCCTCCGGTAAAGTTCCTCGGTAAAGTCCTCTGGTGTAATAAATTTCTTTATCTTTGGATAAAGGGAGGGCATATCGGTGAGCCACGTCAGAAGCAGCCTCTGGCTTCTTCTGACGCCCTCTTCTGCTGTATTCTTCTTCCGTATCCCGGATTTTGGCCTTTCTACCGGCTGTGCATAGCCTGTCTGCATGGCATAGGAAAGCACCAGTCTGCGCAGATTTTCCACACTGATCTGATAGCGCTGTGCTACCGCCTGAATGTAATTTTCACGCTCTACCTCCTCTGAGAATCCGCAGAGCTTTCTTGCGATCTCCCGGTAAAATTTCGTCTTGGATTCCGGATCCTGCATGTTATAATCCTTCTGCAGCATCCTGATCTCAAAGAAAAAGGTATTCTCTGCCCCGTCCAGCCGCTTCTGAAAGGCCTCCTGACCGCAGTTCTTGATAAATTCATCCGGATCCTTATAAGGCTCCAGGTTCAGCACCCTTCCCGTCATCCCGGCTTCCTTCAGGATGCTGATGGCTCGCAGTGCTGCTGTCACACCAGCCCCGTCACTGTCATAGGAAAGGATCACCTCGTCTGTATAGCGCTTCAGCAGGGAAGCCTGTCCTTCTGTAAATGCCGTTCCAAGGGATGCCACTGCCTGGGAAAATCCCGCCTGGTGCATGGTAATGACATCCATATAGCCCTCACAGAGAATGATCTGGTTCTTCCGTGCCGTTCTTGCGATATTCAGTCCGTAAAGGTTCCGGCTCTTATCAAACACTGGTGTTTCCGGTGAATTTAAGTACTTTGGCTTACCATCCCCCATGACTCTTCCGCCAAAGCCGATGACCCTGTGGTTGATATCCTGGATAGGAAACATGACCCTGTTCCAAAACTTGTCATGGAAGCCAAATTTCTCATCAAAGGTGGCAAGCCCGGCATCCCGGATCACCTCATCCTCATAGCCTTTGCTTTTCAGGAATTTCACCAGATCATTACTGGTCATATTGGCAAAGCCAAGCCCGAACTTCCGGATCGTTTCATCTGACAGCTCCCTTTTCTTCAGGTACTGCCAGCCTGCCCTGCCGTTTTCACTGCGGAGCTGATGAAAGAAGTAGGTCGCTGCTTCCTTGTTTACCTGCAGGAGCCTTGCCCTTTTGTTCTCCTTCTTTCTGGTCTCCTCGCTGTACTCTGCCTCCGGAAGCTGCACTCCTGCCTTCTGTGCCAGGAATTTCACAGCCTCCTGAAAGGTATAGTTTTCATACTGCATGACAAAGGAGATCACGTTTCCTCCTGCCCCGCAGCCAAAGCAGTAATAGATCTGCTTGCCTGGGGACACGGAAAAGGAAGGTGACTTCTCATTATGAAAGGGACACAGTCCAAAATAACTGCTCCCCTTTTTCTGCAGCTTCACATACCCGGAAACCACGTCCACTATATCATTTTTCATCCGTATTTCTTCGATTACTTCTTCCGGATAATACATGTAACCATCCCTGCTTCTCTGCGATCACACTGCTTCCTGTCCCTGTCAGATATGCCAGGACCTGGGAATATAGATCTCCTCATATTTAGCTATGGCAAAACGGTCTGTCATGGCTCCTATGTAATCGCACACTACTCTTTCTTCCGGTTCTCCCCGGTTGATCAGTCCGATCATATCCTCCGACAGGAGTTCCAGATGATGACGATAATAGCTGTAAAGGGTCTGCACCAGCATCTCTGCCTTTCCCTCTTCGCTCTTTGCTTCTTTATTCTTATAGACACGTTCAAACATAAAAGCTCGCAGCTTTTTCATGGCTTCCGCTACCGGCGGTGACATCATGATATCATCCTTCCCATAGCTGGTGCTTACGATATCATGGATAAAATGATCCAGCCTCTCCCCTGTGGTAAAGCCAATCACTTCTCCAATTTCCCTCGGCACATCTGCCTCTGTCAGGATCCCGGCACGGATCGCATCATCCATATCATGATGGATATAGGCGATCTTATCGGACAGTCTGACAATACGACCTTCCAACGTCATGGGCATACCTGCCGTCTGGTGGTTCAGGATGCCGTCCCGTACCTCATAGGTAAGATTTAAGCCCTGTCCGCCCTTTTCCAGAATGTCTACCGTCCGTACACTCTGTTCATTGTGCTTGAAGCCGTAAGGGCAGACCGCATTCAGCGCCCTCTCTCCAGCATGTCCGAAAGGAGTGTGTCCAAGATCATGGCCAAGGGCAATCGCCTCCACCAGATCTTCATTCATCCGAAGAGCCTTGGCGATCGTCCTGGCATTCTGCGATACTTCCAATGTATGGGTAAGTCTTGTTCTGTAATGATCACCTTCCGGTGAAAGAAAGACCTGTGTTTTATCCTTCAGTCTCCGGAACGCCTTGCAATGAAGGATCCTGTCCCTGTCCCTCTGATAGACAGGACGGATATCGCACTGCTCCTCCGGATGGAGCCGTCCCCTGGAATCCCGGCTGTGTGCTGCGTAGGGACTTAAATTATCCTGTTCCAGCTGTTCCAGATTTTCTCGAATGTTCATATGCTTCCTCGTATTTCCTGTGTCTACTATAGATTATTCTGCGAAAGCTTCTGATTTCCTTTTTTATTTTAACGGCAGATGTCATAAATAAATTCAGCGCACTTTTCCATGGCCTCATAGGATACCTTTAAGGGTGACATCTGGAAAACGTGCCACATTCTTTTGTACACATTCATCCTGACAGACACATTTGCTGCAACCAGCTTCTTATGCAGTGACACAGAATCACTGAGCAGGATCTCATTATCCCCTGCCTGGATGTACGTAGGCGGAAAGCCTTCAAAATTTCCAAATAACGGAGAGATCAGTGGATCTGTCAGCTCCATGCCCGGTGCATAATTCTGGATCATTCTGTTTAAATAATCCTCATCCAGTACCGGATCTACTTCCTTCCTGCTTTCATGGCTCTTACCTGAGGAAGTCAGGTCTGTCCAGGGTGAAAGCAATACCAGTCCTCTTGGCAGGAGTCTTCCTTCCTCCTTCAGCTTCAGTGTCAGGGAAAGTGCCAGATTGCCGCCTGCTGAATCGCCTGCAATGATCACATCTCTTGCCCCATAACCATACAGCATCAGGTAATCCCATACCTTCAGCGCATCCTCAAGAGCTGCCGGATAGGGATTTTCCGGAGAAAGCCGGTAATCAAAGCAGAGCACATCCATGGAGGTAGACTGTGCGAGCTTGTCTGTCAGTGTCCTCGCATAGATCCTGCTGCCAGTTGAATATCCGCCGCCATGGCAGTACAGGATCACGTACTTTTTCATATGGACGCGGTTGGCACATACCCACTCGGCTTCCATGTCCTTTATTTTTACCGGTGTGATCAGCACATCCTTCTGATTGCCAAGAAGTGCTCCCACCTGGTTCTGGGAATGTCTGTGCTTCTCTATATCAGGATCATCTATCATACCATGTACCTTCCGGATCAGATTCATCATCCGGAAATTCACATTTTCTTCAGATAATCTGATATTTTTTCTTTTTTCTCCTGCTGCCATAAATTTTCCTCCTTCTTTTAAGCTTTTGTGGTAGAATTAGCATAATATGAAAATAGTCAGGAGTCTATACCTTTGAACAAAGAAACTACTACAGCTTCACATACAGCTCCATCACAGGAAAGAAAGCATACCGCAGGTGCCGCCAAAAAGATCTGGTACCGGCTGGATCTTTCTGCTATCGTCTACCCGACCCTGCAGCGCAGGGACTTTTCTTCGGTCTACCGGCTTTCTGTCGTACTGAAGGAGCCCATACGTCCGGATATCCTGCAGCAGGCTGTGGATGCCAGCCTTGTCCGCTTTCCTACCTATAAGACTGCCATCCGTAAAGGGCTTTTCTGGCGGTACTTAGAACCCAATAAGCGGCCAGGTCCCTATGTCCGGGAGGACATCCGGAATTTCTGTATGCCCATGCCCTTCAAGGCCGGGAACCGGTATCTGATCCGTATCTACTATTATAACTGCCGGATCTCACTGGAGGCTCATCACAGTCTCGGCGATGGAAGCGGCGGCATGTATGTGCTGCAGACCATCACAGCCGAATATCTGCGGCTTCTCGGGCACCAGATCGACTGCGGTTACTTCGTAAAGGATATCCACGAAACGCCGCCTGCCGAAGAGTTCGAGGATGCCTATATGCGCTATGCCAATTCAAAGCTCTGCCCGAAGCGCACCGGTGCAAAGGCCTACCGTGTACGCGGTACCAAGGAGCCTTTTTATACCTTCCATGTCATCGACGGCATCATGTCCGTTTCTGAAGTCATGAAGGTTGCCAAAAGCTATCAGGCATCCCTGACAGAATACCTGAACGCTGTACTCCTTTATGCCCTGCTTCAGAAGCAGAAGGATGACCACCCGCTTCACTTAAAGCCGGTAAAGATCGCCATGCCGGTAAACCTGCGCCGCTTCTTTCCGTCAAAGACCCTGCGCAACTTTATTACCATGATCTATCCCGGTGTGGATCCAAGGCTTGGAGAGTACAGCTTTGACGAGATCGTCAGTCAGGTGCATCACTATATGCGCTATTATATTAACGAAAAGTTCCTGCGTGGTGATATCACTACAAATGCCAATACCAAGCGCAATCCCCTGATCCGCATCACACCGCTTTTTATCAAGGATTACGTGGTGAAGCAGTTCTATTCCCGGATCCAGGACAAAAGCTCCTCTGCCGGACTGACCAACATGGGAGCTATCAGGGTTCCTGAAAATATGGAGCCTTATATTGACCGCATGGATATTTATATGGGACAGCCCTTTTCCTCCAGAACCAACTGTGCTATCGTCAGCTTCGAGGATACCCTTACCATCAACTTTGCAAGCTGTATCGTAGAAGCAGATGTGGAACGGTACTTTTTCCGTAAGCTGGTGCAGGACGGAATCCATGTAAAAATAGAAAGTAACCGTTTTTAAACGAAAGGAGTTTTTCATGTCATACTGTGTAAACTGCGGGGTGGAGCTGGACAGTTCCCTGGATCATTGCCCCCTGTGCAATACCCCTGTCATCAATCCAAATGAACTTAAGAGGATCGCAGATGCCGTTCCTCCCTTCCCGGAGCAGCGGGGAGAGGTGGATACTGTAAAGCGCCGGGATTTTACCCTTCTGATCGGCATTATCCTGACAGCTACCAGTGCCAGCTGCCTTTTATTAAATCTCCTTGTTTTTACCGGCAGCCTCTGGTCCCTTTTTATCATCGGTGCCTGCCTGCTGCTCTTTATCGTGCTGCTTCCGGCGATCACCACGCTGCATCTGCCCATGTACTTATCTCTTGCCCTTGACGGTGCGGGTATTGCCTTTTACCTGTATCTGATCAGCTTTACGACCACGGATCAGCACTGGTTCTTTGCCCTTGCGGTTCCCATTGTTGGATTATGCACGATCCTCTGTGAAATATTTGCGATCCTGATGAAGCATTTCCGGGTATCCTATCTGACGACAACGCTTTACTTTTTCGTAGAGACCGCTCTGCTTTGCATGGGGCTTGAGCTTCTGATCGAGCATTTTTTCACAAAACCCATGCGGCTTACATGGTCTGCTATCGTCCTGACTGTGTGTGCTGTGATCTCCATTACACTGCTGACGATCCTGTCAAGGCAGCGGCTCCGGGAAGCTGTAAGAAGGCGGCTGCATTTTTAATATGCAGTCCTTTCCCAAAAACAATTTCTATTCTGTCTACTCCGTACCGGATCCATTTTGGATCCGGTTTAATTTTTCTGAAGTCAATACCATCAACACCTCAAACACAAGCAGAAATACCGGATACAGCCAGATGCCGATCCTTGCTGCCAGTGTTCCGAACAGCGGCGGCATAAAGGTACTTCCGACATAGGCACAGGCCATCTGAATGCCGATCAGCGCCTGAGAATTCTCCTTGCCAAAATAAAACGGCGTAGAGTGGATGATCGCCGGATAGACCGGTGCGCAGCCAAATCCAATGATCACCAGTCCAAGGAGTGCCGGCGTCGTCACCGGAAACGGAATCAGCACAAGCAGGATACCGGCTCCGGCAATACCGCTTCCCAGTCTGATCAGTGCTTTATCTCCCATCTTGTCTGCCACAAATCCACACAGGAATCTTCCTACTGTAATTCCCAGATAAAAGAAGGAAGCGAATTTTGCTGCCTTCTCCGGCTCCATCAGAAGGTACTGCACCAGATAGCTGCTGGCCCAGAGTCCTGTAGTCGACTCCATGGCAGAATAAGCAAAGAAGGTGATCAGTATGTACGGTGCACCTTTGATCCGCAGGATCTCCCGAAGACTCAGCGCCTTTGAGGACGCGGTTTTAGTCTGATCTGTCTGGATCTGCTCTGCTTCTGCACCCTTCGGCTCTATTCCTCCCTCTTTTTCATCCGTCCGCGATTTCCAGAGCGGCAGGCTGATAAACAGGATCGCCGTGATCACAATCTGAATCATGGATACACTGAAGTATCCCCGGCTCCAGCCAAGCCCTTTTCCAAGGCAGAAGCCCATGATATATGGACTTACTGCTGCCCCGACACCCCAGAAGCAGTGAAGCCAGCTCATATGCCTGGAGGAATAATGAAGTGCCACATAGTTGTTCAGTGCCGCATCCACTGCGCCGGCACCAAGACCATAGGGAATCGCCATAATGCATAATAGGTAAAAGGAATCTGATACCGAGAACCCAAACAGGGCTCCTGCTGTCAGAAGGACACTGACCGCTGTCACCAGTCCTGCTCCGAATTTCCTTGTCAGTCTGTCTGAAAAAAAGCTGGAAACAATGGTTCCCGCTGAAATGATCATGGAAATGATCCCCGCATAGGAGAAGGGAACCTGCAGCTGTGTATACATTGTCGGCCAGCCGGACCCAAGAAGTGCATCTGGAAGTCCTAGACTGATAAATGCCCGATAAATCACAGCAAGTAATAAAGAATACATACTAAAAGATCACCATCAGCAGCATTTTAAGCTGCTCCTTTCCATAAGCTTCATCTGATTCATTTTGTTTCTCTCAACTAAAATCAATATTTTTCCCAGTCCGGCAATTATACTACCAAACCTCCATCTTTGGCAATTTTTTTACAAAATAGACTCAATGATAAAATTTTTATCACTCCCTGTTTTTTGCTGATTGGAATTCCCTCAAAAAACACATACTATAAGTTCACAGAAACAAAAAAGCAGCTTTAAATCTATCGGATAAAGAGAAAGGTGGTTTTTATTATGTCAGGAAAGAAAAATATTTCACTTGGACTGGCAGCTCTTGCCGCAGGTGCAGGCGCTGTAGCCATTGCATCAAAGGGCCGCAAGGCAGGCGCTGCAAAAAAGCAGAGAACAGCATCTGTTGCTGCTGCCAAAAAGGAATACCGTAATACCGAGCTTGGCAGGTATGACAAGAACAGTAAAGGAATTTATTATTCCAATGGTAACTACGAGGCCTTTGCAAGACCGAAGAAGCCCGATGGCGTAGACGAAAAGAGCGCTTACATCGTAGGAAGCGGACTTGCTTCTCTTGCAGCAGCATGCTTCCTTGTAAGGGATGGCCAGATGGAGGGAGATCATATCCATATTCTTGAGGCTATGGATATCGCCGGCGGTGCCTGTGATGGTATCTTTGATCCTTCCAGAGGTTATGTCATGAGAGGCGGCCGTGAGATGGAAGACCATTTCGAGTGTCTGTGGGATCTGTTCCGCAGCATTCCTTCCCTCGAGATTCCCGGTGCTTCTGTCCTGGATGAATATTACTGGTTAAATAAAGAGGATCCCAACTACTCTCTCTGCCGTGCAACCGAAAACCGTGGCCAGGATGCCCATACAGACGGCAAGTTCAATCTGAGCCAGAAGGGCTGCATGGAGATCATGAAGCTGTTCATGACAAAGGACGAGGATCTTTATGACAAGACTATTGAAGATGTTTTCGATGAGGAAGTATTTGATTCTACCTTCTGGTTATACTGGAGAACCATGTTTGCTTTCGAGAACTGGCACAGTGCCCTTGAAATGAAGCTCTATTTCCAGAGATTCATTCACCACATTTCAGGGCTCCCTGATTTCAGTGCACTGAAATTTACCAAATATAACCAGTATGAGTCCCTGATCCTGCCCATGCAGAAATATCTGGAGGCTGCCGGTGTTGACTTCCAGTTTAATACTGAGGTTACCAACGTTATCTTTGACATCAAGGATGACAAGAAGGTTGCCAAGGCCATTGAATGCAAAGTAAACGGTGTGGAAAAGGGTATTGTCCTTACCGAAAATGATCTGGTATTTGTTACCAATGGAAGCTGCACAGAGGGCACTATTTATGGTGATCAGAACCACGCTCCCAACGGAGACGCTGAGGTTCGTACCAGCGGCGTTTGGAGTCTTTGGAAGAATATCGCCGCACAGGATCCGTCCTTCGGTCATCCTGAGAAGTTCTGTTCCGATGTTTCCAAGACCAACTGGGAATCTGCAACGGTTACCACACTGGATGACAAGATCATTCCCTATATCACCAATATCTGCAAGCGTGATCCCAGAACCGGCAAGGTTGTTACCGGCGGTATCGTAAGCTGCAAGGATTCCAGCTGGCTGCTGAGCTGGACGATCAACCGTCAGGGTCAGTTCAAGACTCAGGACAAGGAAAAAGTCTGTGTATGGGTATATGGTCTGTTTACAGATGTACCCGGTGACTATATCAAGAAGCCCATGAAGGATTGTACCGGTAAGGAGATCACTGAAGAGTGGCTGTATCACCTTGGTGTTCCGGTAGAGGAAATCGCTGAACTGGCTGAGCACAGTGCAGTCTGCGTACCGACCATGATGCCTTACATTACCGCATTCTTCATGCCAAGAGCTGCCGGTGACCGTCCTGATGTCATCCCGGATGGCTGCGTAAACTTCGCATTCCTTGGCCAGTTTGCACAGACTCCAAGAGATACTGTATTCACTACAGAATATTCTGTCAGAACCGCTATGGAAGCTGTTTACGGCCTGCTTGGTGTTGACAGAGGTGTTCCGGAGGTATGGGGCAGCGTTTATGATATCAGAGAGCTCCTGGACAGCAGTGTCAAGCTGATGGATGGTATGTCTCCTCTGGAGATCGAGCTTCCCGGCCCGTTAAATGCACTGAAGAAGCCTCTGCTCCATGTAGTAAAGGGTACTGTCGTAGAGAAACTGCTTCGTGACCACAACGTAATCAAGGACGGTATGATGTAAATAAGCTATTGGCCTTATGGGTTGGCTGGCAGATTACTCTGCCAGCCAGCGTCCAATTTTTCTCAATCACCCGTAAAAATACGCCGCATTCCCTGCGGCGTATTTTTTGTCAGTTTGTCTGCCTCATCGGGGCACCTGACTCTTTTTTCTCTTTCTGTGCCCCGTTTATCCTTTTTCTCTGCTCTCTTTTTCTACGTATGGGTCATGGGAATTCTCAGTCACAATCTCTGCTCCGTCGT
>ENA-UEQW01003238-UEQW01003238.1-human-gut-metagenome-genome-assembly--contig:-NODE-3238-length-11398-cov-3.635633_pt1 | contig 11398 bp, 13 predicted proteins | sample MGYA00242947_ERZ507947 | MGnify/ENA primary metagenome ERZ507947 (study PRJEB26167, sample SAMN06115421) | human gut metagenome | host: Homo sapiens | place: China:Guizhou | collected 2015-03-17... | reverse complement strand
AAACATTTGGGGCAAACACCCCAGGGCTTCTCTCAATCGGTCATTCTTGGGTTAATCTCAAGATGTCCTTGTGAGGAGCAGCCCTTGGGGTGCTTTTTTCTTATTTCAGGCCAAAGGCCAGTTTTACTTGCGCAGTTCCTTGACAGCTTTTTCGATCCGCTGGCAGGCGTCCTCCACAAAGGTGCGGGGGCAGGCCATGTTCAGCCGACGGAAGCAGGTGCCGGTCTGACCGAACCAGGAGCCCACATTGGCGGCGATGCCCACCTTTTCGGCAAACCATTTGCCCAGCTCTTCCTCGGTCATGCCCAGGCCGCGGCAATCCAGCCACATCAGATAGGTGGCTTCGTTCATGCGCACTTTCAGTTCGGGGCAGTGCTCGTGGATGAAGTCCACAAAGTACTGGCAGTTGTCCCGAAGCACATCGATCAGCTCATCCAGCCACTGCTCGCCTTCGTTGTAGGCGGCGATGGTGTGGTTTGAGCGGTGTAGGAGTTCCCGCGCGAGAAGGAGGGGAAGAACTACGAATTGAATTGGTCCCTGGCGAGCGAGTGGTTCACGGTTTGGGGAAACGCCTACCGCAATCCCGATCGCTCGCTGTTGATGAATCACTTGAAGTGTGTCCGTGACGAAGCGGGAAACGCGTTCTGCAAGAGATCGTACAAGCTGGAATGCGATGTTCCTGTGTGCACCAAGGATTTCGACGAGGTGTGTGACGACGTGAAGGAGTACCTCTCCAAAGTCCCGAATCTCTACGTGGAAGACGCGGCCGTGGCGTCGGGTCGTCTCCTGGAGACGCGCATTCGCAGTGTGACGAATGATCCCGCCACGGCGCTGGCAATGAAGAATCTTCTTGTATTGCTTTGCTTGCATGCTTACACGTAGCACCGCATGCCTCTGCGTCACCCCCAAACCCCGCATCCTCTCGGTTTGATCGTGGCTCGCGGCATGCCGACCACGTTCACCGCCATCGGTGAAGACGTCCACTCCCGCGCGCTCACCGTCCTCGTCGGCGGCGATGCTCCCATCAGCACCATCGTCAAGGTAGTGTCACCCTCGTTCTCTCACTCCGTAGGAGGTGGCGCACGCCATGGACATGTACATCGACGCGGAGCGCGGCACCGTGGCGCTGCCCTCGTCCACGTCGCCCATCAAGGGACCCATGACGAAGTGCATCGTCCCGTGCGCCGTGACCTGCTCGCCCGCCGCCGTGCGCCTGATCTTCGGACTGCCGCACGGGCTGGTCAACCCACTGGTCGAGTCGAACCGGCTGTTCTGCGACAGCAACGCGATCCTGTCCCGCCAGGGCGTGTCGCGGTGTTTCGCGGGCGTGGAGTGCGACGAGTCGGGACTGCATCTGGCGAAGGAGATGGTGCTGAACCAGAAGGTGTACCGACCCATCGAGGGAGACAATCTGCTGACGCTGCCGGACGAGGTGGTGTTTGTGGAGAACGAGCAGAAGGAGGGCGAGATTCGTGATGAGGAGGTGATTCAGAAGTTGCTGATGAAGCACGTGGGTAACGAGGAGAAGGTGTCTTTTGTTATGGATAAGCTTCAAGTGGGCGTGCGTGGGGCGATTGATGCGTAGGGTTCTGTTTTCCGCACCGTAAATGGTTCGTCTGTGATGGAACTGGTTCATTAAGTGTTACTATAGACAATGGTTAAGACTCCTTGTTTGTTGAAAGGAAATCTGTACAGTTGCGACTTTCGCGTCTTCCCCGTTTTCCCTCGGGCTCTTCATTTCGTATGTAAAAGGGGATAGGAGCATCGTTCTCATCCCATACTCGCCTATCCTAACTGTAGATCGAAATCGAACTTCGCAGGATGGGTAATAGTCAAGGAAAGGCAGTTCAGAAGAAGGAGGTGATTACCAAGCTGTCCCCTACCCAGAGAGCGTACATCGAATCATGGTACTGTGTGCTGTGCGATGAGGAGTCGCGAACCATCCCACGATCCGCGTTCTTAGAGGATGTGGAGAAGCGGTTCGCCAACATACCGAATATGCTATTAACGGCGCTCTTTGATTGCATGAATCCGGATAGCAAGGAGAATATCAAGGAGGACGCGTTTTTCTACATGGCCTACGTCATTTTCAACGGCAACTTCGAAGAACGGTTGCAACTCACATATATGATCATTCAGCGGCTAGGGAAGGACACGGAAGTGACCGTCGAGTCACTTCTGCTGTTCTTCAATTTAGTGAATCTCGACACCGATAGTTCGGTCGAGTGGACCGGGAAGCGCATGCTGGAGGCACTGGAGGCGAGCTCCTCGACGGAGGAGATCATCTCGTGGGAGCGCTTCGACAAGTTCTGCAGCAAGAACCCGACGTGTCCCATCGTGTCGTGGATGCAGTACTTCTGCAAGCTCATCGAGGAGGCGTGCGTTCTCCATCAGCGCCTGGCCGACGACGAGAGCAACGGCAACCAACGCTACTCCCGCGTGTTCTACACGACGAAGAAGACCATCATCTACAACCACATCCGCGACATCTCGCTGTCGGTGCTGATGGAGATCTACGGGACGCTGATTCGCAGCAGCAACACGGGCTACATCACCAAGGCGCAGTGGTACTCCGAGATGTCGAAGTTCTTCCCGCAGCAGTTGGTGCAGAGGTGCGCGTGTTTTCTCTGCCTGACCCATAGTGTGTTCATCGAGTGCTCCGAGAACCAGGAGCGCATCTCCGTGTACACGGTGATCTCCGCCATGTGCCTGCTCTGCCACGACCCCATCGACCAGCGCATCCGCGGCGCGCTGCACGTGTTTCGGTACAACCAGCAGGCAGTGGATCAGTTCAGCCACGCGGACCTGGTGAAGTTGTTCTCCTCCGGCGTGGACCTGTTCGACGTGGACAACAGCTTCGACTGCACCAACGACGACCCCGACGACGAACACATTCACACGAAACGTCGCCTCAGCCAGGACGACCAGAGTCACCACTCCGTTAGTGTGAGCGTTGCGTGTGACGTGTAGAGCATTGTGTCGTTGGTGGACTCCATCTTCAGCGACGTGGACTCCTCCAAACCGCTGCACCAGCGCACCATTTCCTCGCTGGACCTGGTTGACTGGATCATTCAGCACCCCAACCACTATTCGTTCCTCACCCACCAGCTGCGGCGAGAGTGTCTGCAGTCCGCCAGTCGCGAGGACGAGCTGAAGGAGTACAAGCGCCTGTACGTGGAGTTCGACGCGTCGTTCATCACGGCCAACCAGTTGTATTTCATCATCGCCAAGACGTGGTGGTCGAAGTGGATCCAGTACATCCAGAGCACGGAGGAGGCGGGCATGCTCCACTCGAAGCGTCCGGGACGCATCGACAACTCCAAGTTGATGGAGGAGGACGGCAATCGGTTGCGCGCCGATCTGACGGAGAAGAAGGAGTACGTGATCGTGTGCGAGCCGTTGTGGGAGTTGTTGTACTCGTGGTACGGCGGCGGTCCGGTGATCTCGCGACGCGTGGTACGGTCGCTGAACCAGAAGCTGGAGCTGGAGTTGTACCCTCTGTTCCTCCACATCTGCGTGTGCAAGAAAGACGGCATGCCGGGCGAGGAGTGCGACCGCCTGCTGTGCGCGAAGGTGCAGACGGTGGAGCGTGTGAAGAAGCGCATCTGTCAGATCACGAAGAAGGACCCGAGGCGCTGTCGGTTGTGGGTGTTGAGTGACGACGGAATGGACGCGCTGCTGCTGAAGGAGGAGAAGAGGACGCTGGAGGAGCTGGAGCTGTGCGAGGAACCGTTCATCATGATTGAGGAGATGCAAGACGACGGCAAGTTTTCGCTGGATGAGAAGGGAAGGAGGAAGAAGAAGAGCAACGAGGGTCTCGTTGGCTTGGAGAATCTCGGAAACACGTGTTACATGAACGCGGCGCTGCAGTGCCTGTGTCACACGACACTTCTCCGCGACTACTTCGTGAGCGACGAGTACTTGAGGGATGTCAACTGCGACAACGACGAGGGAGCCAACGGGGAGCTCGCCATCGCCTTCGGGTCGCTTGTGAAGAACATGTGGGACACTTCGCTGCACGTGCTGGCGCCGCGGCGATTCCTCAACACGCTGTGGTGCTCGCGCCCGCAGTTTCAGGGCTACACGCAGCACGACTCACAGGAGTTGTTGAGTGTGATTCTCGACGTTGGTGTTGGTGGTGTGTGATTCCTCGTAGGGTCTGAGCGAGGACTTGAACCTCTGCAAGAAGAAGCCGGCGATCGAGATCAGCGACGCCAACTGCAGCGACGTGGAGCTGGCGAGACGCTACTGGTTGGCGTACACGTCGCGCGAGAAGAGCATCATCACGGCGCTGTTCTGCGGACAGTTCCAGTCCTGCACGCAGTGCGCCGGCTGCACACACATCTCCTCCAAGTACGACCCGTTCACCGTACTCCAACTCCCGCTCCCTCGCACCGAGATGAAGTCGGCTCGCTGGCTCCGTGTTACGCGTAGAGCGCTGTCCATCGTTCTCAGCTTCTCCGACGGACGACTGCCCATCCAGTGTTCGATCCGCGTGCCCGCCGACTCCTCGCTGTCCACCATCAAGGAGGCGTTGAACGCGCTCGACTCATCGATCGACCTGAGCAGGAATCGCATCCAGCTGGGGCATGTGGAGGACTGTAACGTGGTTGAGGTGTTCGATGCCTCGTTTCGTTTGAACGGGTGCTCGTACTCCGACTTTACCGTGTTTGTTCTGCCGCCGGAGGGTCACTTCCTCGGCGCGCGCGCGTTCAACCAGTACAAGCTCCACACGCCCGAAATGATCCAGACGGGTCAGTCCGTGAAGCTGAACGTGAAGGGCAAGAACGGCTTGCCGGTGACGGGCGTGGTGAAGGAGGTGTACACGGACTTCTGCTTCGCCGTGGAGTGCAGCGACGGGCAGAAGAGGCAGGTGTTGGTGACCGATTTAATCGACGGCGACAAGTACATGTTGCAGCAGGGAGACTTCGTGTTCGTGGAGATGTGTGCTTGTCTCGCTGTCGTGACCCATAGCTCCAAACAGCCCACCAAGTTCGAGTACGGCGTCTTCCTCGGCGTCTCGCCGCACCACAGTCAGCGCTACTCCGTGCGTCTGTACCCGTCCGAGAAGGAGGTCCAGGTCCCTCTGGAGGTGCTGTGTCGTCGCAGAACCAAGCCACGTAACATGTACCTGGTTCAGCGTTATCTGGGTGTTGTGAGGTGTGTGTGCGTGGCGTGAGGGGTAGAATCAGGACTTCTTCTTGGGGTATTTGTCGCCCATCATGGTGGGCGTGCCGCAGGCGATCGAGATCGTTCCCGAGTTCGTGACGGGTCGTCAGTTGTACAACTACATTTACAAGCACTTCAAGAAGACCATCAGCAACCCGATAACTGTGCAGTGGTCCATGATGATCATGACACCTAGCAAACCGCGGTGAATACGCTGAACTCGAATCGGTCACTCCTCTCACGTGTGTCAGCGCCGCCGTCTCGCATCACGCGCTGCACCTCCATTCACATCAACCACCCTGTGTGTTCCTCTTACATGGATTCGGAGCTGCTGTACCCGCAGAACGTGGGCTCGTTGTCGGAGTGTGCGTCGTGTGACAGTTCGTCGAGTGACGAGGAGAACGAGTACGGACGTTACGTGAAGAAGAAGGCAACGCGGTCGTACGACAACGGAACGATGTGGGGCTGTGTGAAGGAGGAAGAAATCCAGACGCACATCTCGCAGACGTACGGGTTTACGCTGAAACTGGTGGATCGCGCGGGGCTGTCGTGTCTGACGTGTCACTGGCTTCAGGGCTGTACGGGCTGTGTGATTCAGCCTGACGACGTGCCGCTGAACTGTCTGACGGTGAGTCGGAAGATTGCGATCGACTGGGACCCGACGTTCATAATGCACCATTACCACCAGATTCTGTACGACTATATGATCACGCATAACAGCGTGGATAATGTGAGTTTGGCGGGAAAGCAGAGCATTCTGCTGCAGGAGTGTTTGCAGCGGTTCGTGCAAACGGAGGTGTTGCAGGGGGAGCAGAAGTTGCGATGCGAGAGTGTAGGTGGTGTTGAGTGATGTCATGTGATATGATGTGGTGTGTTGTGTTGTGATGTCACGTCATGTGTTGAATTGTCATGCCTTGTCATGTGAATGTGAATTGCCACTCACCCCCAACACAATACTCACCCTCCACAGTGCGGCGCCACGACCAACCACTATCTCACGTTGTGCATCTGGAGGCCTCCTCCCATCCTCATCATTCACCTCAAACGCTTCCAGTTCACGCCACGCGGTTTCATCAAACTCCAGTCCAACGTCGAATACCCGATCAGGGACTTCGATCTGAGTGACTACATGGGGCGGGAAAAGCCCCGAATTCGGTCAGCGGATTTGAGGTACTGGGAACTGCTTGGAGGGAAGCGGAGCGAGAAGGAGGAGGAAGAGAAGAAGGAGAACCAAGTGGAATTGAAGTGGAGGGAGTTTGAGGCGGAAAGCGCGAAGAGTGTAGGAAGTGGTGTGTGGTGGTGAAGAATAGCCTATTCATGAAGAGCGAGCGGCGTGCACGAAATACGACCTGTTCGCTGTGGTGAATCACAGCGGTCAGATTGATTCCGGACACTACGTCAGTATGATTCAGGGCAGCGAGGGCAACTGGTACGTCATCAACGACGCCAAGATTATGCAAGTTTCTGTTAGTCAGGTCGGGTTTCGGAGCGACGATGAAGATTAGGTTATGAATCCGGACGCGTACATCTTGTTTTACGTTCGACAGGACGTGGAGAACGCAGACTTCCGAACCCTGTTCAGTCCAATTTCGGAGAGTGAAGACGAAGAAGGTGCCGCGAATGAGGGCTCGGAAGAGAGCGGGGACAAGAAGAAATGCTGTATTCTTTAGTGTATATGTTATCAATGTGCTATGTGGACTATCCTTTCTCGGGAGCTGTTTGTTGCCCATTCTTTTCGTGCATGAACTCGCAGCCTCGCCATGTGTACACATCGTTTGACAAACGGTGGAGGCAAGTCATGAGTAAGGAGGACATCATTCAGGTACTGGTCGATGTTGGCTCTTTCCGCTCCTGTGTGACTATAGAACGAATGGAGGCGAGGCGTTGTCGTACAACTGCGACTCGATAGCGTTCGGATAAAAATAGAAGGCACAGATAAAGTGATCGACGTAAACTGCAACGTCGTCAAGATTCTAGAAAAGAAAGGTGTCATGTGCATTGGCAGTGTAATGTGTAGTGAAACAAAACCAAATCGTCCCAATCGAAGTGAATGACCTCGTAACCCTGATATACGACGTTTGTGTATTCGTTTTGGAGTAACGCGCAGTCAGACGTCGTTTCTGGCATCGTTGTGCAGGTGCAGAGCTTCGTCCAAGTGATCATCACCTCGCCGAAGAACAACGGGAAGGATGTGATCGTTTCGGCGGACAAGCTACGATTCGTCGCCAAAGGATATCTGCTTCGTAGGACGTCTGTTTCCCTCTTCACGCCCAGACGACACGCCTTCCACCGTAGAACGCCGCGACTCATCCCAGGCGACGAATGCGTCCCACTTTTCTCCTCCTGCCAATGACAATCAGGCAGCATCCGCTGCGTCTTCAAAGTATATGGGAGTGGGGAAGGTGCTGAACGGAGGAAACACAAACCAAGCCAACAACCAGATGAACAGCGGAATGGCGCTCCTGTACCCTGCTCCGTGCATCATCATGGCGATCCCTCCTCTGAACGGTTCTCCTCTCTCTCTTCGCTCACGCGGTAGACCCTGCCGATTTCCCGGAGTCCATGGGAGTCCAATTCCCGTGGAGGATGAACGAGCCGCCCACGATTCTCCCAGTGATTCGCATGGGTCCAGGCACGATGGTGGTGGTTGTGCCCTCCACGGCGAATGGCGGACAGGGCTTGATGCAAGTGGCGGTGCAGCCTGTTCCAAACATGTGACGAGTGTTTGTTGGAAACAAGGGAATAGAGAACGGAGGGCGTGTGGTTCTCGTCCATGGAGAAGGCGGTTTCAGGAAGGTTCATCGTCTCCAGAGAAGGCACATCTAGCGGTGAGAGACGAAGAGGAGCGTCACTGTCCATCACAACACGACGCGGATAACGGAAGGTGTCACTGTCATCGTATTTGCCGTGATATCCGTCAATGGTACGGAGAGAGGGCAAGTCTATCCAATCAAACGCCAGAACAAGAGGCACTTCGGATAATCAGCTCCGAATCCAGTCCGCAGAAGCAGAAGGAGTTGTAGTTCACATACAGGTAAGTCAACAGCGGCAAATCTAAGTGAGACTTCGGAAGACGAGAGTACTCTCAAACACAACGCGGTTGCAGACGAAGAAACAGAAGGACCCGAAGATCATGGTTTTCAGCAGTGGCAAATCTGTGAGTGATTTTTCCCACGAAACGAAACTCCTCAAGACCAGCGAGGGTGTGGCATAGAAGCTGAAACTGTCAATATCACTTTCGCTGATGCCTCCCATAGAGATCACGTCCAGAGACGGCAGGTGGTTGATTTCACACACACTGTAGTCGCTAAAGCAGTACTTGTGGATCGTCAGGTCCTTCATCTTCGGGCAGTTCATCAGATAGAAGCGGCGGTTTGGGTCGCACTTCGTGCCGAACTTCTTCTTCGTGAATGAGTGCTCACCCACCAGCACCGACTCCAGGTTGGGGAGTCCGATAATGCTCACAACCTCCACGTTCTTGAAGGAGTAACGCCCCGTGTCGATGCTCTTCAACTGGTCGAACCGACTCAGGTCCAGCGTCGTGAAGTCGGGGTCGTTGCAACACGAGTTGTCCACCCTCAGCTCGGTGATCGTCGAAGCCAGCAACACCCAGTCGTTCTTGTTGCGCACATGCGCGTGTGGATTGTGCAGAATCACTTTGTACTTCTCCAGCTTGCCCACGTCTGTCAGTGAAAGAGGAATCACACGCCCACTCGAAATGTCCCAATCCTCCGTGTATTTGAAGGAGTCGCGCGGAGGAGTCACTCGGGTCAGACTGGGCATGTCTGGAGTGAGAACGAAGCGAATCACTCACTCTGGAAAACCACGCGACGCGCAGAGAACAGGGAGTGGCTTCCTCCGGTAGCATCCGAGAAAGCGAGGGTTGTGAGTTTCGGCAAGTCTGATCGTCACGCGTGTATTATGCACTCACTCTTCATCACAAGTTCAGAGCCGTCAGCGCCGTCGAAGTTGAACGCGTCGACAGCAGCTTGAATGGAGAGGAGTTCGGGCAGGTCTATTCGTCATTCGAGCGCGTGGCGGCGACCCTCAAACACGACGCGTCTGCAGTGGTAGAAGCACCGTCTGGCGACAGAGAGCGTTTTGAGCGACGGCAGGTCTATTCCGTGACGGGTGTGGGGGAACGCAACTCTTCAACTCCAACGACGCTTGGTGGAAGCTGCCCAAATTGTATTGATTATCCATGGTGCCGATTTGAATGTTCTCCAGCCGCGGCACGTTCTCGATGACGCACACGGAGTAGAAAACAAAGGAAGTGTTGCCAATGCTCAGCTCCTTCAACACGGGACAATTCTTCAACACGAACTCGCAGGGCAATATCGTCCTTTGATTGTAATCCGCGTTCGTGAAACTCCTGTCTCCGATCGTCACCTTCTCCAGGTGCTTCATTCCCACCAAACGCAATCTCACCACACCACACAGGCTCTCATTCCCGATGCTCAACACACGCAATTGTGGGAACACTCTGAAGGACAGTACGTACGCTAACAGCCACACGGAGTCGCCGATCGTCAGTTCTTCGACGCCGTTATGCCACACGTCGTCCTCACTCGTCTCTCGCGTGATCACTGCCTGTCGGGTCAGCGTGTGGCCGTCGTTCATCCACTCGCCCTCGAACACCACCGCGCCGTGGCGGTCGTACTGCGTGCCGTGGCCCCAGCGCATGCTCTCGCACAGCTCGCCCTCGTACTCAATCACGCCGATGTCCGCGTAGTACTTGCGACCGTAGCACACGTTCCACTGGTCCGTGCGGAAGCCCTCGTACGCCATATTGTTGTCCTTGTCGTACAGCACGCCCCAGCCGAACGGCACCTCGCCCAACACATCGCCCTCCCAGCGTTCGCCATCCTCGTTGAGATTCACCACCTCGTTGTGTTTCACCTTGCTCAGGTCCCTGTCGTCCACGCGCAGCAGCTTCTTCTGCTTCAGGTCCGCCACGACAGTGCCCTCGCTGTCCACCTCCACCAGCAGCGACTCGTCCACCTCGATCACTCCTTTGTTGATCGAGAACGACGTCATCGAATCGAAGTTGTACACGCCGAAAGGGAGCGCGGAGAGGAATTCGGGGCTGGAAGTGGAAAGAGAGAAGGCGGACATTCTGCGTCGCAGCGGCTCCAGAATGGGCAATGCGTGTTCCCTTCGGATGACTTCCACGGAATCGCGAACGAGTGGGTGCTATGGGTTATTCGGTGACACAAGACTCACTTTCAGCAAGTCGTCCACCGATGCTCGATCCTTCACGTCCTTCACCAAACACCGACTCACGAAGTCAGCCAAATCGGGAGAGAACGTTGAAGGAATAGTGACGCCATTCATTACAGCATTCTTCACTTCGTCTTCGTTTAGGCCATCAAACGGGTGGCTCTCTCCGGCCATCTCGATTAGATTCATGCCTAATGACCACACGTCGCTCTTCAGACACGCATTTCCCTCATACACTTCAGGAGCAGCGTTGTAGAAGGCGTCATGGTCCGAAGAAGGGGACATGCCAAACCCACACAGGAGCACGGTCTTGTTCTCCGCAACAACAAACTGGTCAAGTGTGAGATTCTACGCATCACGAGAATAGGACACATAGACTCCATGGATGACACCGTGTGAATGAATGTACTGCAGTGCAAGGAGTGCAAAGGCCAGAATGCAGCGTATCTCGTTTTCGGTCAGTTCTCCCATTTGCTGAAAGAAATAGGACAGCGTGTAATACTCGTAATGGTGGTACTCAATCTATACCGTCAAGCGGTTCACTGATCACATACCCAGAACTCCCTGTCGTCTCTCTTGATTTTATGGAACGGAATGAGTAGATAATCCTTCGAATCGTCGTCTGCATTCAGGATTCTCGTGAGTTCCTCCTTATAGGTTCTCACTCGAATCCTTCTCATCGTATAGGGCAGATCATAGTCGTCGACCAGCAGACGAATGATTTCAGCGTCCTTTCTACTCCTTAACCCAGAGAGGCATGAGAGTACGTGACGTTCACGATCCGTTGACTCAAAACATTGTTCAGAGGATTTCTGTTCATATCACCGTGGTGGAAGATGGAGTAAGGAAATGTATGGTAATGAAAAGAAACGGGTGGCTGGTAATATAAAAATGAAGTTGAGAATGCCAACAACGCAATTTGCGTATTTGCGTATTTGCGTATTTGGTTCGGCCAACAACACAAATACGTATTTCGTTATCAGAAATGGCCGCTTCTTTTGGAAGAAAT
>ENA-UEQW01003237-UEQW01003237.1-human-gut-metagenome-genome-assembly--contig:-NODE-3237-length-11398-cov-11.131790_pt1 | contig 11398 bp, 9 predicted proteins | sample MGYA00242947_ERZ507947 | MGnify/ENA primary metagenome ERZ507947 (study PRJEB26167, sample SAMN06115421) | human gut metagenome | host: Homo sapiens | place: China:Guizhou | collected 2015-03-17... | reverse complement strand
AAGTCCGTTTTCTTGCCGTGCAGGCAAGATAGCCCAATGGTATATTTAAGTTCTCTAAAGGAAGTTTCAATTCCCCAGCGGAGACGGTAAAGTTCTTTGATTGTTCCAATGGGAAACATCAACATAGACTTTGCACATTAGATCGAACATGGCATTTAGGTGAGCAATCACCATCATAAGTGAACCGCACCCCGTCAAGTAGACAAAGAAAAAAATAATGGAAACACAGCGCTGTGGCAACCGCGGATTCTGGTTAGCAGTAATAGCTGCCAACCAGAATCTGCGGTTTTGTTTATGCTGCTAAATACTGCTCATGTTTTTCAAAGGGCGTGAGGACACCCAGGCCATGCTGTAGCCGTCCAGTATTGTAGTAAGCAATATAATCCTCAATCATCTTCACTAATTCTTCGCGGCTGGTAAACCGTCTGCCATATAGAAGACTTTTCTAATTCTTTGTCTTCTACAGGGGGAGCATATCACATATTTGCGAGATGCTTTTTTCTGTTTTGCACAAAACGACCTGCGTGTTATAGATATAAACGACAATTTTTGACGGGAAGAAAAAAAGAAAATTGACAATCCAAGCAAATGCATTTAGAATCTAAACAAGCAGGTGGTATACTGAAAAAAATATGGATACCACAGAGAGGGGCCAATATGGAATTGAAGCATGATTTTGACGAAGCGATAGACCGCAGGGGAACCGGCTGCAAAAAGTACAGCCAGTACCCGCCGGACGTGTTCCCTATGTGGATCGCTGATACGGATTTCAAAGCCCCAGCACCGGTGGTGGAGACGTTGGTCAAGCGGATGCAGGACGGCGTCTACGGCTACCCTGCCACCAGCAAGCGGCTGTGGCGTGCCGTACAGAAATGGGAGGCGGAGCGCTTCGGCTGGCAGATTCCAGAGACTGCGGTGGAATTTTCACCGGGTGTTGTGCCCGGCGTGATCTGTGCGGTGCGGGCGTTTACCAAGCCCGGAGACCAGATCCTGATCCAGACGCCCTGCTATCCTCCTTTTGTGGATTTGACAAAACACAACCGGCGTGTAGTTGTACGCAATCCTCTGAAGCTAGCGGGGAAACGGTACGAGATTGATTTTGAGGATCTGGAAAAAAAACTGACAGATCCAAAAACAACGCTGATGATCCTCTGCAACCCACAGAATCCTTCTGGCCGGGTCTATACTCGGGAGGAGTTGGAGCGGATCGGGCGGCTGTGCCTGGACAACCATGTGATGGTGGTGTCGGACGAGATCCACGGCGATCTCACATATTCCGGCCACCGGCATATCCCCTTTGCCAGCATTTGCCCAGAATTCGCGGAGCACTGCATTACATTTGTGAACCCCAGCAAAACATTCAATCTGGCGGGCTTCCGCACGGCAGCGTTCATTGCACTGAATCCCGAAGTGAAGACGGCAGTGCATGAAGAACTGGTGAACAGCAAGATTTTCGGCGAGAATATTGGCGGAGTAGAAGCCTTGTGCGTGGCCTATGAGTCCTGCGGCTACTACGCCGATCAGATGATGGAATACGTGGAAGCGAACCGGAAGCTGGTCTTAGAGCGTCTGGAGGAGATCCCGGGGATCTCCTGTGTAGAGAACGAGGGGACGTATCTGCTGTTTCTGGATTGCCGAGAACTGGGGATGACACAGGAGAAGTTGGATCGGTTCTTGGTGGAGAAGGCAAAGCTAGGCCTCAACAGCGGTGTGTCCTTCGGACCGGAAGGGGAAGGATTTGTGCGCATGAACATCGCCTGTCCCCGGGCGGCTGTGGCGAAGGCCATGGATCAGTTGGCCGCCGCCGTAAAAACGCTGTAAATTCATTAATTCCACAGTTCAACTGTATTTCAATCAAAATCCGGAATGGGAGAAGGTGCGTTCGAACAAGAGACTGCAAGTGAGTAGAGGAACCTGCAAAAACAAGAAATTGGGGAGGAGAATATTCTATGGCAAATCTGAAGAAAACTGAAAATTCCAGAAAGCAGACGTTCCTGCTGCGCTTTCTGGGGGGCGTGGAACGTGTAGGCAACAGACTTCCACCTCCGCCATTGATTTTTATCTGGCTGTGTGCCATCCTGATCGTGATCTCCGGTATCGGCGGTCTAATGAACTGGAGCGCCACTGGCATGGTGCTGAACACCTCCACCAAGGAGCTGGAAGAGACCACCATCGGCGTTGTGAGCCTCTTTAGCTGGGACGGCCTGGCCTATATGCTGACGAAGATGGTCAACAACTTCACCACCTTCACCTCTGTGGGCTATACCTGCACCATCATGCTAGCCATCGGCGTGGCCGAGCAGTCCGGCTGGATGGACGGCCTGATCCGCAAGGCTGTGGCCCTGACCCCCGCCAAGCTGGTGACCCCTCTGGTGGTTTTCATCGGCGTTGAGAGCAACATCTGCGAGAACGCCGGCTACATGGTATTCGTGCCTCTGGCGGCTATGATTTTCAAGGCTTGCGGCAAACATCCGCTGGCCGGTATCGCGGCAGGCTTTGCCGGCGTGTCCGGAGGCTTCTCCGCTAACCTGCTGATGGGTTCTATCGACGCGACTCTGGCTGGCTTCACGCAGTCCGCTGCCCAGATGAGCGACCCGAACTATGTCGTGACTCCCACCTGCAACTGGTTCTTCATGTTTACTTCCACCTTCTTCCTGGTGGCCATTGGCACCTTTGTCACCGAAAAGATCGTCATCCCCAATCTGGGGCCCTATAAAGAAGGCAGCGGCGATGGCAGCCTTGTGGAAGTCCGCTCTGAGCTGACGCCGACGGAGGCCAAGGCGCTGAAAATTTCCAACTGGACGTTTGTGGGCATGATCGTGCTGATCGTGATCCTCTGCATCCCACAGAACTCTTTCTTCCGCAACGCCGAGACCGGCAGCCTCATTGAGGGCTCTGTCCTCATCAACGGCCTGATCCCCATTTTCGCCATTCTGTTTATGGTGCCCGGCATCATCTACGGCCGGATCAGCGGCTCCATCAAGAACCAGAAGGAACTGGGCGCGGCTTTCACCGCTTCCTTCCGCACCATTGCCGGCTTCCTGGCCACCGCGTTCTTCGCCAGCCAGTTCAGCAACTACTTCAAGTACACCAAGATCGGCAACATTATCTCCATAAAAGGTGCTGAGACTCTGCAGGCCCTGGATATCGGCTGGATCCCCCTGATCGTGATTTTCATCCTGTTCTGCGGTCTGGTGAACCTGATGATGCCCCAGGCTTCTGCGAAGTGGGCCATCTTTGCACCTGTGTTTGTCCCCATGTTTATGAACTTGGGGATGGCGCCTGAAATGGTACAGTGTGCCTACCGTATTGCAGACAGCAGCATGAATATCCTCTGTCCGGTGCTGTCTTCCTTGCCCATCATTCTGGCTTCTATGAAGCGTTATGAGAAGGACAGCGGCTTTGGTACCCTTGCTTCCAATATGTTGCCTTATAGCATGTGCTTCCTGCTTTTCTGGACAATCATGCTGATTGTCTGGTGCAGCGTGGGACTGCCTCTTGGTCCCGGCGTTGCCGCCCTGCTGTAAGATCGGAGCATGTGTATGGGATTTAATTCATGTCGCATTGAGCGGCTGCTGAAGCATTTGGAGCGGAGTGGCGTGTCACAAATGCTGGTTACAGATGCCAATTCTATCTATTATCTCACAGGAAAAATGATTCAGTCTGGCTCCAGACTGATGGCATTGCTGGTGCGCGAAGACGGCAATCATCGGCTGTTCCTGAATCAGATCTTCCCGGTTCCGGAAGAACTGGGAATTGAGGTTACCCAATTTTCAGATACAGACAATGTGGATGAACTGATCGCCTGCTGTACAGACCACACGCTTACTCTGGGAATCGACCAGAAGATGCCCGCTGGGCATCTTCTGGCCCTCCAAGAATTGGGTGCTGGCGCGGCATACCGAAACACCTCGGACTGCCTTTCCACGGTACGGGGACAAAAAGATCCGCAGGAGCAGGAGAAAATGAGAGAGGCCTCTCGCATTAACGATCTGGCTATGGCAGAATTTAAGAATCTGATTCGCCCCGGTGTCACGGAACTGGAAGTTGCCAGACAGGTAGAGGGGATCTACCGCTCTCTAGGAGCAGATGGAATTTCCTTCGGACCTCTGGTCTCATTTGGCACTAACGCCGCCGATCCGCACCACCGACCGGATCACACAGCCATTCAAGAAGGAGACTGCGTCCTTTTTGATGTGGGCTGTCGAAAAGATTTTTACTGTTCGGATATGACTCGCACCTTTTTCTATAAAACAGTCAGTCAGGAGCAACGGAAAATCTATCAACTGGTGCTTCAGGCAAATTTAGCGGGCGAGGCCGCCATCCGACCTGGAGTCCAATTCTGCGACGTAGATCATGCGGCGCGGAGTGTGATCGAAGAAGCGGGCTACGGTCCCTGCTTTACCCATCGTTTGGGGCACTCCATCGGCCTGGAGGTTCATGAACCCGGCGATGCGAATCCTTATAATACAAATCAATTGCGGGAGGGCAACATCTTTTCTTGCGAACCCGGCATCTATCTCAAGGGGCGTTTCGGCGTACGGATCGAGGATCTGTGCTTGGTGACGGCGGATGGGCTGGAAAGGCTGAATCAATATCCCAAGGAACTTGAGATCATTCCATGACCTTCAATCCGGGCCATTTCCGCTTGGTATTTTACTGAGGGAGATGGCCCATTTGCTGTTCAGCTGCCGGAGAGCGGCAGCTGAACAGCCGTGAAAGGGAGAACCTTTTTATGGAAACTAAAAGACTCGCGGAATTTTTAATGACAATCCGGCCGGAGACGCTGGATGCATCCACAGTCAATTATGCAAAAATGTGCGTGGAGGATCTGGTGGGAGTAGCTATTGCTGGCAGCGCCGCAGAGGTAGGCACCATTTGGGCACGGTACAGTCTGGCGGAGCCTATGACACCCGGAGCTTTCGGAGCAGCCTGCTGGAACGGTGCCTTTACCCGGGCCGAGTACCGCACAGCGGCGGCCTATAATGCAGCCTGCGGACACCTGCTGGATCTGGATGATCTGCATAATTCCTCCATCGCCCATCTAGCGGCGGTAACGGTGCCGGCCGCGCTTGCCCTGGGACAGAAACTTCACAGTAGCGGTCGGGAGGTACTGGCGGCTATCGTGGCTGGGTATGAGGCTGGAGCGCGGGTGGGCGAGGCCATCAACCCGGAAGCCTACTGGTTTTGGCATACCACCGGTGTGGTGGGCAGCTATGCCTCCGCTACGGCGGCAGGTATGCTACTGAGACTAGAGGAGGAGCAGCTGCTCAGCACCCTTGGCAACGCGGGAACCCAGTCTGCCGGATTGTGGGAATTCATGGAGAACGGCTCCATGAGCAAATCTCTACATACCGCCAATGCCACGCTGTGCGGCCTTCGGGCGGCGGAGCTGGCAAAGCTGGGCTTTACCGGTGCCCACACTATTCTGGAAGGGCGCAAGGGCTTTGTAAAAGCCCTAAATCCCAACGGACATCTAAACGCCGTTACGGAGGGGCTGGGGACACAACCCTATAAGATCCTCTCCAATTCCTTCAAGCCATACGCCTGCTGCCGCCACATCCATTCCGCCAACGCCTGTGTACAGTGGATGAAAGAGCATTATCGGATCGATCCAGCCCGGATCGTATCCGTTACAGACAAAACATACCAGTTGGCCATTGATCTGGCGGACACACCGTATCCCACAACGCCGTACTCTTACAAGTTCAGCATTCAATACTGTATCGCGGCCATGCTGCTTTACGGTTCACTAGACGAAACAGCGTTTACACCGGAGAGGACGGACGCATCGGAGGTGCGGGAACTGATGGCGAAGATTCGGGTGGTGCGGAACGAGGAAATTCAGACTGTGTTTGCCGGAAATCCAAATCAGTGGCCCCACGTTTTGGAAATCCGTATGGAGGACGGCCAAGTGTACGCCCACCGGGTGGATTTCCCACCGGGAGATTTCATGAACCCCTTCAGCTGGGAAGATGAGGATCGGAAATTTCGGCGGATCACAGCCGGGATTCTGCCGGAGGCCAGAGGAGAGAGACTGATAGGGCGAATCCGGGAGATGGAAACGCTGGAAGATGTGAATGCACTGTTTGCAGCGGAATAAGAGAAAGGTAGAAAGCAAGATGGATGAACAGATTTTCGGAAGCGCGGTGCATGACGCCGTGATTCGTGCGGTGACGGAGATCTCCGCCGATGTAAAGAAACTGATGAAGGAAGCACTGGAACGGGAGACCAACGAGACGGCGAGAAGCATGCTCAGTTCCATGCTGGAAAATGTGGAGATCGCCAAGGCTGCGGACAAGGGCGTCTGTCAGTCCCCGGGATATCCCACTACCTGGATCTCCTTCGGCGAGGGGAATTTCCCCGCCCACGCGGCAGAGGTGATCGGTGAAGCTGTGGGAGAGGCTACCCGGAAGGGATACCTGCGCCCCAGCATCGTGGATCCACTGACCCGGGTGAATCCCGGCGACAATACCGGAAAGGGTGTGCCCAATATTGAGTACCAGTTCCACCCCGGTCAGAAATATGTGGATTTTATTATTAGCTTCAAGGGCTGCGGCGCCGAGCTGGGCAATGCCATGAAGATTATGACCACCGCTACTCTGGGCCTGGACAAGGACTTCCAGGGCCTGAAGCGTTTCGTTCTGGAGACCGCGCTCAACGCTGGCGGCAAGCCCTGCCCCCCCTTCGGCATCGGCATCGGCATCGGCGGCCAGATGGATATTGCCTCCAAGCTGAGCCGTGAAGCGATTTCCACCCGGAATTGGACCGACACCAACGAGGACCCCCTGCTGGCCCGTCTGGAGACCGAACTCAAGGACGCGATCAACTCTCTGGGCCTTGGTGCTGCCGGCACCGGCGGTGACACTGTCTGCCTCGCGGTGAAGATCAATACCGCTGCTACGCATACCGCGATCGCTCCTGTAGCGATCAACTTCCACTGCTGGGTCGCGCGTCGCGCCGGTATCCGCATCTATGATGACGGCCGCGTCGAGAAGCTGCTGTAATTGGGAAAGGAGATACGATCATGGCTGTTTATCATCTGTCTACTCCTCTCAAGGAAGAGAATATGCGTAAGCTGAACGTGGGCGACATTGTCTACCTCAGCGGTAACATCTTCACCGCCCGCGACATGGCTCACTTCCGCATCCGCGGCCTGCTGGCGGAGGGCAAGCCCCTGCCCAAGGACTTTAATGGCTCTGCTGTGTTCCATGCCGGTCCCGTCTGCCTGAAGAACCCCGACGGCTCCTGGCGTCTGAACATGATTGGACCTACCACCTCTATCCGCATGGAGCCTTATGCCGACATGGTCGGCAAGATGGGCGTCAAGGCCGTTCTCGGCAAGGGCGGCATGGCGGAGGACACCCTGGAAGCCTGCCAGAAGTACGGCTATGTCTATCTGCAGGCCGCTCCCGGCTGTGCCGCGAAGCTGGCTCAGGGCGTTGAGCGCGTTGTGGATGCCAACTGGTTTGAAATGGGTATGCCCGAGGCTGTGTGGCATCTTCAGGCCAAGGAATTCGGCCCCCTGGTGGTTGGCATGGATACCAAGGGCAACAGCATCTATGCCCAGCTGAAGGCCGCCGCCCAGAAGAAGGTCGACGAGATGTATCCCGCTCTCTAAAACACGGAAAAGCGTCGCGTTTAATTTAAAACAATAGAAACGAAGGAGACCAACCAATGGAATATCGTATTGAACACGATTCTATGGGTGAGGTCCAGGTACCTGCTGATCGGTACTGGGGCGCCCAGACCCAGCGTTCTCATGAAAATTTCCCCATCGGCGTAGGCATCGAGACAATGCCTGCTGAGATTATTCACGCTTTCGGCATCCTGAAGAAGGCTGCCGCTATGGCTAACCATGCCCTGAAGCCCGAGAAGCTGACGGACGAGAAGCTGGCCGCGATCTCTCAGGCCTGCGACGAGGTGATCAGCGGCAAGCTGAACGATCACTTCCCTCTGGTCGTGTGGCAGACCGGCTCCGGCACGCAGTCCAACATGAACACCAATGAGGTCATCGCCAACCGGGGTAATGAGATCGTCGGCAAGAAGCTGCTGCACCCCAATGATGACATCAATATGTCCCAGTCCTCCAACGATACCTTCCCCACGGCCATGCACATTGCTGCCGTTACCGTGCTGGAGGGTCAGGTCATCCCCGCTATTGACAAGCTGACTGCCACCTTGGCCCGTCTGGAAGCTGAAAATGAGGACGTTGTCAAGTCCGGCCGCACCCATTTGCAGGATGCTACTCCCATTAAGTTCTCCCAGGAGATCTCCGGTTGGCGGACCAGCCTGGAGCGTGACCGCCAGCTGCTGACGCTGGCCCTGTCTCCCCTGAAGGAGCTGGCTCTGGGCGGCACCGCCGTGGGCACCGGACTCAATGCCCCCAAGGGCTTCGACACTGCCGTGGCCGCGGCTGTCGCGGAGCTGACCGGCGCCGATTTCATTACGGCCGGCAACAAGTTCCACGCGCTGACCTCCAAGGATGAGCTCGTGTTCGCGCACGGCGCGCTGAAGGCACTGGCCTGCGATATGATGAAGATCGCCAACGATGTTCGCTGGCTGGCTTCCGGTCCCCGGGATGGCCTGGGCGAGATCCGCATCCCCGAGAACGAGCCCGGCTCCTCCATCATGCCCGGCAAGGTGAACCCCACTCAGTGCGAGCAGGTCACCATGGTGGCTGTTCAGGTCATGGGCAATGATACCGCTGTTGGCTTTGCCGCCTCTCAGGGCAACTTCGAGCTGAATGTGTTCATGCCTGTGTGCATTTACAACTTCCTCCAGTCCGCGCGGCTGCTGGCGGAGTCCATTACCTCCTTCAACGACCGCTGCGCCGTGGGCATCACTGCCGACCGGGAGAAGATGGCTCACAACCTGCACAACTCCCTGATGCTGGTGACGGCTCTGAACCCCTATATCGGCTATGAGAACGCCGCGAAGGTGGCTAAGAAGGCTTACAAGGACGGCGTTTCCCTGAAGCAGTCCTGCCTGGAGCTGGGCTTCCTGACCGAGGAGAAGTTCGACGAGGTATTCCATCCCGAGCAGATGGTCTAATAAGGACCTCATCCTGACTCAGATATTAATTTTCAAAAAGGAGAATATATCATGGATTACGCAAAAGAGTCCCTGCGCCTGCATGGCGAGTGGAAGGGAAAAATCGAAATGGTGACCCGCGTCCCCGTCGAGACGAAGGATGACCTGTCTCTGGCTTATACTCCCGGCGTCGCGCAGCCCTGCCTGGAGATCCAGAAGGATATCAATAAAAGCTATGACCTGACCCGCCGCTGGAACATGGCCGCCGTCATCACCGACGGCAGCGCTGTTCTGGGCCTGGGCGATATCGGCCCCGAGGCCGGTATGCCCGTTATGGAGGGCAAGTGCGTTCTGTTCAAGGCCTTCGGCGATGTGGACGCTGTCCCCCTGTGCGTCAAGACCCAGAATGTGGATGAGTTCGTCAACGCTGTCTACCTGATGAGCGGCAGCTGGGGCGGCATCAACCTGGAGGATATCGCGGCACCCCGTTGCTTCGAGATCGAGCGTAAGCTGAAGGAAAAATGCGACATCCCCATCTTCCACGATGACCAGCACGGTACCGCTGTCATCACTCTGGCTGGCCTGACCAACGCTCTGAAGGTTGTTGGCAAGAAGAAGGAGGATGTCCGCGTTGTTACTTCCGGCGCCGGCGCGGCCGCCATCGCCATCACGAAGCTGCTGCTGTCCGCTGGCTTCAAGAACATCACCATGTGCGACCGCAAGGGCGCGATCTATGCCGGCCGTGACGGTCTGAACTGGATCAAGGAAGAGATGGCTCAGGTCACCAACCTGGAGAAGAAGGCCGGTTCTCTGGCTGATATGCTGGTGGGCGCTGATGTGTTTATCGGCGTGTCCGCTCCCGGTACTGTTACCACCGAGATGGTCAAGAACATGAACAAGGACGCGATCATCTTCGCCTGCGCCAACCCCACTCCCGAGATCTTCCCCGATGACGCCAAGGCTGGCGGCGCTGCCGTTATTTCTACCGGCCGCAGCGACTATCCCAACCAGATCAACAACGTTCTGGCATTCCCCGGCATCTTCCGTGGAACGTTCGACGTCCGCGCCAGCGACATCAATGAGGAGATGAAGATGGCCGCCGCTCAGGCTCTGGCCGATCTGGTGGGCGACGATCTCTCCGCCGACTACATCATCCCAGCCGCCTTCGATCCCCGCGTGGGTCCCGCTGTGGCTAAGGCTGTGGCCGAGGCTGCTAAGAAGACCGGCATCGCGAGAATTTGATGAGAGGAGCGGAAATTGCTCCCGGGCGGAGGAAGGAAGTGCGGATATGAATGCTCTTCTGACCGCCTTTCGGGCGGTGTTCCCGCCTACTATGCTAATCACCGTCGGTTATATCAGCCGCCTGTGCAAAATCGTGACGGAGGACGATATATACCGCTTCAACCAGCTCTGCTATAACGTCCTTATCTCTGCGGTGGTGTTCTACAACGTTTATAAGGCGGAGATCACGGTCGGCGAATGCACGCCACTGCTTCTATTCTGCGTATTGGGTATTCTGGCAGAGTATTTTCTGGCTGGAATTCTTATAAAGCGCATTGAACCATCTCCGGACAGTCAGGCCACAATGATCCAGGCGCTGTTCCGCACCAATGTGGTAATTATGGGACTCCCATTGGCACAGTCCATCTATACGGACTGCGGCCTCATGGGCGCGGTATACTCCGTGATGGTACCCATGTTCAATGTGTTGGCGGTGATTCTATTTGAGACCCACCGGAATCAGAAAGTGGAGTCTGGAAAGATCGCCTTGAGCATATTGAAAAACCCGCTGATTATTGCAAGTATTGCTGCTATTATGCTGAAGTGCTGCGGGATCCACCTGCCAGAGTTGCTGACAGGCGTGATCTCCAATATGGCGGGGGCCGGCAGCTGCATTGTACTGATTCTGCTGGGAGCGTCTCTGGAGATGCAAAGACTTCATGCGGACAGGCGGAAGTTGATCATCTGCCTCATCGGGCGGCTGGCCGTGGAACCCATGCTGGCGCTGCTGATCGCTGCCGCACTGGGTTTCCGGGGGTTGCCACTACTATGTGTGCTGGTGGTTTTTGGGTGTCCAGTGGCTACTACCAGCCATGTCATCGCCCAGCAGATGGGGGGGGACGGAGACCTGGCGGGTGAGGTGCTGGCAATGAGCGTGGTATGCTCCTGCTTTACCATGTTTGGATGGATCTACCTTTTGAGCAGTCTAGCGCTGCTCTGACAAAAAAGTCAAAACCTACGACTAAGCCTAATCTCATGATGCCGGGGTCAAAACAAGCCTTTTATGCATGACCAATAGCAAAGAGCTGGAAAAATAGCGCTGAAATGAGCACCCAGAGGAAATGGCCTTTTGAGGCTGTCTCTC
>ENA-UEQW01003236-UEQW01003236.1-human-gut-metagenome-genome-assembly--contig:-NODE-3236-length-11404-cov-2.922133_pt1 | contig 11404 bp, 7 predicted proteins | sample MGYA00242947_ERZ507947 | MGnify/ENA primary metagenome ERZ507947 (study PRJEB26167, sample SAMN06115421) | human gut metagenome | host: Homo sapiens | place: China:Guizhou | collected 2015-03-17... | reverse complement strand
TGGATTTTTCCGCACGGCTTTTTCTGGTCTTGTTCATCATCAGGTTCGCGAACTGCGCCTGCGTCTCCATGCAGAACACCGCAGACAGCGCAAAGACCAGCGCAATGGTACATTTTTTCAGGGTAAAAGACTTTACGGTCATTTTGTTTGATCCTCTGTTTTTGTTTGATTCGTTGTCGTGCTGCCGCCCATTCCGCGCTGTCTGTACTCCGGACGGATCACCATCCTGACCTTGCTGCGGAGATGAATCAGCTTGTTTTCATAGTCGGCATCAAAACCCACGCCGTCAATGTCCATCTCACGGGAACGGAAAAATGCGGGAGTATCCCCCCTGAGCACCTTCGTATTCTTATCATACTGCGCGGCAGTGGAGGAGATCAGGGCGCGGCAGTGTTTCTTGTCCGCCCAGAATTTCCGGACCTCCTCCGCAGACGTATTCAACGGATACATCTTCACGCTGCCGAGCGGAACCACCTCATTGATGTTGCTGATATTCTCATTGACGATATCCACTTTCGGATTTTCCAGATTGATGAACGCGCCCAGATTCGTCGCTTTGTCGCCGTAAAGAATAAACTGGAGACGGTTGTCCTTCTTCCGGTATTCCGGCAGAGCGAAATCCGACAGCGCCACGGAAGCGCCCGTATCATCCGCGGCGGACAAATCCATCGGCAGAACCGGCAGAAACGCCGGCAGAAACACCGCCGTAAGAAATGTCAGCCGAAGTATCTTTCCATCAATGAATCCCATTTGCCTTGTTCTTTCAGTAAAAATTCAATCGCCTCACGCACGGCGCCTCTGCCCCCCGCGTGTTTCGTCCGCATGTCGCAGACCCGGTCCAGTTCGCTGACGGCGTCGCCGACCGCCACGGCAAAACCGCACCGGCTCATCGGGCGGGCATCCACGATATCATCCCCGATGTACATGCACTCCTCCGGAGCAAGGGAGTGATCCTCCAGCAGAGCCGTGAATCCCGAATCCTTGTCCAGTATTCTCTCATACAGAAAATCCAGTTTCAATTCTGCCGCGCGGATACGGTTCGCCGCCGACTTGCGCCCGGAAAGGATTCCGACCAGAAGCCCCGCACAACGGGCAAGCACGATACCGTGCCCGTCGCGGACATTGAAAAACTTGATCTCGTTTTCCGTTTCCCCGCCGTATCCGATCCGCCCGTCGGTCAGCACGCCGTCCACATCCAGAACGACAGCTCTGATTTTACTGCATTTTCCGTGTAAGTTCATAAATCGCAAGCACCTGGTCAAGAACTTTTTCCGCATTTGCAAAATCAAGGCTGTTCGGTCCGTCCGAAAGCGCCTTTTCCGGCTGCGGATGCACCTCCATGAAGATTCCGTTGATGCCGACAGCGGCTGCCGCACGGGAAAGCGCCGCAATAAATTCACGCTGTCCGCCGGAGGCATTGCCGAGCCCGCCGGGAAGTTGAACGGAATGCGTCGCATCGAAAATCACCGGATAACCGAACGAACGCATCGTCTGAAGCGACCTCATGTCCACGACGAGATTGTGATATCCGAACGACGAACCGCGCTCCGTCAGCATGATGTTTTCACATCCCGCACCCTCAAGTTTGCCGACCGCGCCTTTCATATCTTCCGGCGCCATTAACTGTCCTGTCTTCACATTTACCGGAAGCCCGGTCCGCGCGGCGGCAACCAGCAGATCCGTCTGGCGGCAGAGAAACGCCGGAATCTGGAGCACATCCACGACCTTCGCGACAGCCTCCGCCTGCACTGATTCATGAATGTCGGTCAGGACAGGAAGATTCAGTTCGGATTTGATCTCCGAAAGAATTTCAAGTCCGTATTCCATGCCGTTGCCGCGGAACGACCCGCCGGAAGAACGGAGAAGAATGAAAGTCATTAGAATTTTAATATACATCGCATTATCCATTGTATGTACCGCCCTGTCTGCACAACAGAAAGAGTATGAAAATCCTCGCGTGACAGGAGTAAACAGAGAGAGCGGACGTGCAACATTCTGGTACTATTCGGATAGAACCGAAGCACTGAAAGGTGGTTATGAAAATACCCCGGATAATATACTGTTGAATGGCAAATGGAAGTTTCATTTTTGCGAAAAACCGGCCGAACGCCTGGTAGATTTTTACCAGACAGGATTCGATGTATCGCAATGGGACGATATTGACGTACCGGGCAGTTGGCCCTTACAAGGATACGACAAACCTCTATATATGAATCATCCTTACGAGTTCAATTATATAGACCCCTACCCGTATCGGGTTCCTACGGAATGGAATCCTGTAGGAGCGTTCCGACGTGTAGTACATATTCCCGTTGCCTGGGAAGGGAAACGGGTGGTGTTGCATTTGGGTGCTGTCAAGTCTGCCTTTTATGTTTGGGTGAACGGACAAAAGGTCGGCTATTCTCAAGATTCGAAAATGCAGGCAGAATTCGATATCACCTCTTATATACAACCGGGAAGAGAAAATGTGATTGCCATCGAAGTCTATCGTTTTTCGATCGGCTCTTATTTAGAATGCCAGGATTTCTGGCGGTTGGCAGGCATCAAAAGAGATGTGTGGCTGTATGCCACCTCTCCGGTATTCCTGAAAGATTTCTTCGCTATAGGCGATTTGGATGAACAATACAAGAACGGGGAACTGGAGTTGAACTATACACTCAAAAATACCCAAAAACGCAAAACATCAGTCAATGTCTCTTTTTCTTTACTCAACAAGGAAAATAAAGAGATCTGGACAGAGCAGCAAAAGATAGTGTTGCCCGGACTGAAAGAACAAACTATGAATCTGAAGCAGGTGATCGAAGGCTGTTCACACTGGACAGCAGAAACACCCAATCTATATACATTGCTGATCGGTGTCGAAGAAGCGAACGGCAATACGACATACAGTTCATGTAAAGTAGGATTCCGTAAAGTGGAAGTAGCGAATGCACAACTTCTGGTCAATGGAGTTCCTGTTTACATCAAAGGGGCTAACCGACATGAGCACCATCCTAAATACGGACATTATATTCCTCGTGAGACGATGGAGAAGGATGTCCGATTAATGAAACAATTTAATATCAACGCAATTCGCACTTGCCACTATCCGTGCGACCCTTATTTTTATGAGTTGTGTGACAAATACGGGATTTATGTTGTGGATGAAGCCAATATCGAATCGCATGGTTTAGGGGCGGCTCTACAAAATGTAATAGATCCGCAAAAACATATCGCTTGTGATCCGGAGTGGACAGACATTCACCTGGATCGCATGAACCGTATGTTCCAAAGAGATAAAAACCATCCGTCAGTCATTATCTGGTCTATGGGTAATGAATGTGGTGACGGAGTCAACTTTGTCAAAGGCTACAAAATGTTGAAGGCACTGGATAAAAGCCGGTTAGTGCAGTTCGAACAGGCCGGTACATTACCACATACGGATATTTACTGCCCCATGTATATGAAAGGGGAAATGATGAAAAATTATGCCTTATCGCCGGATGCACGCATACCTCTTATCCAATGCGAATACGCCCATGCAATGGGCAACAGTCTTGGAAACTTCCAGGATTACTGGGATTTGATAGAAACTTATCCGGTATTACAAGGAGGCTTTATATGGGACTTTGTAGATCAAGGAATGGATGCCTATCACAATGGGGTGCATTATTATGAATATGGTGGCGGATTCGGACAGGAAAAGATCCGTAACGACGGTGCATTCTGCATCAATGGATTATTCTCTCCGGACAGAAAACCCAACCCGCACGCGTATGAAGCTAAAAAAGTATTGCAGAGTTTACGGGTACGAAAGAGTGGACTGGGAGAAAAGGTCTTTAAAGTCACGAATACATTCTCATTCACCAATGCAGATAAGTATCAGTTGACATGGAGCCTTTTGCAAGACGGACAAACTGTAGAAAACGGTACCATACCGTTCGCCCTTGCTCCTCATTCCGCCGGATTATTGACCATACCCTATCAGACAGCCCTTTCTGACTGTCATGAATATTTCTTAAACGTTGAATTCAAGTTGAAAGAAGCGGAGGATCTGTTACCCAAAGGTTGGACAATAGCCTATGATCAGATCGCTTTGAATCATCCGGTCAGAAAAATAACTGTCGGTAATACTTTAAACAAAACATTGACCTATCAAGAGAACGATACGATAATCGATATAAAAGGAGAACGCGGATTAAACCTAATCTTCGACAAACGGAAAGGAGGACTGAGTTCTTTTCGTTATGAAGGCTTCGATTATCTGAAATCATCTCTTGTTCCGGATTTTTGGCGTGTAAATACCGACAATGACGATTGGGACAGCGAGAATAATGTCTGGAAGAATGCTATTTCCAAAATGCAAATATTGCAAGTTACGGTAGAACCTGCCACTGCCGTTTCTAAAAAGGAGAAAAAATACGAACAGATAAAAGTGCACGTTAAAACACAATTTACCGTTTCGGAAAAGCCGCAGCATACCATTTTCTTCGATACGGACTACACTGTACATGCCGATGGAAGCATCCGGGTAGATAACTATTTTACACCGAATTATTACAACGGAGAATCCAATATGTCCATACCCAGAATTGGCCAGGTAGTGAATATGAATTCTGAATTATCATTGGCTCAATGGTACGGCCGTGGTCCTTGGGAAAACTACTCAGACCGTAAAACCTCCGCATTAGTAGGGGAATACGAAATGCCCGTCAGTGAACTTCCTTACAACTACATCCGTCCTCAGGAGAATGGTTATCGCACGGATGTCCGGTGGCTGAAATTAAAAAGCCCCGATGGCCATGCACTGAAAATAACAGGTGAACCGATATTCTGTTTTAATATTCAGTTCACCGGACAAGATGGATATTTCACTCATGACGGCGCCCGGATGCGCTCTTCCGTCAATATGGTAAAAGAGCAAAATTATTATTTGAATATTGACTATGCACAAAAGGGAGTGGGTGGCGATAACTCTTGGGGAAAGCCGGTGCACTCCGAATATTTGGTTTTACTGAAATATCATGCCTATAGTTTCTGGTTGCAACCGGAACTATAATTAAATTATAAAGAATACATATCATTATGAGAAAAGCAAATTATGACCGGTTTCCATCTACTAAAATTTCGGGAACTGTAATTCAAGGATGGGAGAATATCTGTTCTCTACTGGAAGAACATTTAAAGGCCTATCCGGCTTTAGCCGTTGATTTTTATACAGGGGTATATGAGGAAGAAGTAATAAATGAACTCCATCGCTTATCCCCCGCCCTATTTATCGATACCCGCGACCTGATGAAACCGGAAAGTGAGATTAAAGCTATGACAGCCCGCTTTATGACGGATGACGTCTTATTTGGCTACGTGACTAATATCACGCTAAACGATTATTTTGACCAGAACAAACTGAAGAAAGCGCGTGAGGAAGTAATTGCGACAAAAGGAAAAGTAGTGGTTGTGGGAAGCGGAGCCGCCATGGTAGTCCCTGCCGAAGCCGTATTGGTTTATGCAGATATGGCGCGTTGGGAAATCCAACAGCGTTTCCGCCGTCATGAAGTGAAAGCATTGGGGATAGACAACCGGAAAGACGCAGTATCCCTGCAATATAAAAGAGGCTACTTCAATGATTGGAGAGTATGCGATAAATACAAGGAAAGTTTGTTTGACAAGGTTGACTTCTGGTTAGATACCCACATAGCAACTGAGCCTAAAATGATTGATCAAACCACTTTTTTCAAAGGAATCGAAGAGACGGTTCATTCTCCTTTCCGCGTAGTTCCTTTCTTTGATCCGGCTCCCTGGGGTGGTCAATGGATGAAAGAAGTATGCGATCTCGATCCGGAAAAAGAAAATTACGGTTGGTGTTTCGATTGTGTTCCCGAAGAAAACAGCCTCTATTTTGAAGTGAATGGTGTACGATTCGAATTGCCATCGGTAGATCTCGTACTTTTAAAAACAAGAGAATTGTTGGGTGAGCCGGTAGAAGCGCGTTTCGGAAAAGACTTTCCCATCCGTTTCGACTTTCTCGATACGGTAGGTGGCGGTAATCTAAGTGTACAGGTACATCCCACGACACAATTCATTCGCGAAAACTTTGGCATGTACTACACACAGGATGAAAGCTATTATCTATTGGATGCCAAAGAAGGTGCTACCGTTTACCTCGGTTTGAAGACGGGTATCGATAAAAATGAAATGATTGAAGACTTGCGGAAAGCCCAAAAAGGAGAAATAGTATTCAATACGGAGAAGTACGTGAATAAACTGCCCGCAAAGAAACACGATCATTATCTGATTCCGGGCGGAACCGTACATTGTTCCGGCTCAGAAGCATTGGTACTTGAAATCAGTTCTACTCCTAACCTGTTTACTTTCAAGTTATGGGACTGGCAGCGTTTAGGATTAGATGGAAAACCACGCCCCATAAACGTAGAAAGAGGAAAAGAAGTTATCGACTGGAAACGTGATACGGAATATGTCAAACAGCATTTGGCCAACCATCTGACAAAGATTTCCGAAGGAGACGGCTGGAGAGAAGAAAGAACAGGGCTGCACCCGAATGAATTCATCGAAACCCGCCGCCACTGGTTTACCAAACCTGTGACACACCATACGAACAACAGTGTGAATGTCTTGAATCTGATAGAAGGCGAAGAAGCCATCATCGAAAGTCCCAACGGAGCGTTTAAGCCATTTGTGGTTCATTATGCCGAAACATTTATCATTCCGGCAAATGTAAACGAATACATCATTTCCCCTTATGGCAAGTCTGCCGGTAAAGAATGTGCGACTATTAAAGCTTATGTGAGATTCTGATAAAAACGTAAGGTTAACTTAATTCTATTATCATATGTATAAACATGATCAGCGTATTGTACTGACTCTGGATGCAGGGGGTACCAATTTTGTATTCTCTGCCATTCGAGAATGTAAAGAAATTGTAACTCCGGTCTGTCTTCCGGCTGCTTCTGATAACCTGGATAAATGTTTGTCTGCATTGCTAAAAGGGTTTAGCTTGGTTAAAGATCAGTTGGAAGACACCCCGGTTGCAATTAGCTTTGCTTTTCCGGGGCCTGCCGATTATAAAAACGGGATCATTGGAGATTTGCCCAACTTCCCGGCTTTCCGGGGAGGAATAGCTTTAGGACCCTATCTGGAAGAGAAATTTAAAATCCCCGTTTTTATTAATAATGATGGTAACTTATTTGCGTATGGTGAAGCACTGGCCGGTGCATTACCTGCCATAAACGAAAAACTTGCTGCCGCCGGTAGTCCTAAAAGATATAAAAACTTATTGGGAATCACTTTGGGAACAGGGTTCGGTGCAGGAGTGGTTATCGACAATCGCCTGCTGACGGGCGACAACGGATGTGGTGGTGACGTATGGATCATGCGCAATAAAAAATATCCCGGATTGATAGCAGAAGAAAGTGTAAGTATCAGAGCCGTCCGCCGGGTATATACCGAACTTAGCGGTGAAGATGCTTCAAAGTTGACTCCTAAAGATATCTACGATATTGCAGAAGGCCTGCATTCCGGAAATCGTGAGGCGGCCGTGAGAAGCTTTGAAGAATTAGGCGAAATGGCCGGAGCAGCCATTACCCAAGCGCTTCACATTGTCGATGGGTTGGTAGTAATCGGTGGCGGCATAGCGGGAGCCGCTAAATACATTCTGCCGGGTATAATGAGAGAGATGAAACAATCCGTCTCCACTTTTGCAGGGCAGGAATTTCCCTGTTTACAGATGGATGTCTGCAATCTGGAGGACGCGAACGATTACAGGAGGTTTATGGAAAACAGAGCCGTCCATATCCAAGTGCCTTCTACCGACAAAAAGGTTCTATATGATTGCAATAAACGTATCGGGGTAATTGTATCCTCATTGGGTGCCAATAAAGCCATTGCATTAGGAGCATATACTTTTGCATTGCAACAGATAGATGCAGCAAGTCTTATCCAATAAAATCATAAATTAAAGAAAGTGCAACTATGAGCAGAAAGCTATTATTCCTTTTTCTATCGGTTTACTTCTCCACCTTTACAGCCACAGCCAAAATAATATGGACAATTGGCAACGGAGATAATTCCGGTTCCGAACTGGCATTAGGCCCCTCTGATTATAAGAAATTTTTAGCTAACGATTTCGGGTATGAAGACCGGTTCTTTCTGATCGGGACTTCTTCTGATAAAACAGATTTCCCATATGTGATGCCCGGACCGGATGACACTTGGGGAGGTACTTGGAGGACTTCCGGTTGGAGAACACATGATGCAAACATTCTGTTCAATATCTCCCAAAAACCTAAAAACGGACAATGCAAATTGATTATCGATCTGGTAGATTCAAATCCGAATCGCTCGGTGGTAAAAGTCACAATTAATTCTATAGAAAAGAAATTCGAGATCAAAGGCCATTCCGAAGAGGCACTGGAAGGCAATGTACAAAATGCCAAAGAACAGATTCTGGAATTTCCTTTTTCTACTGCCGACCTGAAAGAAGGCGGCAATATTGTTACTATCTCTGTGCTCGAAGGTGGTTGGATCGTATTCGACCAAATCTTACTGGAAGGATCGGATCGTGTTACATTAGGGGACAATAACAAATACGCTTTTCTACGCAATGTAGCACCTGCTGCTTATGAAACAGAACTGGAAGGCAAAAGAGTACAACCGCTTTTAATTGATGTGGAACACCTGAACGGTACCCCGCAGTTAACAGTGAAGCTGGACGGCACGGATATATTTGCTGCTAAGCTGGATACCTCACGGTCTATTTTCGAAGCTCCTATGCCTGCTGTTAAAAAAAACAGGAAAAGTATGTATCAAGTGTTGGTAAACAATGAGTTGATAGAAAAGGGTATCGTATTGCGTTCCCCCCAGGCTCTACAGACACTGGCGGACTATGTAGACACCAAAATAGGCACTGCACACTCCCGATGGATGATAGCTCCCGGCCCATGGATGCCTTTCAGCATGGTAAAACTGAGCCCGGACAACCAGAATATGGGATGGCAGGCCGGTTATCAACCCACTTTTGAAACATTGGGTTGCTTCAGCCATATTCACGAGTGGACCATGGGAGGATTAGGCATGATGCCGACCAATGGAAAACTGTTCACAACAGTAGGCGATCAATTCTGTCCCGATGAAGGCTATCGTTCACGCATTGATAAACGGACGGAAGAAGCCCCTTTAGGCTACTATAAAGTATTCCTTACCGATACAAAGATTCTTGCAGAAGTGACGGCTACAGAAAGAGCCAGTTTCCAGAAATATACTTTCCCGAAAGATAAAGACGGCCGGGTTATGATTGATTTACATATTCAGGCTGAGTATGATTACAATCTGCGTGAAGTAGAAATGAAGCAGGTAAGCGACTACAGAATAGAAGGATTCTGCCATCAGTTTTCCCCACAGGTATGGAGTGGTGACGCCGATCAGGAGTATGTTGTAAATTTCGTCATTGAATTCGATGCCCCCATAAAGAAAACCGGTGGTTGGAAAAACGATCAGGTACTGGACTCAAAACAGATAACAGGAAAGAATTTAAAAGACGCCGGATTATATGTCGAATTCGATACGAAAAAGCATCCCGTAGTCCAAGTCCGTACTGGCATCTCTTTGGTCAGCATAGCCAATGCCTCAGAAAATCTGCAAAAAGAGATAAGCGACAAATTTGGCTGGGATTTCAATGCAGTTGTACAAAACCAGAAAGATGTATGGAACGAGATTCTGAATCGTCTGACCATCACATCCAATGACCGGATCGAAAAAGTACGTTTCTACACAAATATGTTCCGTGCACTTTGCCGCAATATGTGGAGCGATATAAACGGAGAGTGGATGTCCCCGGATGAAAAAGTACGTAAGTTTACTAACCCGGATCATGTCGCCTTAGGTTGTGATGCATTCTGGAATTCATTTTGGAATCTCAATCTATTCTGGAACCTGGTAACTCCCGAATGGACCTCCAAATGGGTAAATTCACAACTGGCCATGTACGATTCCAACGGTTGGCTGGCAAAGGGCCCCGCCGGCATGGAGTATATCCCCGTAATGGTGGCAGAGCACGAAATACCATTAATAGTCTCTGCGTATCAAATGGGCATCCGGGACTATGATGTTGAAAAAGCATTTGAAGCGATAAAAAAAATGCAAACTACGCCTGCTACCCGTGTTGCCGGCGGATTGGCCGGTAACCGTGATTTGCTGCCTTACCTTAAATATAAATATGTACCCATCGAAAAGGGACGTTTCTCCAATACAATGGAATACTCATATGATGACTGGACGGTAGGACAAATGGCAAAAGCATTGGGAAAATATACCGAGTACGATATATTCAATGACCGTGGAAGTTGGTGGAAAAATGCCATTAATCCCCAAAACGGATATGCACACATGCGCGATACGACAAGGCAGTTTATCCCTGATTTTGATCCCTTCCAAAGCGGACGTGATCATCATTATGTAGAAGGTAATTCCTGGCAACTCAGTTTTTTTGTCCCCCAAGATGTTCCGGCATTAATAGAAACAATCGGTGAAGAAACTTTTATCGATCGTCTGAACTGGGGCTTTGAAGCCAGTGAACCTTGGAGGTACAATGCACCGAACGATCAGTATTGGGACTATCCTGTAGTACAGGGTAATCAACAGTCTATGCATTTTGCCTTCTTGTTCAATTGGGCGAAGAAGCCTTGGCTCACGCAAAAATGGTCACGATCCATCATTGATAAGTACTATGGAACAGGCATCGCCAATGCTTACTTAGGTGACGAAGACCAAGGGCAAATGAGCTCATGGTTTGTAATGGCCGCCTTAGGTCTGTTCCAGACAGATGGCGGATGCCACATCGATCCGATTTACGAAATAGCCAGCCCGCTTTATGAGAAAGTCATTATCGACTTGGGAGAACGTTATAATCGTGGCAAAACATTTACAATCGAAGCAAAGAACGTTTCCAGAAAAAATAAATATGTTCAAAGTGCCATGCTAAATGGTAAAGTACTGAATGAATTCTTCTTTCCGGCTTCCGAATTACTAAAAGGCGGTGAACTGATTTTGGAAATGGGTGACAAGCCTAATACATCTTGGGGAATACCCACGTGTAAATAAAACAAAAAATAAGTAACTATATATTGCTTACAGTGTAAATTCTTGTTAGCAATAGAATATATCAAAATTATAAGCCCTCTATAATCGTACAATCGTTTATAGAGGGCTTTACTGTAAGGTAGTATATAGTCACCAAAGAGAGACAATACTACTCTATTTATACCATATTTAAGCTAAATCAAAGTATATAGTTTTACCCCAAGAACATCCCCATGTTTTGCATGAAAACATGGGGATGTTGTAGTACAAAACATCCGGATGTTTTGTAGGTATGAAATAAGCTTCATGTAATATAGAAACTTATCCTCTT
>ENA-UEQW01003234-UEQW01003234.1-human-gut-metagenome-genome-assembly--contig:-NODE-3234-length-11405-cov-3.174082_pt1 | contig 11405 bp, 5 predicted proteins | sample MGYA00242947_ERZ507947 | MGnify/ENA primary metagenome ERZ507947 (study PRJEB26167, sample SAMN06115421) | human gut metagenome | host: Homo sapiens | place: China:Guizhou | collected 2015-03-17... | reverse complement strand
TCCCTCCTGTCCTTTTTCTACGCCGCTTCAGCGTTTTCTTTTTTCTCTTTTCTCATTTTTATTCAACATATTATGTTCACACTAACTCCGTTTTGTCCAAAAAGCTGGACTCCGGGGCCTCTGGTGCTTGCTCTCCGCGGGGGATGCGGGGGGCTTTTTTTAAGATAATGTAATAGAAACATAGGGATCGCTGCTAATAGGCTCCGCGTTTTCCGATTGGCATGTCGATTGCTCTAAAAAGATCAATCGCGTGAACAATCTCAACAAAGGAGCCAGCACCATGGGCAAGGCAACGCAGATCTACCGGAACGGTACGATATTGACGATGGATTCACGGGGAAGCGTGGTCAGCGCGTTGGCCGTTGAAGGCAACGTCGTCCTCGCTGTGGGAACGGATGATGACGTTATGGCCCATGCCGGGCCGGATACCGTGGTCACTGATTTACGGGGCCGGACCATGCTGCCCGGTTTCATCGATGGGCACAGCCATTTTGTATGGGCCGGGCTCATGTTCGCCACGCAGCTTGATCTTTCCTCCCCGCCGGTAGGCAAGGTGAAGGATATTGCCGAAATCCGCGATCTGCTCAAGGAAAAGGCCGCCTCCACGCCTAAGGGCGAGTGGATTCTTGGGTATGGCTACGATGACACCGCCCTTGCGGATCGCCGCCACCCGCTCGCGTCCGACATGGACGACGTGACGCCCGATCATCCGGTGCTCCTGCGCCATGTTTCCGGCCATTTGTGCTCCTGCAACAGCCGCGCCCTGGCCTTGGTCGGTTATGACCGGAATACGCCCGATCCCCTTGGCGGGATCATCCGCCGCGACGGGCACGGCAACCCCAACGGCGTTCTGGAGGAACCCCCGGCGATGAATCCCGTTGCCGCGTTGCTGCCCGAAGCTTCCGAGGAAGACTGGATGCGCAGCATCGTAACCGCCTGCGACGCCTACACCGCGAAGGGCGTCACGTCCGCGCAGGACGGCTTCACGCAGGAAAAGCAGTGGGCACAGCTCCGCAAGGCCCATGAAAAGGGACTGCTCCGTAACCGAGTGCAGATCCTGCCCGGCCTCGGCTGCTGCGATCTCAACCAGTTCACTTCTCACGCTTCCGGTACGCCGCTGACCGCCGACCGCAAGATCAGCCTCGGCGCTGTCAAGCACCTCGTCGACGGCAGCCTGCAATGCTATACCGGCTGCCTGAGCAATCCCTACCACAAAATCATCTATGATCTGCCGGACGGCCCCATGTGGCGCGGCTATATCCAGGAAAACCCGGAAGGGTTCATCGATCGCATCGTGGCTTTGCATCGGCAGGGCTGGCAGATCGCCATCCACGGCAACGGCGATGAAGCCATCCAGCTCATTCTGGATGCCTATGAAGAGGCGCAGAAGCGCTATCCCCGCGCCGACGCCCGGCACATCATCATCCACTGCCAGACCGTGCGCGAGGATCAGCTCGACCGTATCAAGCGCCTCGGCGTGGTGCCTTCGTTCTTCGTGGTCCACACCTACTTCTGGGGCGACCGCCACCGCGACATCTTCCTCGGCCCGGATCGCGCCAAGCGCATCAGCCCGCTCCGCAGCGCCCTGAAACGCGGCATCCTGTTCAGCAACCACAACGACACGTTCGTAACGCCCATTGATCCCCTGCTCTCCGTGTGGTCTGCGGTCAACCGCATCACCAGCAGCGGGCAAGTCCTTGGCGAGGAATATACCATTTCCGTCATGGACGCGCTGCGCAGCGTGACCTCGTGGGCCGCCTATCAGGCCTGTGAGGAAACGAGCAAGGGCAGTCTCGAACCCGGCAAGCTGGCCGACATGGTCGTGCTTGGGGACAACCCCCTCGCCGTGGACAAAAAGGCTATCCGCGACATTCCGGTGCTGGCGACCATCGTCGGCAACGAACTCGTATACGGGTCGCTGGAATAGCCTTGCCGGAAACCCGGCGGCATGGGGGCGCTCCTTCCCGCCTTCTCCGTCGGGTTTCCCCGGCTCCTGTGGTTGCGGATACTCACAACTTTGACGGTTGCCTTACCAAGAGAGGGATTCATGGAAGCGTCATTTTATCCGTATCTGGGTGCATTGTGTTGGATCGGTATGCTGCTCATGCTCGGGACGTTAATCCGTGCCAAGGTGCCGTTGTTCCAGAAGCTGCTGTTTCCTTCCTCCCTTATAGGTGGCCTCATCGGGTTCGTGCTGATCAACCTTGATTTGGTCGGGATGCCCACCTCCACCGGCTGGAAGGACATTACGCCGAACATTTTCAGTATGATCACCTTCCACTTGTTCGCGTTCGGCTTCGTGGGCATCGGTTTGCTCCAGACCAAGAAGCCCGCCAGCGGCAAGGTTGTGATGCGTGGCGCCCTGTGGATCGCGCTCGTGTTTGGTATGACCTTCTCTGTGCAGGCGCTCATCGGCAAGGGCGTTTTCGTGCTGTGGCAGGACCTGTTCGGGGGCACGTTTGAAACCGTCAACGGCTACCTCCTCGGCGCGGGCTTCACGCAGGGCCCAGGCCAGACGCAGGCCTACGCCACCATCTGGCAGACTTCCTATCAGACCGCCAACGCCCTGAGCGTCGGGCTGGCCTTCGCCGCCGTCGGTTTCCTCGTGGCGGGCATCGTGGGCGTGCCGCTGGCCTTCTACGGCATCAAGAAGGGCTGGGTTTCCATCGAAGGCGGAAAGCTTCCCCAATGCTTCCTGCGCGGCCTCATGGACAAGGGCGACAACCCCACCTGCGCCCGCTCCACGACCCACCCCGCCAACATTGACAGCGTGGCCTTCCACCTCGCGATCATGGCCACTCTGTACGCCCTCGCCTATGCCTTCGGCGTGTGGTGGCTGTGCACGATGCCCAAGGGCATCAACGGCCTCGGCATCGGCATGATCTTCGCGTGGGGTATGTTCTTCGCCATGATCGCCCGTAAGCTGATGGCCAAGTTCGACCTCATCCACCTCCTCGACGGCGAGACGACCCGCCGCCTGACCGGCGCCACCGTTGACTTCATGATCTGCGCCGTGTTCATGGGCATTCAGGTCCGCCAGCTCCAGGAAGTGGCCATGCCGTTCCTCATTGCTGTCGTGCTCGGTACCATCGCCACCCTGTTCATCTGCCTGTGGTTTGGCCGCCGTTCCCCTGAACACGGCTTCGAACGCGGCCTGACCCTGTTCGGCTACTGCACCGGAACGGCGGCCTCCGGCCTGCTTCTGCTCCGCATCGTCGACCCCGAATTCGATACTCCGGTTGCCGTTGAAGTGGGCCTCATGAACGTGTTCGCCACTATCCTCTTTAAGCCGATATCATGGTCAATGCCGTTCGTCCCAGTGGAAGGCTTCCCCATGTTGTGGATATTCGTAGCCGTGACGGTCGTGACCCCCATCGTCATGTACTTCCTCAAGATGATCAGAAAGCCCGCCTTCTAAGGCATCCGGGGCGGCCTGGGGAGGGCCGCCCCCTTCCCAAAGCGAATGTGCGCCTCACGGCGCTTTTCCCATAACGGCAAACAACGGCCGGAGTTGTCCGGTCTTAACCCTCTAACGGAAGGAAGGAACGTATGAAGCGCATTGTAACCCTGATTCTCGCCGCTGGCCTGATTCTTGGCGCAACCTCCGCCGCTCAGGCGGTCGATTTCAAGGTTTCGGGCTTGTGGCAGCACCGTGTATCGTTCGCTGACCGTAATTTCGAAAAACACAACGGCGATGACAAATTGCGGGCGGCCAGCCGTCTGCGTACCCAGATCGACGTGATCGCTTCGGAATCCCTGAAGGGCGTGATGTTCTTCGAAATCGGCCACCAGAACTGGGGCAAGTCCGCTCAGGGCGCGGCCCTTGGCACGGACGGCAAGGAAGTGAAGGTCCGTTACAGCTATGTGGACTGGGTTGTCCCGCAGACCGACGTCAAGGTTCGCATGGGCCTCCAGAAGTATACGCTGCCGAACTTTACCGGCATCGGTTCCCCGATCCTCGACGCTGACGGCGCGGGCATCACCATCAGCAACCAGTTCACTGAAAACGTGGGTACGAACCTGTTCTGGCTGCGCGCCGCGAACGGCACGCGGTTCCTCCGGCCGGGCCTGACAGGGCCGCATGAAGACGGCTCTCCGACAGCGCCCGTCGCTTCCCGCTCATCCAAACCGGGCGCTCCGCCGCACACGGCGCGCACGCAAGACGGCTCCGGGTTCCTCGCCCCGGGGCCGTTTCGCGTTTTCCTCCTTTATTTCTCTCCCGCTCCCCGGATGATTTCCTTGACCGGGCGGGAGGCCGTACCTACACTGTTGCTCTTTCCATGCCTCGCATGGATGACCATCAAACCTTCTTCGAGGAAAGCCATGGCTCTGTCCAAACTCCAGAAAGGCCTCGTTGGCCTCGGCATCGCCGTTGTCGCAGTCATCGCCGTCGGGTACGGCGGGATGCGCTATCTTGAAAACGCCGTCGTTGACGCCATCCGCACATGGGCGGCCCAAACTCCACAGGATGCCCACGTGGAGCTCGGGGATATTTCCTATACGCTGATGGACAACCATCTTGTCCTCAAAAACGTCCGCATGACGTATGTTACCCCGGCAAAGCAGACCGTGGCCGCTACCGTCGAAACGCTGGATATCCGGAATCCGGGGACCACCCTGCTTTCGCTGATGCGCGACCCCAAGAGCGAAATCAAGGAAACGGAACTTCCCGTAGCCGACGAGATCGCCCTGCACAACCTGTCCTTCGGTCCCGAACCGAACATCACGGTACGGCTCCGCACCTTCAAGGGCGTCGCCATTGAAACCGCCGCCGTCAAAACCCTGATGAGCACCGCCGGTGACGACGATCCGAAAGTGGCCCTGGCGATCATCTACGGTCTTTCGTACAAGGAAGATTCCGCCTCCGGCGTCAAGATAACGAGCAAGGCCCTGCCTTTCTCCCTCTCCACCGATTCCGCCGTCCAGAAATCCTACGCCAAAGGGCATCTGGACTCTTCCGTGACAAACGGGATCGTGTTCACCCTGAGGGGGCAGGACGTCCTGACGCTCGGCGAAATCCGGCTCGAGAACATGAACCTGCCGCCCCGCGACATCATGGAGAAGATTTACTTCATCGCTCCCACCGACATCAACGACGATGAAGCGTTCGGGATCTTCCAGAACTTTTTCGCCGGGCCCAAGCCGCTCATCGGCGTCTTTTCCCTGAAGGACCTCAAAACCAGCAGCGCCCTGCTCGATGTTTCGCTGGACAAGCTGAACATCACGAACCCTTCGACCTCCCCCTACGCCCTTGAAGTGTCTCTGGAGCACCTCAAGATGCCCGTGGCCCTCGTGCCGGAACTCCAGCTGCTCTCGGTCATGGGCGTGCCGGAAATAGATGCCAGCGCATCCTATGCCATTTCCTTGCCCAACAAGGACAACCAGTTCAACAGCACCGCTTCCCTCAGCGTCGCCAAGCTCGGTACGGCCGACTTCGCCGTCAAGGGCGAAGTCCCCTATAAGGACTTCTTTGAGATCATCAACAATAACAGCGTCACCGATTCCGACATTGAAAACTTTGTTGAAAAGAACATCAAGTTCAGCCACATCGAAGCGGGATACGCCGATGAAGGGCTCCTGCCCCGCCTCGGCATCCTCGGCCAGAAGTTCATGGGCCTGACCCCCGAACAGTGTGTGGATATGGCCAAGAAGTACGTCAAGGAATCCCTCGGCGCCGCCGAAGGAACGGAAAACACGGCGAAGCTCATGGAGTACATCGACAAGCCCGGCGCTATCCGCCTCATCTTCAACACGGAAAAGCCGATTCCCGTTGAAGCCTTCGACACGCTGTCAGACACGGATCCCTCCATCAAGCTGGACGTGAACACCGGGCCCAAGACGGCTCTGGAACTGATGGCCGATCTGGAAAAGAAATAGCCCGCCCGATCCGGGACAAAACAAGAGGGGGGAGGATCGGAACGCCTCTCCCCTTTTTCTATCCTGCGGAATCCGTTGACATACGGGATCGCGTGCCCGTAATCGGGTTGCCCGATCCGGGCGCTTTTGGTATGAAAGCAAATTCGGGAAGCCTATCCCGGCAAACCCCGTCTACCTTTATGGAGTCTCCCCCAATGGCAAAAAAGCCAACCCTTACCCCTGAAGAAGCGCGCCAAGAGGCGTTGAAAACAGCCCTCGAAACCATCGAACGCAAATTCGGCCAAGGCGCCGTGATGAAGCTTTCCGATGATGTCCATGTCAAAGTCCCGGTGATCCCCACCGGGTCCATCGGCGTAGACCTCGCCCTCGGCATCGGCGGCATCCCCAAGGGCCGGGTCACCGAAATCTACGGCCCCGAATCCTCGGGCAAAACGACCCTCACCCTGCACGTCATCGCGGAATGCCAGAAGCTCGGCGGGACCGCCGCCTTCATCGACGCCGAGCACGCGCTTGACGTGACCTATGCCAGGCGCCTTGGCGTCAAAACCGACGAACTGCTCATCTCGCAGCCCGACCACGGAGAGCAGGCCCTTGAAATCGCCGACATGCTGGTCCGTTCCGGCGCGGTGGACCTCGTGGTCATCGACTCCGTGGCCGCCCTTATCCCCCAGACCGAACTCGAAGGCGCGATGGGCGAAACGCAGGTCGGCGGGCACGCCCGCCTGATGTCCCACGCGCTCCGCAAGCTGACCGGCACCATCCACAAGTCCCGCACCGCCGTCATCTTCATCAACCAGATCCGTATGAAGATCGGCGTCACCGGCTACGGCAGCCCGGAAACGACCACCGGCGGCAACGCGCTCAAGTTCTACTCCTCCGTGCGCCTCGACATCCGCAAGATCCAGACCCTCAAGGACAAGGAAGAAGCCTACGGCTCCCTTACCCGCGTGAAGGTGGTCAAAAACAAGATGGCCCCGCCCTTCCGCGAAGCCAAGTTCGACATCATCTGGGGCACGGGCATTTCCCGCTCCGGGGAACTCATCGACCTCGGCGTCGACGCCGGCATCGTGGACAAGAGCGGCGCATGGTTCGCCTTCGGGGCCGAAAAGCTCGGCCAGGGCAAGGAAAAGGTCCGTGCCCTGCTCGATGAAACCCCCGAGCTGCGCAACGCCATCGAGAGCCAGCTCATCGAGCATCTGGGCATGAACCCGCGGCCCGTCGTGCACGCACCGGAAGAAAACCTCCCGGACCCCGAAAACGCCCCCGTCGACGACATGGACGACGAAATCTGATCCGATGCGGGGAGGGGCTCCCTCCCCGCCGAACCTTTCCGGAGGCGATGCCGCCGGGCATGGCCTCATCCCCCGATCTCTCCACCTCCCGCAGGAGCCTGTATGCTGACAGCCAATGAAATCCGCCACCGTTTTCTGGAATACTTCAAAAAACACGGGCACACCGAAGTCGCCTCCTCTTCCCTGATCCCCCGCGACGACCCGTCCCTGCTGTTCACCAACGCGGGCATGGTGCAGTTCAAGAAAATTTTCTGCGGACAGGAAAAACGCGACTACGTGCGTGCCACCACGTCCCAGAAGTGCCTGCGCGTGGGCGGCAAGCACAACGACCTCGACAACGTGGGCCGCACCGCGCGCCACCACACTTTCTTCGAAATGCTCGGCAACTTCTCCTTCGGGGACTACTTCAAGGAAGACGCCATCCGTTTCGCGTGGACCTTCATCACCGAAGACCTGAAACTGCCCAAAGATCGGCTCTACATCACCGTCTACAAGGATGATGACGAAGCCTTCGAACTCTGGCAGAAAGTGGCTGGCGTCGCGCCCGAGCGCATCTTCCGCCTCGGCGAAAAGGACAACTTCCGGTAAGGAAATACCTAATGCATTTTCAATCGCAGACTTATCTTCAGCACTAGACAACAAATATTCTTTTCCTTGTTCCAATCCAGCAAACTTAGTATCTGCCGAATTAAATTTCAACTTCAACTCCTGCAAGGCAGATGAAAGTTTCAAACGAATAGTTGCCGATTTTTTTTCTGTTTCAGCGAACGAGAGCTCGTTATTCAGAAAACCATCCGATTCCAATTTCGGCTTAGGCATAAACTCTGAAGGTATCGTTTCAGCAATAGAAACCGTTTCCGTTTCAAGTTTCTCAATAGAAATACCTACTCCCGATGAAATTTCTGAATCATCCAGACCTAATGTAACCTTTACATGAGTCTTTACTGCAATATTTGCAAACTGCTCCTGATCCGGAATATCATATACGACCTCTTTTCCCGTACCAGATAAACGGCCATGGAAAACCAGCTTCACTGACGAACCTGCACGAAAATAAGCACTCTTTCCTGAATCAGCATCCAGATCGACAGACTCACTGCCTACAGATACTGTTACGAAATAGGATTCATACATCTTGTTCAGACTCTCTCTGTTATAAATGACAGACAACAGAGAATTGGCTACAGAGCAAGATATAGAAGCTGAAGTCATTTCTCCTTTTATCACTTCCCGTGCATTCAAACTTCCTACATAATAGGGAGCATCCAATGCAATCACTGGATTATCACCATACGTAGCAGTCAAATCGTACAGGCCTTCCTGTAATAAAACATATTCCTTACAAGTTCCCTTATAGGCAGATTTATCGGTACCACTATATAGAATCTTCAACTGAAACATTTCTGTCAGCGGATCTTCCAACTCAGAAGGAGCTTTACGTGAATATGCTTTATTATCCTCATCAGTCAAGGTAACAAGCAATCCCGTTTTGCCAGATAAATCAGTTTCCTCATTCTCCTGACACCCTCCCAGTAGCATACATAGCAGCAGCGAGCACAAGCCTCCTATCCACTTCATATATTCAATAACTAATTTATTCATAACCTAATTCAAATTCATCTACCCACAACGTACTGCCGTCGCCAACCTGTCCGATTACTTTCTTTCCATTCTCATCAAAATCACCGCCATACTTACTGGAAGTAGCAACAATCGCGATTTTCGCAGGTTTCGATTCAGTATTACTATACTTAATATCAAACTCAAATTTCGTATATTCAGTAACAGTCTCTGTACCAATAAACTCACCATAAGCTATTTCCTGTCCGGCATCATCCCATAATCTTAAATAAATATGGCATTGATCTGTTTTCAGATTTCCGGGAACAGTACCAGCGTATGTAACAGGCATTGATTTATATTTATAATACCCACTCAGTTTTGTAGGACGGGCTCCAGAATAAGCACGTCCAAACGACGGACTCGACTCAGGTTTTCCTACATTCGTTTTATAAGTCCCGATAAACAAATTACCTGCACTGCAGCAAGGCCATTGGTCGTCAAAATAGTATCACTATTAAATGCAATGTCACTGTTTGCACCTGTACTGTAAATTCCATAAGCGTTCTCTGTGTTGGCAGAATTTACAGTAATTGCGGCAACCCCTTTTATGTCTATCTTGCTGCCATTGGCATTGTTTATCCCAAAAACATAATCCTGCCCCTGTGCATCAACTACTAATGCACCCTCTACATCTGCCTTGCCACCATTATTATTTATAATACCGTAACTGTTTTCACCATTACTCTTTACTGTGATACCGGTAAACGCTCCTTTAAAAGCAGCAACGCCGTTATCAATATTCAAGCCGCTGCTGATTTGAGCCTTGTTAACAGCTGTCGCCTGCAATAAAACATTTTTATTAAAAGTAATAGTTCCGCCAACATTGGCTGCATCTTTTTCTAAAGATATAGCGCTTACTGTTGAACTGGTACTATTATTACCTTCCGTTCCCAGTGCTGTGATCAAACTATTTTCCTTAAAGTTAATTTCTGTAGCGCCGCCCCAGCCTTTGATACCCAAAACATCCATCGCACCGCTGACATCGATCCTGGCTGCATTATTAAAATCAGCTGTAACTTTTTTAGTATCAAAGCTTTCTACAGCTAGACCATAGCTTCCATCACTGCCATTCTTTACACTAATATCAGTCATACCTGTTGCTCCTGTAGAAAAAACTGCATTTTCTGCATCTGATTCAATAAGAATCCCCAGTGCAGTTTGTCCGCCGCTGACAACTGCTTGAAATGAGCCTGCTAAGCTTATTTCAGCGTCTTTGATTCTAACAGCCCTACTATCATATCCACTATCACCGACGTTAACTGTGATCTCAGTATCACCAGCTATTTGCACTACTGAATTGCTCTTCGCAAAAATTCCACAGGCATCACTGCCTTCAGCATTATTGGCATTAATCACCAAATTCTTAAAATCAGCGTTATTACCACTTAAATAAACTCCATAAACATAACCTTGCGCCTGTTCTGCAATTATGCTTACATCCTTATTGAAAGTAAATGTACCACCACTCGAACCATAAACTCCATAAATATTTTTGCCTCCTGTTACTTGCAAACGCATTCCGTCAAAAGCAGCATCACCGCCAGCAGAATAAATACCATAATTGTTACCAGTTCCGCCACCGACAGCTGTAGAGATTAAATCTATATCACCTTTGACTTTCAGGTCGCTTCCTGCAGCAAGATTGACAGCAAATAAATCATCAGCAGCCGAATTTTGGTGCGCTTTAATAGTCGCGCCTTTGTCAAAATTAAGATCTAATGCCGCATTAGTTCCTAAAGCTACAGCAATACCATCATAATAACCATTACCCTGCACCTCAATATCGACATCACCCTTGAAGCTGACATGATTATTGATACTGTTGGTATCCGCATATATGCCCTTGCTGGTACCCTTGATAGTTGCTTTCTGCGCATTAAAATCTATTTTATTCTGCGTCCCACCATAACGCTGATTGGACAGATACAATAAAAAGCCACCATCGGAGCTGACATTCGTCTCAGCCCCTTCAAGTTTTATGGTCCCGCCGGACATATCAAATACTGTTCCTGCAAAACCGCCAATATTCACTATCCCATCAGTATTATTAAATGTAAAACTTCCCTGACCACTGACAGTAATACCTATGCAACCACTGATACTGCTGCTTTCGTTCATATTGCCGATATTTAAAGTCGTGGCTGTATCGGAAAAAACAATATTTCCTGTTCCGCCGATAAATTTTTTCCCGTTATTGGTGCTGCTTATAATATTTGTGGTGTCATTATTAAAAGTAATATTACTGCCACTTTCAGCAAAAACGACACTGTTGGAATAATCATTCCCTGTATTTTCTACAGTAATAGTATCACCATTCAAATTAATTTTGCCATTAGACACGGTTCCAATAACCGGAACATTCGCACTGGTATTTTCCAGCTTCAGCTTACCTTCTGCCGTAATATCAGTCGTTTCGCCGGATCCGGCATAAATAACGATATTCGCTCCTGTCAATGTGCTGTTATCACTGTAGCTTTTTACCACTCCATGTACTGTGTTGCCATCCACCATAGAAGCCTCTGCCATCGGGAGTACTGATGTCCCCCCCAGATATACACACGACATTGTCAGCAACGATATCATTACCTTTTTGCTTAAAACTTTCTTATTCAT
>ENA-UEQW01003233-UEQW01003233.1-human-gut-metagenome-genome-assembly--contig:-NODE-3233-length-11408-cov-3.453182_pt1 | contig 11408 bp, 9 predicted proteins | sample MGYA00242947_ERZ507947 | MGnify/ENA primary metagenome ERZ507947 (study PRJEB26167, sample SAMN06115421) | human gut metagenome | host: Homo sapiens | place: China:Guizhou | collected 2015-03-17... | reverse complement strand
CTGCGCGGCCAGCCAGTCGGCATTCCAGCCCTCGGGGCTGCGGTGTTCTTCGGCGATCTGCGCCGGCTCGGCCTTGGTTTCCTGAAGCGCCACCACATCGGCGTCGGTGGAGGCGAACCAGTCCCAGTCGGGTTTGCCGCTCAGGGCGCGGAACCCGTTGACGTTCCATGAAACGAGACGAATGGTATCCATAGTTTTCTCTTGGCAACAGGAAAGGGAATCGGTCGGCGCGGATCAGGCGGCCCCGGCTTTCATCCCCATGTTCCGGGAATGCGGGCCGCGTCATGCGGGCGCTTCCAGAGAAGCCCGCCCGTGCCTCTTCCGCGGAAGGATTCCATTGCCCGTGCCGATTGTCAAACGCGCCGCGTGCCGGTGCGGCCCGTCCATAAAAAGGAAAAAATGATGAAGAAAATCCGCTTGCCGCTGCTGTCTTTGCTTCTGCTGTGCTTTGCGGCGCCATCACAGGCATTTGAGTTGACGGTTCTGCACACCAACGATGTCCACTCCATGTACGGCGGGACCACTGAAAAAGGGACGGCCTGCTATGCGGCCCAGTGCGCTGGCGGGTCCGGGGGCAGCGTGCGCCTGAAACAGGCCGTGGATACGGTGCGCGCTGCGGAACCGAATGTGGTGCTCCTTGACGCCGGGGACGAATTTCAGGGGACGCTGTTCTATACGCAGTTCAAAGGCGACGTGGCGGCGGAGGTGCTTGACGCCCTGGACTATACGGCCTTTACGCCGGGCAATCACGAGTTCGATGACGGCTGCGGCGAATTCCGGCGTTTCGTGGAGCGGACGCATGTGCCCGTGCTGGCCGCCAACCTGACGCTTCCGCCCGTACCCGGGGGCAAGCCGCTCACGCGTCCGTGGATTGTCGTGGAGCGCCAAGGCCGCAAGATCGGCATTGTGGGGCTGGTCAACGAGGAAACGCCTTCTCTGGCCTCCCCCTGCAAGGAGGCCGTGTTCGGTCCGGCGGAAACGGCCTTGCGCGAAGCGGTCGTGTCGCTCCGGGCGCAGGGCGTGAACATTGTCATCGCGCTGACCCATCTGGGCCTGAACGTCGACTGCGAGCTCGCGGGGCGGGTGGACGGCGTGGATGTGTTCGTCGGCGGGCATACGCATTCCCTGCTTTCCAATACAAACCCCAAGGCCGTCGGGCCGTATCCCATTGTGAAGCACTCCCCGTCCGGAGAGCCCGTGCTGGTCGTGACGGCGGCGTCCTCCTGCAAGCTGCTTGGGCATATTGCGATAGACTTCAACGACGCGGGCATCGCGCAGCGCTGGAACGGCGAACCCATTGTTCTGGATGGCCGGAACGTCACCGTTCCGCCTGATGCGAAGCTTTCCGCACGGCTGGACAGCTACGCCGCCCAGTTGCGGTCGCTCATCGGGCAGCCTGTGGGCAAAATCCTGCTTGCCGGGGACACGAGCGGGCGGCAGGTTGACCTTGAGGAAGACGCCCATCTCTGCCGCGTGCAGGAATGTCCGTCCGGCGACGTCCTCATGGACTCCCTGCTCTGGGGAGCACGGGATACAGGCGCGACCGTCGCCTTGTCCGTGGGCGGCACTGTGCGCTCCCCTCTGCATACCGGCGTGGTCACGATGGGTGACCTGCTGGCGACCATGCCGTTCGACAACACGCTCGTTGTCGGTGATTTGACCGGAAAACAACTGCTCGGGGCGCTTGAACATGGCGCATCCGGCTACGAAAACGGGGCGGGGCGGTTTCTTCAGGTCGCGGGGCTCACGTATTCGGTGGAACCCGCGAAACCGGTGGGGCAACGCGTTTCCGCCGTATCCGTCCGCACAAAGGCGGGCGGTTGGGAACCTCTGCGCCCGGAAGCGGTATACCGCGTCGCCACGGTGGACTATGCGGCGGAGGGCGGTGACGGTTTCGCCGCCTTCAAGAAAATAAAATGGCAATACACGGGCCGCGCGCACATCGAATGCCTGCGCGACTATATCGCCAAGGCCCCTGTGGAGGTCAGGTCCGGAGGGCGGATCACGGTCCTCCGATAACAACACAAGAAACAGCATTGCCTATCGGGGGAGAGGGCTTTTTTCGAGAAGCGCGCCCGTCAAACGGTTCCCTCTCCCCCGACACATCCATCTCCCTCTCTCCAATACATTCCCTTCCATCGACCACCCGCCAGTGTTTCCCACCGCCGAAAGCGGGCATAGCCGGGCGGCGTACGCGCTGTTTTCCGGCCCTGCCCATCCTTTCGGTTTTTCCTTTGGTGCCCGCCACGAAATCGTCACACTCCCGTCGTATATCCAGCGTATCGCATATCGGGAGAGGTTTTCGGCACATGACGAAACGCATGATCACCGCCCAGCTTTCCGTTGGGGCACTGCTCCTCGTGCTGGTGGCGCTGATGGAATCCTATACCGGTTGGGACACGGCGGCTCAACGCTTGTGGTTTGATTCCGCCACGCACGAATGGGTTGTGTCCAACGAGCTGCACGCTCGGCTGACGTGGTTTTTCTACGATGGCCCTAAAATCCTGCTGGTGGTTCTCGGGATAGCCTGTGTCGCCGGGGTGCTTGGCGGCGCACGGTGGAATCTGCCGCCGGAATGCCGCAGGGGGTGCTTGCTGCTGCTCCTCAGTCTGGCCTTTGTCCCGATGCTGCTCGGCGGTGCAAAACAGTTCACCAATGTTTATTGCCCCAAGCAGATCGAGGAGTTCGGGGGCGAATACGTCCATCAGGGCGTGCTGGAATGCCGGAACCCCGCCAATGAAGGCCGTTCCCCCGGCAGGTGTTTCCCGGCGGGGCACGCTTCGGGCGGTTTTGCGCTCATGATGCTGTTCTTTTGCTTCCGGTCGCGCCGTGACCGGTGGGCCGGTCTGGGGGCCGGGCTTATTGCGGGCTGGGGTATGGGATTCTACCAGATGCTGCGGGGACAGCATTTCCTCTCGCACACGTTGTTCACAATGATCGGCGCATGGATGATCATCCTGCTTGTCACATGGGCACTGCGCGGTTTTTCCCTTAACAAGCTTGTAAGTATAAATATTTGTCCTGATGTTCTCCCCCGGTTGTCACGGAATCGTAACAGTTCCTGTGTAACAACGCGCTCTCCGAACAGGATTTTTTCCTTCAAGAGAGGCTTCATCATGTATGCGTTTCTGGATGCCGTGCGCTACCTTGTGCGGCGGTTGCTCCCTTTCATAGGCATATATTTTTTCGCAGAGCTTACGGAACTTTCCATACTGGCCCTGCGGGAATCCTCCAACCTGCATCTGTCGCTGAAAGGCTTTCTGGTTTCGTTCCCCGTTTGGGTGGGAACGACGATGGTTTCGTGCCTTTTTTCAATCCTGCCCGTGCTGGCGTACCTGCTGCTCCTGCCTCGGAAGTGGCACGGCGGACGGTGGGACAGGCGGGTTTCCATCCTCTTTTTCTTTCTGTTCACGGCGGGGCACTTGTTTGAGGAAGTCGCGGAACTGCTGTTCTGGGACGAATTCACTTCCCGCTTCAATTTCGTGGCCGTGGATTATCTTGTCTACACGAATGAAGTGATCGGAAACATCAGCCAGTCCTACCCTGTGGCCCTGTTTTTGGGCGGGATTACTGTGGCGGCGGGAGTCATTACGCTGCTGGCCCGGCGTTGGCTTTCCACGGTCCGCACCGTGCCGCGGCTTCTCATGCGTTTTGCCGGCGCGGCGCTGCTCGTCTTGTGCGCGTGCTCGCTCAATATGGTCAACTTCATGGATATATCCGAAGATACCGGCGATCGGTATCTCACCGAGCTGTCCAAGGATGGGCTGTACAGCCTGTTCCACGCGTTTTTTTCCAACGAACTTTCCTACAACGATTTTTATCTGACGCGCCCTGATGCGGATACCGTGGCGACGCTGGCCCCCTTGATGGCCTCGGATGCCCGCCGGGTGGGCGATCCCGCGTCGCTGGCCTATGAGGTGGCGCCGCATGAAAAGGAAATCCGGGCGAATGTGGTCATTGTGCTCATGGAGAGCATGGGCTCGGAATTTTTCAGCGAATTCCGCGACGATGGGCAAAAGCTGACTCCGGAATTGGAAAAGCTGGCTTCCGAGTCGCTCTATTTCAGCCATGTCTATTCGACGGGCACCCGCACCGTCCGGGGCATCGAAGCGCTCACGCTGGCGCGTCCGCCGCTGCCGGGTATGCCCATCGTGCGGTTGCAGGGCAACGACAACCTGCGCGGCATCTGGAGCGTATTCCGCGAGCGCGGGTATGACACCAAATGGATTTACGGCGGCTACGGCTATTTTGACAACATGAACGCCTACTTCGCCGGGAACGGGTTCACCGTGGTGGACCGTACGGTGATGCAGCCGGAAGAGATCACGTTCTCGAATATCTGGGGCGTGTGTGACGAGAACCTCTTTGCCCGCGCGATCAGGGAGGCGGACGCTTCCCATGCGGCGGGCAAGCCGTTCTTCAACTTCGTGCTGACGACTTCGAATCACCGCCCATACACCTATCCCGACGGAAAGATTTCGATTCCATCCAAGTCCGGGCGCAACGGCGGGGTCATGTACGCGGATTATTCCATCGGCAAATTCATGGAAGAGGCCCGCAAGCATCCGTGGTTTGACGATACCGTGTTCGTTTTTGTGGCGGATCACGGGGCGAGCAGTTCCGGGCGCGAGGAGATCAAGCAGGGGAACCATCACATTCCGCTTATCATTTATGCGCCGAAGTTCATCAAACCGGAGCGCCACGATCAGCCGATCAGCCAGATCGACGCCGTGCCGACGCTGCTCTCCCTGCTTCATTTCAAGTATACGGGCGAGTTCTACGGCACGAATGCGCTTGATCCGGACTATGTATCTCGTCTGTTCCTGAGCAATTATCAGAAATTGGCCTATGTCAAAGGCAACGAGATGGTGATCATGCGGCCTGTTCGCGGGGTGCACTTCTACCGTGACGGCCAGCAGATCGGTTCCGCCGAGGCCGCAAAGCCGCGGGACAGGGTAAAGGCGCAGGCGGGGCAGAACGCGGTACCCTCGCCTATTTCGTGACCGCAGGATGAACAGAAAGCCATAGGGGCATCTCCTTTCATTACAATAGTTTTGGTTCGATATACTATGCGGGACAACAAACTATACGGTACACCGCACGGAAAACGGTCATGGATTCCGCACGGCGCCGGCGGCGGCAATTCACTCCGTAAATATTACCTGTGTCTGCGTATTGACTGCCCTGATTTCGGACAGCCGGAACACTTTCGGCAGAGGAGACAGTGTGTGTCCGTCCACTTGCACGGCACTCCCGGCTTCATCCGCAGGGGAAATCTCGCCGTAAATCAGGTCTCCCGCCATGTATCGTCCCTCATTGTCCCGCAACGGAAGATCGGGAATTTCGATGGACAGAAGGTCTTCGTTTTGCTTTGCCCACAGGAATCCCTCGGACAGGCGCATGGTACAGCAGAAATATGCCTCGTAAATATTTCCCGTGTGCAGGAAAGGCACATGGGGCGTCACGCAGGTATCTGTGCCGGCGCCGCCGTTCGACCGTTGACCGCTTGACATTCCGTTGTGCCATATGCGGCGGGCAAGGATCAGATCCCGCTGCTTGCCGAACAGGCGATACATATGCAAGGCAACGATCAGCGAATCCACCACAGCGCAGGGTTCCGTCCATGTCTCACCGCGCCCGAACCAGTTGAAGTTGGCGTAGGTGGCGGTCATGCCCTGCGTTATGTACAGATTCCACGTGTCCGATGCGACATCGGCGAAGCGCTTATCGCCCGTGTGCTCGTACATACGCAACAATCCGCGCACGGCAGAAAGCGTTGCGTGTGTCTGCGCTTTGATTTTCAGCTTGTCTATGCGGGCAAAGCATTCCGTCATCTCACGGACGAGGTCATATGCTCGCACGTCGCCTGTCGCAATGTAGTAGTCGGCAACGCCGTCGATGCCGAGAAATGCCGCACCGATGTCACTGCACAGAATCCAGTTTCCGACCCGCAGCTCGTTGCCGAACATATCGCCCGTCAGCTCCTCATGGTCGATCGGGTAGCTGTCGAACAGACCGAGCGCCGGCAGGTACAGTCCTTCAAATACCCGCTTGGCAAGCGCCAACGGGGTAGTGCCGGGAATGCAGTCGTCCCCTAATTGCCGATGCGCTTCGCAAAGGGCGCGCAGATACCATGTGCTGCCGCCGAACTGGAACTCGTCCACCATGACATCGCCGTCCCTGCCCGTATGTATGGGACCGAAGAAACCGCCTGCGTTGGTGTGGGTCGGAAGGGCTGCCAGCATCGGACGGAGGCAGGGATTCTCCTCGCCCGTCAAGGTGCGGTGACACAGGAACGCCCACAGGGCTCTCCCCTCCTTGTCACCGAACGACCGGTACTCCGGGGGGGCAAAAACATCGGGCAACTGATAGTACGCTTCCTGCAGCCTGGCGGCGTTCAGGCGGATGCGCTCCTCCAACTCGGCATGGATCGTGATTGTTTTCATATGACGCTCCTTTCAAAAGGAAAGTAAGATCGTGAAAACGTTTGCTACAAGTCCCGCCGTCCCTGCAGGGCGCGATACAGAGTGACTTCGTCCGCGTACTCGATGTCGGTTCCGACCGAGATACCGTACGCCAGCCGCGTGACCTTGACCGGATATTTTTTCAGCAGGCGTGCGAGGAACATGGCGGTCGTCTCGCCCTCCACGTTGGCATTGGTTGCGATAATGACTTCCCGTACGCCGCCTTCCTCAACCCGGCGCAAAAGCTCCGGAATTTTCAGCATATCCGGCGTGACACCGTTGAGCGGCGACAGAACGCCGTGCAGAACGTGATAGGTTCCCTGGTATTCCCGCACCTTTTCGATGGCGAGTACGGTGCGGCAGTCTGCAACTACGCAGATCACGCTCCGGTCGCGCGTCTCGTCGGCGCAGACCGGGCACAACTCCCGGTCGGTCAGATTCTGGCAGACGGGGCAGAGGTGGATCTTGGCTTTGGCGTCCAAGATCGCCTGCGCAAAAGCGGCGGCTTCCTCTCCCGACATATCCAGCACCGAAAACGCCATGCGCTGGGAGGATTTCCGCCCGACGCCGTTCAGCTTCATGAATTGGTCTGCCAGGTTCTGGAGTGATTCGATATAGGCTGCCATATAAAATCCGACCGGGATCAGAACAGCCCGGGCATTGCCAGACCGCCGGTGATCTTTTCCATTTCGGCGGTGTTGGTGTCTTCCACACGCTTGATTGCCTCATTGATGCCGGCGACCAGAATGTCGGACAGTGTTTCGATATCCTCCGGATCCACGATCTCCGGCTTGATGTCGATGGACAGGACTTCCTTCTTGCCGTTGATCGTCACGGTGACGGCACCGCCGCCCGCCTGCACTTCATACGTGCGGGCGTCCAGCTCCGCCTGCTTTTCCGCCATATCCTCCTGCATTTTTTGCGCCTGCCGGGCAATGGCTTGCATACTCTGGGGACCGCCCCCCATACCCTTCGGGATGTTTGCTCTCATGATGAAATCCTCCTGTGACAATATATTAAGTAATATAGATGTGTTTGATAGTGCTTTTCCGGATGCCTTGTTTATTCCGACTCGCGGGGCGGTGCTTCGCCCGACGCGGCATCGTCCTCCAGCGCTTCTATGATCACGTCCAGCGGCGATGCGGGGTCTGCCTGCCCCTCTATTTCGCCGATGATATCCTCCGGCGCAACGGCGTGCCCTAAGCAGACCGACAGGGCGCGGCGCAGGGCTTCGGGCGGCTTTTTGTCCGGCAATGCCATGCTGCATTGGAACGGCTGTTCAAAGCGCAGGATGATCTTGCCGTCGTCCGTCCGGAATGCACGGCACAGGCGCAGGAAGGAGCCGATGATGGGATCACTCTCGGACACGCGGTCAGCGACCTCGCGGAAATTGCGCAGCGGGCGCAGGATTCGCTGACCCGCAGTGGGAGCCGTTGACTCCGGCTGTCGGGTTGGCGACGCCTGCGCGGGAGCCGGCGGGGCAGGGGACACTGTCGAAGGAGCCTTCGGTGCTGTCGGCGCTGCCTGATCGGACAGCGGGGGCGTGTCGGATGCTGCGACAGGTGCTGCGACGGGCGCGGCAACAGGTGCTGCGACCGGGATTACCCCGCCTGCCAACTGCTCTTCCACCCGGGAAAGGCGGGAAAGGATGGCTTCCGTTGCGGTATCCAGCGCCGGGTCGCACAGCCGGACCAGCGTGACTTCCGCGACCGTCCGACGGACAGCGAAGGCGCGTTGCATGGCGAATAAGGCGTCCTCCAGCAGGCTGATGTGCCAGAGCAGTGTCTCTTTGGTAAACTGCGCGGCGAGCGAACGCAAGGCGGCGGTTTCGCTGTCGGTCAGATCCAGGTAGCGCACGGCATCCGATTCCGGCACGGTCCGGACGACCAGCATATCGCGGTAGTAAGAAATCAGCTCCTGCCAGAACACCGCAAGGTCGCGGGAGGAACGCACCATATCGTCCACGGCGGCGAACAGTCGGTCGTAGTCCCGCCGCACCAGCGACGCGACCACACGCCCGACACCCTCGCGCCCGGTTGTGCCAACCGTCTCGGTGACAAGCTCCGGCGTGATGGGGCGGCGCGCTCCGGCGCACAGCTCCAGCAGGCTGATCGCGTCCCGCATACCGCCCTGCGCCTGCCGGGCGATGAGGCGTGCCGCCTCCGGCTCCAGCGTGAAGCCCTCCTTCTCCGCAATCTTTGTCAGATGGGCAGAGAGGTCGGCGGTGGCGATGCGGCGGAAGTCGAACCGCTGGCAACGGGAGACAATGGTGGCTGGCAGCTTTTGCAGCTCGGTGGTGGCAAGAATGAATATGACGTGCTCCGGCGGTTCTTCCAGCGTTTTGAGCAACGCGTTGAAGGCGCTGACCGACAGCATATGCACCTCGTCAATGATATACACGCGGTATTTCAGCTCCGAGGGGGTGTAAATGACCTCGTCGCGGATATCGCGGATGTCATCCACGCCGTTGTTGGAGGCGGCGTCCATCTCCAGCACGTCGGTGGCGGCGCCGCTGTCTATGGAGCGGCAGGCGGCGCACTCGCCGCAGGGACCGGCGGCTGTCGGGTGCTCGCAGTTGACCGCCTTTGCCAGTATCTTGGCGCAGGATGTCTTGCCTGTTCCGCGCGAGCCGCAGAACAGGTACGCGTGCGAAAAATGCCTCGTCTGACATTCGTATTTGAGAATGGATGTGACCTGCTCCTGCCCGCATACCTCGTCGAAGTTGCGGGGGCGCCACTTCCGGTACAGTGCCTGATGCATAACCGAATCCCTCCCCTGATTGCGCACAAAAAGCGCGTCCGCGCGTGCCGGACGGCAGACGGCAAATGATACGGAAAAGCCTCTCCGGCTCTGCCGTGAAAGAAGACCATACACCCCTTCCTCGGATGTCACGCCCCGGCGATCTTTGGATTTCCTGCTCAGAACAGGCGACCTCGCGGCACATACGGTTCACCGCTTAATGCTGCTTGATTCCTCACCTGACATGGTTCACGGCTCCGCATTGCGCAAGACCCATTCCTCAACACAGGAAAAACAACTCATTCCGAAACGATCGATTCTCAGAAGGGGAATCAACCCCTGCTATAGCGGATTTCAGGTACAGGGCGCCGCTGACTCCCCGGCTGGTATGGCCTGCTTTCACGGCAGAAAGAGAGGCTTAACTTGCCCCTATTATAGCATACTTCCGGCGCAATTGCAAGGCGTTGGGTTGGAATTCAGAGAAAATTCACAAGTTCCTTGCCCGGTGATGCAGCTTGGCAGGTCGGCACACCGGGGCGCTTGCGAATAGAGATGCGAACAGAGAGGGGAGAACCGACAATCCGGTTCTCCCCTCTCTGTTTGCGCCCTGTCAGTCTGTGATGAAGGGCAGAAGCGCTGCCTGACGGGCGCGCTTGATGGCGGTATTGACCTCTCTCTGGTGCTTTGCGCAAGCGCCGGAGACACGGCGGGGCAGGATCTTGCCGCGCTCGCTGATGAAGTGCTTCAGCTTGGCGGTATCCTTGTAATCAATGTATTCGACCTTGTCTGCGCAGAAAATGCAGACCTTTCTTCTCTTGCCGCGGTTGAACGGGCGAGCAGGCCGTGCGGTATTCTCAGTTCTATCCATGTTTATTCTCCTTCATGCCGGGCACACCCGGCTCATTTTTTATGCGGCACCGTGCCGCAGTAAGACTGTGCCGCTGTCAGAACGGCAGGTCGTCGTCGGTCTTGAGTTCCTCGAACTTGGCGCCGGCACCGGGGGTTGAGAAAGCAGGCGCGGACGCATAGGTGTCGCCGCCGGCGTCAGGGGCAGCGGACGCATTGCGGTTCTCAACAAAATTTGCTTCATCCGCAACGATATCGGTAGCGTAGTGCTTGACGCCCTGCTGATCCACCCAGTTCCGGTTCTGGATCGAGCCTACCACGCAGATGGCAGAGCCCTTCCGGAAAAACTTGGCGATAAATTCAGCGGTTGTCCGCCATGCGGTCACATTGAAAAAGTCCGCTTCGGGCTGACTCTGCTGCCCGTCATTGCGGGACGTATAGCGACGGTTGACGGCAATACGGAGCGAAACCACCGAAATGCCGCTTTGGGTCTGCTTGAGCTCCGGATCCGCCACAAGACGACCGGCGAGAATCACTTTATTCAGGTTAAGAGACATACGGTTTCTCCTTTCCGGATGGCTGACGGTTCCTGTGAACCGCCGCCGGGTAGCGTTCGGAGACCTCCGGACGTTCTGCTGCTTGCGCAGGGGACGTGCGGAGACTCCTCTGCCCGTAGCCGCCACAGCGCGGCGGGTGCGGGCGACCTTCCCCCGGATGATTCCGGGCGCGGGGCGAAACGACAGCTGTTACTCGGCGACCGGTGCCTCAGCGGCAACCTCGGCGGCGGGAGCCTCCGGTGCGACCTCCTCGGCGGGGGCGGACTCTTCGTCTGCAGGTGCGACTTCCTCGGCGGGCGCGACAGCCTTGGCAACAGGCGTGAAGTCCAGACGGGTCGTCACCTGACGCATAATGCTTTCATCAATGTTGAGCAGACGCTCCAGCTCGCAGGGGAACTCAGGCGCGCTCTTGAAGGTTGCCACGACATAGTAGCCCTCGGGCTTGTCGTTGATGGGGTATGCCAAACGGCGCTTGCCCCACTGTGCCACCTCGACAACCGTCTCGGCGTTGGCGTTGATGATGCCGACGAACTTTTCGACTGTTGCCTTGACTGCCTCGTCGCCGTCTGTGACATCCACGACGAACAGGCACTCATAATACTTGTTGATCTTCTCCATGTTAAACCTCCCTATGGACTGAAAGACCGCGCGGCTTCAGATTTTCCGCGCAGTAAGGAGACGGTTGCGTATCGCAGACCGTACCGAGACTGTATTATACCACGATTTTTTTGAGTTGTCAATAGTTTTTTGAAAAAACGGAGGAAACGGGGAGTATTCCGGGTATATCTCCAAGATAATATCC
>ENA-UEQW01003231-UEQW01003231.1-human-gut-metagenome-genome-assembly--contig:-NODE-3231-length-11416-cov-3.831819_pt1 | contig 11416 bp, 24 predicted proteins | sample MGYA00242947_ERZ507947 | MGnify/ENA primary metagenome ERZ507947 (study PRJEB26167, sample SAMN06115421) | human gut metagenome | host: Homo sapiens | place: China:Guizhou | collected 2015-03-17... | reverse complement strand
CGAAAAATACCCCCGATTTGGGTCGGCGGGTTTGGGCACCTTCGTCGAATAGATGTCGGTCACACGCTCTCCCGCGTCGTCAGTCGAGGCGTTCACGGGCTCCTCGACGCACTCCAGAAGGCCTCTGATCTACGGGTAATACACCTCGCTCACACGCACGAAGAAACCCTTGTTGTCCTTGAAGTGGCGGGAACGCACAGTGGAGGGAGAAGTGTTGGCGGCGAGAAGGAGGGACAGGAAACTCCCGCTAGGACGACAGATGCGCTCCCAGACATCACGTGTGACTTGGTCGTCGCCCTGTTGGAGAAGCGCGAGATCTTCTTCTGTCACCACACGATTCACCTTCACCAGCTGGGCCTTGTGAGAGGGAGAACAGCAGGCGGAGAGAACCCCGCCAAGCTGGTCGAAGGAAGATGGAGGGAAGGCGTTCTAGAATGAACGGGAAGGAGGGAGAGTACGCTGGACACGAGAAGAACGAGAACGTCAATCAGATCTTGGAGGGAAGGCAGCGCGCCACAGAAACGGCAGGGAGTTTCATAGAAGGTAACCAGCCAATCAGAAGGCGAGGTGATGGAAGAGAGGGAGTCGAAGAAGTCGTGGGAACACAATTCATCTCCCTCCAAGTCCAGCCGATTCTATTCGTCAGTCAAGCGTCCAGCGCGAACACAGTAGCGATCCACGAGGGAGGTCAGCTCAAAGAAGTCGGACTGTTTCTCCTCTCGAATGATTCGGTTGAGCTTTTTCACATACGCTCGCCACTCCGCCACTGATTTGGGAGCTTCGCTCGCGTAATGCAAATGCCGCTCGTTGCAGATCTAATCGTGATGCTCAAATAGATTTCGCACGTCCTCCAAATAATGGCACACGGAAGAAACGAAGCTGCCTTCGGTTGGCGCTGATTTCGGAGTGAGCGTGCGCAACCACTCTTTGAGAAGCAGATCCGCGTCGTTCTCACTCGATGAAAAGGGAAGAAGCGACGACTGGTGAGAAGAAGGAAGAATCGACAAACAGCGCAGGAATGCAAGGAGGTCCTTTGAATGCAGTTGTTTCGCAACGGAAAGGAGGTCAGACGAGTGGTCTGCGATTAGAAGCGAAAAACCCTTGTTGTCCGACGAGGACTTGAATTCGTTCTTGATCACCGTTGCAACGCTCTTCGCGTTCTCTCTATTCCTCAACAGTGAATAGTTCGATTACCCGAGGTAGAAGACGTAATCGCTCACGTCCAACTCATACGCATGCAAGAACCGAAGGATGGAGGTGGTCCACTTGTCTACAGTGACACTATGAGAAGAATGCATACCCGTAGAAATCGCATAGTTTTCGGCTTGTAGGGACTACGATTAAGACAGAACAGCAAAGAGACAGGATCCGAAAAGCGGACCATATTGGTTCGTGTGTAAGGACCTGTAAGATCAACAAGAGACGGCAATACGTACTGTAGAAGAGAGGAAGCGCATTCAGACTCAGCGAATAGGCGTGAATCACCTTCTGTGTATCTTTCAATTCTGTCGACAGCCACTCCGTCACATAGGACAGGGAGGTGACCGCTTTGCTAGGCTGATTCAGCGACTCGTTGTCATCGAGATTCCTTTGCATGACATAGTCACTATCTGCGCTGAAGAACAGGTTGACGTTGAGGAATGGAATGTTCTGCAAAAACGACACGACCTTCTCCTTGATCAACGCAAAGGGCGATGTCAGCAGGACAATCGCTCGATTCTCCTTATACACATCGGATATCGGCGCTTTGGGCAAATAGATCTTCGGCAACAGCGTGACTTGAGGAGAGAGCAGCTGTTTCTCCGATACTATACGATAATGGGCACGCATCACAACAAAACTACCGAAACGTTCGAACGAATAGACAGGCTCTCCCTCCGTCGTCAAAATCGTTGAAAAGTGGCCGCACTTTGAGATGATCTATTCCATCATAGTGAGCTTGCATAGTGACGTTCATAAACGGATCGTCCGCATACAGCGAAGCGTGGACAAACATCCCGTCATCCGCCAGCTTTCGGAAATAGCTAATCATTACACGGAGCAGAGTGCACTCCGTACTTCTTGACGTAGTCGATCGTGTCCATCCCACAAACAATACTAACACACTTATCGAATCTGACAACAGAACTTCTGACAGAACGTTCGCTCAGGCGGCGTGTACACGGTGGCCACCGGTTCCTTATGCTCCTCTCCATCCTCCCCCATACTCAGTTGGACCTCGCGGATGATCGGCTTACGATTCTTCTGTGCCTACACGTCACAACCCCCGTCTCCCCTCACATCCACAGCCTCGACCAGCTGTGCGAAGGTCGTGTTCACATCGAAGAGGAACTCAGGAGCCACATCCGCTCCGTAATACTGTTCCAGCACACTCTTTAACTGAGCGCGTTTCAGCGAATCCAGACTCATCATCTCTAACGAATCCGTCATGTGCCGGTTAAGTCCCCCACCACCCCAACAATTTGGATATGTTCACCGTGTACGACTGGATTCCGCTCAAGGAGCACACGTCCTCCAACAGCACACTCTCCAACTCCTCTCCGTGCAGCCCACACTACGCCTCACGCTCCCCTCTCGCCCCTACCGTGTCCACGCCATCCAGCTGCGACGGCAGCGTCACCTCGAAGTCCTCCTCCTGAGGCTTCTCCGAAATGGTGCTTAGCATGTTCATTGACTCTTCCTCCTTCGTCTCCGCCTTATCTCCCGCCTGTCTGGAATCCACCTTCTTGTCTCCCGCCTGCTTGAAGTCCTCGATCTCCAGCGCGTTCATGTCCGACGCCATCGCGCGCTCGCCCTTCGCCTCCTCCTTCAGACTCTCCTCGCTCGACTTGCTCCGCCACTCGAACACCACGCTCAGCGCGCCGCTCTCGAACTCGCTGCGCACGCGCGACCGACTGATCTTCCCACTCGTCGTTTTGGGGATCGTCTTCGGGGCCACGATCGCGATCACCGCGGGGAGCAGCCCGTTATCCGCGGAGATCGCGCTACTCAACTCGTGCGTGATTCGTGCGTAGTCGTCATCACTGTACTTTCCCTCCTTCAGCTCCAAACAGACCACCAACTGCTCCTCCTCCTGAATCTTCGTCTAAACGTCACCTCTTTTCCCTCCAACCACGTCGAACGCCGCGATACTGCCCTGCTTCACCTCCTTCACCGTATGGCAGGAGTACTCGATGTCCTGCGGATAGTGGTTCTTCCCGTGGATGATGATCAAGTCCTTCAGACGACCGCACACGAACAGTTCGTTGTTGTGGGGAGTGAAGGGGGAACAGTGTGGAGGGAAAGGATATGTGAATGAAGCCCAGATCGCCCGTGGACAGATAACTGCGCGAGTCGCCCTCAACACGCTTCTACGCGTAACAACGAAGAGTCAGTCTTACTGTGAAACTCTCCGTGTGGTCGGGGTAGTAGCCCTGAGCGAGCGACGGCGAACTTACATAAATCTCCCCCACACGATCCTCCTACGCCTGACTCCACGCTCGTGACAGCTACGCCCACGCAACGACCCTCCTTCACAATGCGAATGCACACGTCGGCGTTCTTGGTCACATCGCCGCAGCTAAACAGCGATATCTCGTTCTTCTTCTCTGCCTTCTCGAACTCCACCGTCTCTACCCCTCACGCCACGCCACCACGCACACTCTCGCTCACACAGTCGAACCACCGCACGCACCTCACCTCGTCCTTCTCGTACGCCTCGCGTTCCACCGTCAGCACGCCGTGGCCGCCGTCGCACACATACACGCAACTCTCCGCCAGTCCGTACCCGCCGGTCATCGCCTGACGGTTCAGCCCGAACTTGGCGAAGGTGGCGATAAACTGCGTCGCCACCTCCACGGATATGGGTTCGGCGGCGTTGAAGATGTGTCGGATGGAGCGCAGGTCCAGCGTGGAAGAGTAGGGGAAGGAGGGAAGGCGGCGGAGTAAGAGGGCATATGCGAAATTGGGTCCCTGAAGATGGGTGGCGTGGTACTTGGTCGAGAGAAGTAACCACAACATGGGGTTGAGAATGAAGTGGAGAGGAGAGAAGTACACGCCGCTGCCTCCACAGTGCCGGTGAAGGACCCAATTTGGAATGATTAGGGGATATGTACAACATGGACAGTAATGAGCCGATGAGTCCCATGTCGTGGTACTGGGGCAGCCAGCTCACGACCACGGTGGAGGTGTCTGCTTCAAGGGAATACACGATGGTTGCCATATTGTTGGTCAGAGCGGACCATGAGATCATTACACCCTTCGGAGCCGAGGTACTCCCCGATGTGTACTGCAAGAAGCACAGCTGGTTGGGAGCAAAGTGAAGAGCGGGCTCGTCTGAAAGTGAGGAAAATGAAGCACATCCCACCCTCAGGAACCTCCGGGAGATTCTTATCGCGAATGATCGAGTCTGTGTTCACCCACTCCATCTCGGGCCATTCGACGCCCGTGCGAGAAAAGAATGCCTTCATGTCCGTGAGACGCTTCACTTTCTGGTAGTCCCTGCAACCATGAGTTCTACTCGCAAAGCGCATACCCGTTGCAAAGAGCAATTCTGGCTTTGCAATTCTGTTGAATACCGGAGAACAGATGCACGTTCTTCTTGATTCCGGACGGATCTAGAATCACACGTCATAGGAAAACCCACTAGGGGGATAAACGGGAACGGCGACGATCCCGGCTCGAAGACAGGAGATGAAGACGAGGATGAAATCAATGGACGGTGGATATACGAGCATCACGCACTTGTTGTCCCCGACTCTGATGCTTAGGACACGACAACGCTCCCTACTTGCACTTCTCTCTCAACTCCATAGCGATTTTATATGTCCTTCTATTTAGCTCCTGTTCTACACGGAAACGACAAAAGAAACACATCATACGTCAGCGAAGAACCCTCGCTTCCGTCGACATTGCAATAACGGATAGCAACCTACGCCATGACACGCTGCTGAAACCCGTTGCCTTGTTCGGCTGCTTCTTTGCCCATTCACGAAGACGGCAAACCAGCGCTCTTTTCATGATGGAATCGTTGGCACTAGCGTCTGACATAGCAGATCCAGAGACAGAAAGAGACGTGACAAAAAACATGACCCCTCGTTCCTCGAAACAAACACAACAAATCCACCTTTCAACATCCTTCGTGATTCGACTTACTTCTTGGCAGACACACCGACAGACTTGCCGAAGCGACCCGTCGTCTTGGTGTGCTGACCACGGACCTTCAGGTTCCAGTAGTGGCGGAGACCGCGGTTGGCACTACACGATCACGCTAGAAGGAAAGAACTACCGCATCTTCTTCAGACGGTTGAGATCCTCACGGAGATTGGCCTGGAGGTTGTTGGACACGATCTGCTTGAACTTGCCCGTCTCCACGTCCTTCTGTCTGTTGAGGAACCACTGGGGGATGTTGTACTGAAGAGGGTTGCTGATGACGGCAATGAGCTTATCAATCTCCTCGTTGGTCAGCTCACCGGCACTACAGGATTAGGCCAACAGAATGGGAGAATTACCGCTTGCGGATATCGACCTCAGCCTTCTTGCACACAGCAGTGGCGAAACGGCGACCAATACCCTTAATCGAGGTCAGGGCGTAGACGATCTTCTGCTTGCCATCAATGTTGGTGTTGAGGACACGAAGAATGTGCTGGAACTCTCCCTGGTTCACAAGACTCTAGCCACTGGGTGAGAGGGGAGATAAAAGACGCCGCAACTCAATCTGAAAGCCACGTACCATTATGAAAGGTGTATTCGATAATACTCTGGTTTTCCCAAACCCTTCCATGAAAGGCGCATCACCGCGGGAATATGTAGTGCCACCGAGAACCCCATTTCACTCGCTACGATTCAAAAGAAATGGGAGGAATGGGCTGTAGAAACCATAGAAACGGCATGGAACAGGAATGAGGAAACAATGGGATGCCAGACCATTCCGAGTGGATACTGCGTTGAAGCACAGCTGAATCGAGTCGTGTGGAAGAAACAGCAGCAACAGTGCAATTCGCTAAAGAAACCAAAAGCTCACAATATGGTACAGCAACTCTTTCTCTGGGCTTCGTAGTCCAGGTTATTTGAATAGAACGTCTATTCGTCACCCTTCACCATCACGCAAACCTGGTCCAAAGTGCCTCCCAGTTCGTCCTGGAAATGTACGGCGCGAGCACTTCGCGCACGCACCAGCTGGACGTTCGCTCTCTTCTCCCTGCATGATGAATCCAATACGGCAAATAACTACGCCGATAGCGGGTACAGCTTGTATCCCGAAAAATCACCCAACTCCACCTCGTCCAGATCGCTATTGGCTGTCGTTCCAGTGGCACTCTGCGCATGACTTCCCGTTCGCAAGTACTCACCATGGGGGTTATCAAATCACGAGCTCGATAGCGATTCAACTATTCTAAGCGCGTTCGACTGGGGATACCCCACGGAATTGAATGCCCGTGGAGTGCGAGTGGCAAAGAACAGTGCTTTGTAACCAAGAATACGTTGCTTCGAAGGAATGGAGTCTGCACATCAGAGTGGAGAATGCATTGAAGGAGGATCCCAGCCTGTGGTGAATAACGGTAAGAACGCACTTTCGATGCACGTGATGAACTAGATCCTGCGGAAACAGCAAAGGAAGTGCGTTCTGAGCCTGTTACGCCTTTGGTAAGTGACTCTGTGCTCCTGACAACGACTAATCGTGGTGTAGAAAAGTCAGCCGAAGGAGGAAGTGAGGACAAATCTGGGCAGACAGATTAGCGACTCGGAAGAGGAGGAAGAGGAGGAATCCTCCCGTCCCCTCCCCAATTTCATGAGAAGCACGCGCGCCAGCATCGCTCTGTTTGCAAATCCGGCGGAAGAGAGGAAGGGCGCCCATTCCAAGCCTAAGCCCGTGTCGAAGGGTGCTTATCGCACGAATGACCCCGACAAGCTGCCTCGTTTCATGGCGTTGACGAGCGCGGCAAAAGCCCAGAACGAGAAGAGTGTGGAATCAAAGCCCCGGAAGCTGGGAAAGCCCGTGGACACGCAGCACCTTCCCCGGTTTATGAAGACGACGGAAGCGTACGAAAAGCAGATTGAGAAGGAGGCGGTGAAGGCGAAGCCCGTCATCAAGCCCGTGGACACGCAGCACCTTCCTCGCTACATGAGCCAGACGAAGGCGAGTCAGCGACTCCTGGAGGAGAAGCAAGCGCAATCATCTCCTGTGTCTCATCCTTCACGCATGCCGAAGCCGCTGAACACGAAGGAATTGCCCCGGTTCATGAAGACGACAGTAGCGTACGAGAAGCAAATCGAGAAGAAGGAGGAGTGCGTGAAGTCGCCTCGGAAAGTGAAGGCGGTGGAGAAGGACAACGTACCGCGCTACATGCAGCCAACCAAAGCGGCGCTGAAGCTGGTGGAGAAGGAAGAGGCCCCTGCGAAGAGCGCGCCGGCTCGAGCCGTGCAGCCGCTGGACAGGGGAGCGCTGCCGAACTACATGAAGTCGACAGCCGCGCTGAAGATGTCGGAGAAGGCGACGGAGGAGAGGAGGAGAGAGAAGACGGAGGAGCAGCAGCGGAAAGAGGAGAGCGAGCGGGAGTTGGAGGAGATCCGAATGAAGTGGGAAAAGAAAAGGGAGGAGGCGGAGAGAAGGAGCTCGTAAGTGTAATAGTATGGGACCTGTTTGTTGGCGAGCGATGGCGCATCATTCATTTCGTCCAAGACGAGAGGTAGTTGTTCTCTTGAGAAAGGGGGCGTGTATTCCTATGAAAGGGTCGATGAAGTACCACAATCGCCCATTCTTTCGCTCTAGGGCTGTGGAATGCAATGCATATTGCTCTACTTGGGTATTGGATGCATTGTCGTGTGCGTGCTCTGTTCCAGAGTGAGTTGTAGAGGCTTTCGCCTTCTTCTTCTCGTTATCAACGATGATACGTTGGTATCGCCTTCTCCAGGGAGTGGAAACGCAACCATGAGTTCCTCTGCTGATCCCGGGAGGGGGGAATCAAGGGAGTATGAAACGTGGGATTCCTTGTCTTCTTTCTACAAGTAATGGTGTTTGAAGAGCGTAACGCGTAGACGATTCGTGCTCTCTCTCCAAGCGTCTCCCCAACAAACGGTCGGAGGGTCGCCCGTATCCGAATTCCTTCGTCTCGACAACGGCTTCTATTACGCGGAGCAGATACAGTGTTTTCCGGAAACCAATCTCTTCAAGTACCACTCCCTTCTGGGAAGAAAGTACTCTCAGTACATGAACCCCGAGTCGCAGCAAGCCAACGTGTCCGTCGTGCTGTCGCGGAAGCCATTGCCGATTCCGGACAGCGTTTACGACGGCGTGGCCGTGATTCTCTTCCGGCAGTACCGCAACATCTACCACTGCATGGAGAGCTTCAATTCGCTACTGCACTACATCAACCATCGTCCTCGACTCCCTCCCGTTTCCTCCAGTCCTGCTCTTAACCCTAGCTGCGCTACCTCTACTTGGCCGACAACAACGAGGAGGGCGAGTACGTCGGTTGGAAGCACGGATACCTTCACTCCCTCCTCTCCCTTTTCCCTCCAACCGAAACTCCCGCCATTCTCACCCGCGCGTCGCTGATGAGCCGCGCGAGCGTCGTCCTGTTCAAGCGACTGGTACCCGGTTCGAATCCCCTCTCACGTAGTTTTTCATGCCGATCGTGACTCCCATCGTCGATCCGTTCTTCACGCCCGAGGAGGTGTCGATGATTCGCGGCGCGGTTTACAAGTACTGCCAGGTGGAGCGACGCGAAGCGAAGAAGCGCGTGACGTACGTCGCCAGGACGGGGAGTCGACGACGCGTGTGCAACGAGGCGGAGCTGATCGCGACGGTGAGGCGTTTCGACGTCGCGTTTGAGCGCGTGACCTTCGACGCAGCGTCCTTTGAGAGACAGGTGGAGGTGATGGTCGCGACGGACGTGCTGTGCTCGATTCACGGCGCGCAGCTGGTGAACATCGTGTTTCTGCGCCCGCGGTCGGTGGTGATCGAGCTGTTCAACCCCTTCTTCTTCGCTCCCTTCTACGGGAACGTCGCGCGGAAGGCGGGACTGCGGTACTACGCGGTGAACGACACGGTGGTGGTGAACGACGTGGGGAGGAAGGAGCGCGAGACGTGGTGGCAACCGTACCTGAACAGCAACATCAACGTGAAGCCGGACGTGTTGTTTTCCCTCCTACGGGAGGTGCTCTGTTCTGTTTGAGACAAACACGCGAGTATGGACTACTAAACGAATAATGGTTCTGCCCCGATCATCTTTCCGTCGACAACAAGTTGTGTTCGGTTCTGGAGAATGAGCAAGATGTTATAGCGTTCACGGTACTGAACGCGGAAGCCCGCCTCTTCCTCCGCCACTTCCCCAGCCATGTCCTCGTCACTCGCGTGCATCTCCGACACCTTCTCCACGCTGCCAAACTGCCTCGCAAACTGGTACACGTCCTTCATCAAAAAGGTCGAAGGGACGTTATAGAAGTGGATTGCCACAGGGAAGACCTTCAGAGAGCCGTCGCGCAGGCACGGGATTATGGAGGAGGGTACGGGGGTCCGGAGTATTTCAGGGCTATATGTCACGCCGCGTCCCAATTACACACTTCACGTAATCACGGATACGAAACAAGGAATGAAAATCAACTGAATTCAACACAGTGATCTGGTTGCTCGGAACCCGTTCCTGGGAGCACACACGCCTCGCGAGTTCATGACTTGGGATCTGCGAAAAAAAAGCCACGGCAACGATTTTGGAGTCCGTTCCAGAATGCACGACGAAGTCGCACATGTGGACGTGGTCCGAGAGAGAGGAGATGAAGGAAGTGATATTGGAGGAATAATACACAGCGAAGAAAGTAATTACGAAATGATGCATGTCAAATACGTCAGAAGAAAGAACAGGAGTTTCACTGAAATGGGACGCGGAGGAGGACCCCTCGTAGTCGTACGGACCGTCTAGCTCTTTCATGTTGTTCCGGTAATAACCGCGGATATCCGGGAATTGCTGCAGAAACCCTTCGTACGACGGATCGCTTCCGCGGTTGAACAGAGACATCTACAGTCACAGACCGCGACAACTACTACTTGGCTGGGTCGCAGACCGGTGGTCCGACCGTTGTAGCTGAGAGCGCGCGAGCGATTGCAATCTTCGCCGTAGCCCTCAGAAAAGTTGGCGCTGAAGTGCTTTCGGGTTCCCTCGGAGGAGTAGCAGCGCGTGGTCAGCGACCCGTACTCGTTGGAGGAGGGCGAAAAACAGCCGTAGGGGGGGTTCGAACTGGTGGACCAGCGCGCCTCGGGCATGGGCGAGAGCGAGGCGGAGGGAGTTCGCAGAGAGGTGTGCGACGACTTCGTGAACGTGTTCGCGTTGAGGTACTGCTGGAGCTCGGCGGAGTTGTAATCGAGTGCACTCCTTCGGGGATCACATCGCGATGCCAATCCGGAGGACAGTCCCTGTGTTAGAGGAATGCTGTGCGTGAGGGAGGAGACGCGCCGTATGGTAGACGAGTCACCGCGGGAAAGGGGAGAAAAGTGGCGAGAGTGCCTTGAAGAGAGGGAAGGAGAGGCGTCGGGAGAGGTGCTCGGAGAGGACTCTGAAGTGGGCTTTGCGTTGGATCCAGCTACAGTACTTTTGGGAGAGAGAGGTGACTACATGTGATGATGATGCGGGACAGCCACTTCTATAAAATTCCACGAGTACTTGTTGTTCTGGTTCACTCGCAAGTCTTGAAACTTGGAAAACTGGATTTCGAACGAGATGGTGTTCCCGTCGATCGTTAGCGTCTGAGATTGGAGAGCCTGCTTTACCTCATCCGCTTCTTGCGCGGAGTGAAACTGGATGAGCGCCTGTGGACCCGCATCATGATGGAAGATAAGGATCTTTACCACTTGATGAACTTTGTTGCACAACTACTCGTGAGCACCACGCACATCGCCCACGTTTGCCATGTCAAGCAAACTGAGAGGGGACTTCTCACAGCCACAAATGGTCACTAAAATGATGTGGCTTACAGTGTAGTCCAGTGGGTTGCGCTGGAGGTGCTGGTGAATCGAGTACTTCACCTCGATCAAGTGGTTTCGAATGGACAGCGGGTTGCTCATGGCATAGGTATACAATGAAATCGCGTCATCAATGCTCTTCATCTCGACGAGAGCCTACGCCACTCACACCCCACAGCGAAGAACCAACCTGCTCCTTCGGTCTGAGCACCACGACAAGCTCGGACGGTCCGAACTTGTCCGTAATCTGCGTTATTTCGGCCTACGCACCCTTACCACCGATTCAAATGGCCTACCTTTGATACCATTTTGGGAACGTTCTTAAAATGCAACACGGCAGATGGTTGGATCTCCTCCTGCTTCTCCTGACTGGTTAGTTCTTGTGGAGCTACGCCATCAGTCCTAACAGTGGAACACTCTACGAAATTGGGACATCAAATGGAGTAAAACGAAGAGGACACGAAAGTTACGCGGAGAACA
>ENA-UEQW01003229-UEQW01003229.1-human-gut-metagenome-genome-assembly--contig:-NODE-3229-length-11420-cov-7.534603_pt1 | contig 11420 bp, 14 predicted proteins | sample MGYA00242947_ERZ507947 | MGnify/ENA primary metagenome ERZ507947 (study PRJEB26167, sample SAMN06115421) | human gut metagenome | host: Homo sapiens | place: China:Guizhou | collected 2015-03-17... | reverse complement strand
TAATAAGCGGAATGCTCTCCATGCATCATAGGCATCCTCCATTTCGTTTGTTTTCGATAATTGTGGGGGATCACCAAGTGGTTCGGTGGGTGGGTCAAAACCTCGCAGATTGGAGTGTTTCTCGTGAGGTTATCTCTCTGAGGAGCAAGGAGGAAACACAGAAAACACACACAATTCTCTTTCTTTTCTCCGTAAACAATGAAGTTCGTCTCTTTATTCACTTTACTCATCCTCTCTGCTGTTTTAGCAGAGAAGTACGCTATGCTCTTCGGAACTGCCGAACTCTGGTTCAACTACTCTATTACGAGCGTAAACCAACTCGTCCTGAATTGAGAAATAGGACCCTTGCCGCGCGTACGCAGAGCTGGTCAATGCGGGAATCAAGCCCGAGAACATCATCTACATGACGTATACATCCGTTGTGAAGGACCCTTTCAACTCCTACCCCGGAATGATTTTTACGGACCCTGCTCCCAACACTGATGGTGATTGGGCGAAGTACGGCTGCTTTGACCACGTGGACTACACCAACAGGGACATCAACGCCAAGGTGTTCCTTGGTATCATCTCGGGTGACAAGGAGGCGGTGGCTAAGGAGACGGGAAAGGAGAACCCCAAGGTTCTCTCCGCTGGACCTGACGACACTGTGTTCACCTACTTCATGGACCATGGTAACGATGACATCATTTGTGTTGGTGGCGAGGATGTGTCCTCCAAGCAGCTGATGGCTGCCCTGAAGGCTGCGTACGAGAAGAAGCTGTACGGCAAGTGGGTGTGGTTCATGGAGGCGTGCCACTCTGGTTCCATGTTCGGTGCCCTTCCCAAGGACATGAACATCTACGTGATGACCTCTTCTGATGCTGACCACAATGCCAAGATGACGAACTGTCCTCCCAATGATGTGATTGGCAAGGAAAACATGGCGACGTGCTTGGCGGGTCTGTGGGACAACTCCTACCTGTCCTACGTGGAGCAGCACCCCGACTGCACCATCGGCGAGATCTTCGACGCTGTGAAGGCTGACGTTGCCAAGATCTCGGAGCAAAACGTCTCGGAGTTCGGTGACTTGACCTTCAGAGACTTCAAGCTGAGCGAGTTCTTCGGTGAGCTCCCCGCTCCCTCGTTCCGTTCCGTGAAGAAGGAGAAGAGCACGACGACTGTCCCTGTGAGCGATGTGCCCAAGCACCTCGCCATGTGGAGAGCGATTCGCGCTGACAAGTCTGAGCTCGCTGCGGCGATGAAGAAGTACCAGGAGGAGGTATTCAAGAACGCGAAGAAGGAGGTGGTGCTGATGAAGCTGGGTCGTGCTCTGATGAACGAGAAGGCTGCCGACAAGGCGTTCAAGACGGCTGCTGAGACCTACTCCGTGGACTGTGTGAGAGAACTGGCTTCGACGCTCGTGAAGAAGTGCGGATTCTCGTATCCTCTCGGCGACAGCGCCAACAACATGCTCCGCAACATCTGCCTGCCGGGTCTCTCCCTCCCTCAGGTCGACTTTGACGAGATTTGCATGTAATCTCGATGTGTTTGTTGTTCACAGGAGGTTGTTGTGTGATGCACTGGTCTCAACTCAAACAGCGCTGTTATCATTTCGTTTGATGGGAAAGAGAGGAATCTCTGAAATGGGGAGAGTTGGGAGGCAAAACAAGGAGGGCATGGCGCAATGGTAGCGCGTTTGATTCCAGATCAAAAGGTTGGGTGTTCGACTCACTCTGTCCTCACTTTTTCTCTCTTTCCATGGAACCCGTTCTCTTTTGCCTCACGCACTCACACTCTAGAAACAACAAGGAAAGGAAGCCCATCAGGTTACTCCCCTGATGGAACCCTCCTCTCCAAATGCGTCTGCTGTACGTGTGTAGTGAAGTCATTATGATGAAATAGAAAGCGGAAGTCAAATCTGCTTCTGATGCTCCTCCTCGAAAAGAAGAGAGTGAAGTCGTATTGCGATGCATTCTTTTGATCTGATTGTTGCGTAGTTGAAATACGACGATGATTCGCTCCTCTCAAGACTCCTCTCTCTCGAACACCCCGTTCTGTACGAAAATATGCTCCCCTACTTGTGCGATGTGCGAAATCAGTATCGATGATCACGCCTAGAAGGACCATCTGGATCGTGTCCTCGAATACCTGATAAAGGATTACATTCGAAAGGACGACAGTGTTGGAGACGGTTCCGAGTTCACGGACGCGAAGTGCGAGAAGATCAGCGTGGGTCGTCCCTCTCCGCTGTTATCTAGGCCTTCTTCATGTCGAACGCAGATTGTCTCAAGACGTTGCTGACGAACACGAGGAGCTATCCGGTTCTGCGCGCTCTGGACGTGTTGTTGTACAACAACAGTAAGGGAACGGCAAACAACTACGAGCTGGCAACCTTCGTCAAGTACGTGCTGGTGAAGCTGCCAGATCTCCTCTTTCCCTTCTTCCAGGAGGATGATGTGCTTCCCTCCTCTCCGCCTCATCCCTAGATTCGTCAAATGCTGGTCACGGTCGTCAAGAATCGTCCCGTGTACGACATCCTGGTGCTGGTGCTGACCTACCCCGAGAAGCGCAGCGACATCGAGGCGAGCGAGAAGAACCCCATCGTGGACGAGGACAGCTGCAACGACGAGGACCACAGCAGCGAGATCGACAGCTACTACAATGTACGTGACGTCACTCCGCTGAGACGCAGATCAAACCCTCCGTGCTGCTGAAGCACGTGCGGTTCCTCGGTCGCATCCACGTTGTCACTTCCATCATTCAACTCATCACGTCGTGCGTGGAGTGGGGTGTGAGGGGTAGTGATGGCGACACGACGCAGGAGACGAGCGATCTGTTGTGCATGCTGCTGACAGACGTGCTGTATAAGTACAGCTACAACGAGAAGTACAACAAGCTGATTCAGGTGGGGATGTGTGATGCGGCTCACATCAAGGAACTACTGAATGAGGACCTGTTGCACGCGCTCATGATGCGACTCAAGACACACCCGAACTACTACATCATGACGCTCTGCGAAGTACGCCTTCTCCTCCTCTCTCACCTAGCGTCTCTTCAAACTCATCTCCGTGTGCGAGATCCCCGTGGCGCCCGACAACTACATCAAGTTCGGTCTTCTGGTGGACGACTACGTACTCTCTCTCCTCTCTCTTAACACCAGCTCCCCAACCAGTTCGCGCCCATCGCCTCTCTTCTCTACAACTCGCTCTCCATCTACGTTATGTATCTCATCAAACAACTCTACCGCCACCTCCCCTCTCCCGCCCAGCTCGCCGTCGTGCTGGAGGACCGCTTCCACCTGATCGACACCTTCCAGCTGGGCGACCTCACGCAGAAGAACCCGCAGCGCGACGACGCTGACATGCACATTGGCACCAGCGTGCTGAGTCTGCTGCGGATCGTGTACTACATCGTGCTGGGGTTCTACTGTGCTGGTGGGCGTGACGTGTGACGTGTAGGCAAGCAGGGCGAGAACCTGACCATCGTGGAGGACATCGACACGCAGTACTGGAACCTGTTGTACTCACTGCCTCTCGTGTACCCGCACAACCACGTGCTCCACGCGTAAGTGATGTGTGGGACGGTGAGGACTAGAGCCATTCGCCAGTACCACGAGCTGTTCATCTTCAACCACTGCTCCAACGTCCTCGTGGTAGGGACTGTGCTGGGGAGTGAGTTGTAGCACGTGGTGTCGAACACGCCCTGCATGCAGTACTACTACGAGGAGTACTGCAGGAAGGACACGTGGGCGTGGGTGAGAGTAGTGACGATTAGCGAGTTGAAGGGATTCATTCGGAGAGTGGTGAACCAGCTGCGATTGCGAGTGGAGCAGATCAAGATGGAGGGGATGAAGACGCCGGATGAACGCCAGCTGGTCGCTCTCCTGAACCGAGACTACTACTACCAGAAGCTCTTGCCACTGGTGATGGGTGATGCTGTGAAGGATGTGTGTCTGAAACAGCAGAGGAAGGTGCTGCGGAAGGGCATGATGACAGATGTGAGGGAGGTGAGCGTGGAGGGAGAGGATGACGGGCAGTGTGAAGTGGATGTGCTTCTCAAGGAGGCGGAATCGTCGAAGTGCATCGACATTGGGTTGTGGATGGTGCGTGGCGTGATGTGTAGGTCAGAATACGCGAAACAGCTCGGTTTCCACTTGTACTAGTATTTCTCCCGTCGCTTCTCCAGTGCGAGTGGAGTGCAGGGATATCGTTCGCATGTTTGTTTTGCCACGAGGAGAGGCGCAATCTCTCTCCGAAACTAACACGCCCACTGCATCCGTCGATTATCTCCCTTCCTTGGGCGAATCTTACTGCACCTCACTGCACGCGTTCTCTCGTTGCTGTTTCTCACTTATTCCTTCTCTTTCGTCTGATTGTTATGTGGTGAGGTAGGGAGTGTGATGAGTGTGTGCACGGGAGCCTTGCAAGGAACCTGGATTCGTGAAGGGGGACTGAGTTGGCGACCCAAGACGGCTGGGATGAGGGATCGGTATGACGACCCGTATCATTTCGTTTTCAGATTCTCGAACATCGTTTCTTACTCTTTGTAGTGATTGGCGTGTTCACTCTTTGTTGCAATACAATCGACATATCACCAACTATCATCCTCTAAAACCTCCTCCTTTTCCTGCCTCGGCTTCTCTTCCGCCTCCGGAAGGGACTCATCGAAGAGAGTGTTCACGATCTTGTTCCTCGCCTTCTCCGCCTTGATGTGCTTCACCGGAAGCACCAATGAAGAGTCAGCGTACGACTCGTTGAAGAACCGCTTTCCAGGGATCAGGAACTGTCTGTCGATCGAGTACCGAGCGCTCGTTCCCGAGGAGATGAACACGTCATGGTACAGACTCCGAATGGCGTGTGGCTTCTTGGAAGCGATGTCCGTCTACGATTCAATAGGTGACTTAAAGACAACCATGAGCGCTTTCAGATTCGCACACAACTCGCTCTCGGGCTGGTTCACCTGCCCATCACGCCTCCACGTCACCCCTTACAATACCCAGACACTGGTCGATCACGAGACGCTCGCTGATCTCGTATGCAACGGTGGGTCGATAGAAGTTCTACAGGTGGAGACGAGAGGAGTCCACTACACGAATCGCCTCCTCGACGTTGTCCGACACGGTTCCGTTCTTCACGGAGGGCATCAAACGACGTGGACCGAGAATCTGGACGTTATGCAACTGACTCACCCCTACAGGAGCGATGGGACTCAGCTTCTCCACAACCTCCGGTGTGGCAAACAGCGCGTCGGCATCGAGCCGATTCGCCTTCACCAGTTTCAGAAGCGAATCAGAAGATATCAAGGAGATATCGGCTCGTTTGATATTTCCCTTCTTCAGCGTGTCCGATACAACCGTGACGTTATGAGAACCCTCGATGCTATACGGGAACTAAAAATAACCCTCCTCCCACACACCCCACCTTCAACTCCCCACTGATTTCGAGCGTGGATCGTGGTACGTTGCTGTTGAAATGAATCGTCACGTTGCACTTCTTTGTTGTGCTGGGATAGGTCACATTCACCACAGAGCGAATGGCTTGAGCAGGCGAATAGAACTAGGGAGTGAGAATCATTACAGCAGTAAATTGTACAATCTTCTCCTCAATCTTGGACGAGAAACACCGAAATCCGCGAGGAAGAGTCGTGCTCCTAATCCGTGATTTCCATTCAGCGGAGGTACCAACAGGGAACGCAGCGAGTGCGCAAACATCCTTACGAGTAAGAATGTGTGACAACAAAGAGACCTTTACAACTGATCTAGCAACGCGAGGATCTGCGGGATCTCCTCATTCATCGACGCTCGGACCTACACTCAGCAGCAACCCATCAACCCTCACTTGGGCAACCATCTCGCTCGTGCTCTGCAATAGCCGTTCTAGTTCCCTCTGTCGCGCCTCCATCTCTTTTACTCGTTCTCCCAACAGAACGCTCTGCTTGCACAGCTCCTGATAACCCTCCAGCTTCTCCTTCAGACGCGGCACCACACTCACCACGGGCTCGGCGGCGCTCACATGCTCCATCACCTGAGGAACGTCCACTTCCGAGACCGTGACCTGACTCAGCACGGGCGCGCCCTCGGCGAGGATGGCTTTGAACAGCTGGGTGACTCGCTACATCACACACTCGCCGCACAACCCACCTGCACGCGCGACTCGATCGCCTCTGTCGACGTGCACAGTCGGGAGAGGTCGTTATCGAGGTTGTCCACACGGTCGGCGAGCGGGAAGGACCCGGAAGGCAGTCCCGCGTACTCGCCCTGGAAGTCGACGAAGTCCATCTCGATGCGAAGGAGCTCTTGGGAGAGCGCCGCGAGCGTTTCGGACACCTCGGTGAGGGTTCGAGAGGACGCGGGCACCATGATGTGGATAGTTGTGTGTGTTGACGGGTTCGTCTCGGGCGGCATTGCGTCCACGGGTGGTTGAGGAGCGTGAAGCCATGCTGTCGCCGAATCTAGTCGTTTCTTCAACGAGTCCATCTTCTCCTCAATCACTACAGAATGATAGGATATGCGTAGCCCTCACCCCGGCGATAAGGCGACTTGTCATCGTAGCGATTCAACACGCTGTTTTCCAATCGATTTAGCCTCCGTTCTATATCCTGAATTCCCTGCACGATCCCCAGTTCGCGTTGATCTTCGCTACTCCGTGAGATATCCCTCAAATTCGATACGTGTGTGCTTTGTTATCACTCCAGTTACCCCTTCTAGTCGACGACGACTCATCAATCTCAGAAGAGGGCGAATTCTACAGGGAAGGATTAGATTATAATGCAAACATAGTGAATTGGATTCTGGACTGCTGTGGGTGGATCGTAGCACAGTACGGAAGAATCGTCCATCGCAACAGGAATTCTATGTCTCGTTTGGACTCGGTGCTCTATGAATCGGAAGGCATCATGTGACCTCAATCATGGACAAAAGTGACTCATCTCAGCGAGTGCTCGCTTCTGCTCGCCTTTGAAACCTATGGAACACGGAGCAGCGTGTGGTGGATTCAAACACCCAGAATGGGGAGAGACAACCATCACCAATCCTATTTCACACACACCGTCGTGCATATAACCGCAGTCACCTGGCACACTCTCAGCCACTCAATCTTCTCCCAACGCGTGGAGTGGCGATGAAATGGAATGGAGTTCTGACGTGCAGAATGGCTGGGCGTCCCTTGAGAGCGTGCTTGGAAAACGGGGAAACGCACCACAGCGGAATCCATTCCCCTTTCTCTCGGATCAAACTCGTTTCCTCACAATTCTCTGCTGTGCCTAACAGGATTACTAGAAAATGCTCTCCACCGTTTTTGAGATGACCATTTCTGAGCTCTGCCCTACCTCCGCTCCCTTCTTTGGTTTTATGGGAGTCGCTGCCTCTATTATCTTCGCCAGTATGAAATTGAGCGTGTGCTCGTCATTCTCTAGACCTTGGTTCTGCCTACGGAACCGCTAAGGCCGGTGTTGGTGTATGCTCTATGGGTGTGTTCAGACCTGACGCCGTCATGAGAAACATGCTTCCCGTCATTATGGCTGGTATTCTTGGTATTTACGGACTGATTGCCTCCATCATCATGGTCTACTCCAGTAGTCTTCCTCTGGTTCTCTCACCGTGTAGTCTACCCCGTGAACGATCTCGGCACGCACTACACGAGCTACTCCGGCTACGGTCACCTCGCCGCTGGTCTGAGCTGCGGTCTGTCTTGCTTGGCTGCGGGTCTGTCCATTGGTATTGCTGGAGATGCTGGTAGAGTCCGTGTGGGAGTGTGAGGCGTAGGTGTTCGCGCTTGTGGTCAGCAGGAGAAGATTTTCGTGGGCATGATTCTGATGCTGATTTTCGGAGAAGCTCTCGCTCTTTACGGTCTGATCGTGTCTATCGTCATCGTCACCGTTACTGGTTACCAGTGTTAAGCCTTGTCATCCCATTCATTTGTTGTGTTTGTTGGAGTCGTGAGAGTGAAAGAAGAGGAGTCAAACGAAACCCTCGAGCATCCAATGAAACCACTTCAGTCAACAAACACAAGCACGTATAGTACACAGATATATACACACTTACTTCTCGTTGCGGATGCGACGAGCCAGCTGCATATCTCTGGGCATGATCGTCACACGCTTCGCGTGGATGGCGCACAGGTTGGTGTCCTCGAACAGAGACACCAGGTACGCCTCAGCAGCCTCCTGAAGAGCCATCACGGCGGAGCTCTGGAAACGGAGATCGTTCTTGAAGTCCTGCGCCACCTCACGCACCAGTCTCTGGAAGGGGAGCTTGCGGATCAGCAGCTCCGTGCTCTTCTGATACTTGCGGATCTCACGAAGAGCCACGGTACCGGGGCGATAACGATGGGGCTTCTTCACGGAGGCGGAAGTGGGCGCGGTCTTGCGGGCAGCCTTGGAAGCCACCTGCTTGCGAGGAACCTTTCCTCCAGTACTCTTACGAGCCGTCTGCTTGGTACGAGCCATTTCAAATCTACACAACGCGTGAGTAACCCTGCATCATCAATTCAAATCGCGATTCGCCAAACACCCTCCTTCGTCTCCCAAAACGGGTTCACGCGACGGGGGAGGAGGAGAAGAACGAAACGTCCACATACCTAGTGTTTCACGGAAAAAACAATGCTGAAGACACTTCCACTATCTTTCGTGGTGATGGACCGAAAAGCAGGCGAGGAGCATGCCGTTACTCACGGTTGTTCACTCCCAGACAATCCACACTACACATTCGCTCCGACTCAGAATCGGGGAAGAAGACGATTTGTACAGGAATCAAGACTGGAGGGATTCACAGTGATCCGATCCGATTCCGCCGTGCTCTCTTATGGAGTGGAGGCGTTTCGCTGGATGACGTGTCGTGCTATGTCGAACAAGTCGGGAAATCAAAAATCGCTCTCCACCTGATTGGCTGCGCGTTTCGATGCTTGGACAGATTCACGACCCCTTTCTCCGTAACGAGGAAACAATCCATCGTTTGAATACGATAAGGAGGATGCAGTGACTATGAGCTACGGAATGCCGGAGTCTCGTCTTCCCTGATGATCCACACCACTCCTCCATCCTCCGGAATCACATCGAGTGCAGAATCACCAAACTGTCAAAATGGCACAGTCGCCCATTCAAACCCGTCTTCCCCATCACTCCACCCTCCTCTCCTATTCTTTCCTCTCGAAGAGGAGCAATCCCTAATCAACAATGAGACATAAACAGTCAATCCCAAATGCTGTTGGTCGACAAGCAGAGACCCAAGAGTCTCTCCGAGATGGACTACCACAAGGACATATCGCAGAACTTGATACGAATGGTTTGGCGTCGTTGGAATCGTCTCAACGGATAGGCGTCCTCCGGAGAGATTCCGCACATCCTGTTCTACGGGCCCTCCGGAGCAGGGAAGAAAACGCGCGTATTCGCATTACTGAGAGAGATGTTCGGAAACGGCGTCGATAAAGTAGGATTTCTGTATATCATTCATAACCATCATAGTTACGCATGGAGAAGCGAGAGTTCAAGGTTCCCTTCGGTTTCTCGCGTTACGCGTAGACTCCCTCGCAGAAAACAGTCGAAATCACCACAGTGGCGAGCAACTACCACATCGAGCTGAACCCGAGCGACGTCGGCATATACGACTACGTGGTCGTCCAGGAGATCATCAAGGAAATCGCCCAATACAAGCAGCTCGACGCGAACGCCAAGCACCCGTTCAAGGGCAGACTCTCCTTTCTCCTCTCATCCGTAGTGGTCGTTCTGGACGAGGTGGACAACCTGTCTCGCAACGCGCAGGCGGGTCTTCGTCGCACGATGGAGAAGTACACGGGGAGCTGCCGTCTCGTCCTCTGCTGCGAGAACAGCGGTCGTATCATCGCGCCCATCCGCAGTCGTTGTCTGTGCATCCGAATCGGTGCGCCCACCCCCATCGAGGTGTTGACGCTGTGAGGGCCTCACCCGCAGATCATGACCATCCTGAAGAACAACTGCCAGCGAGAGGGACTGCCGATCGTCGCGGAGCAGCTCCAGCGCATCGTCTTCGTAGGGCTGTGGAGCGGCGTTGAGTGTAGTCGTCTCACCGCAACCTGCGTCGCGCCCTCCTCTACCTGGAGGCGAGCACCATGCAAGCGAGTGGTGGTGCGAAGGGGAACGAGGTGGAGCTGATGGACTGGGAGCTGTACCTGAAGGAGATCGTGCGGAGCATTCTCAGCGAGCAGAGTCCGCAGGCGCTGCTGACGATTCGCGGCAAGTACTACGAGCTGTTGGCGCGTCTGATTCCCGCATCTGTGATTCTGAAGGAACTGATAAAGCAGCTGGTGGCGAGCTGTCCCACGCGAGCTCTCCAGATGGAGACGGTGTGCTGGGGCGCGACCTACGAGCAGAAGATGCGTCAGGGAGGCAAGGAGATCGTGTTCCTGGAGGCGTTCACGGCGCGGTTCATGTCCCTGTACAAGCAAGCGCTCCTGAAGCGATGTCCTGTTTGTTCAACCAACACCCCAATGACACAAGAGAATAACCCAACTTAAGCAGTCTTCACCTTCGCACTCAGCGTGATCCAGCGGAGGAAGGGAAGCACAACCACCACGAAGCAGGCAGCGCCGATGATCGCGTACTCCATCTACGCCTCACTCACGCCACGCACACCCTACCACGAAAGAGCTCGCCAGACGGTTGTAGTGGGCTTCCTGGAGAATGGGGAGCGTGCCCACGGAGGTGGACATGCCGCGAGCCTGAGCCACTTCCTCGTCGTCCTTGTAGTACGTGTACTCGTACATGGCACGCACCGTCTCGAGGTAACCGGCCTGACGGGGAATCGCAGTCACGTTCTTCTCCGCCTTCTCGCCCCTACGCATCACATCAACGCAGTCTCCCGTACGCGGGGATCTCGTCGATCACGATGGGGAACTCCACGTCCAAGTCAAATCCCTCGGAAGGCCACTGGTCGTTGATGGTCACGTTGTACACGTCCCTATTCGTCAAACGAGTGCGCCACGGCGTACTCCTCACCGATGTTGTCCACGCGGTAAATGATGGTGAACTCGTGGTTGCAGCCAATGTAGTTCGAGGGCGTGTCGACTCCCTACCGGATTACGCGATTCCCCCGCATCCAGCCCGTACCTTTTCCACAATCAAGTGAGGAGCGCACTGAGCAATCGCCACGAGAAGCAAAACCGATAAGCACTTGAACTATCCCGTCACAAAACGCCGCAACCGCCCCACCATCTTTTACAATGGAGAAATGAAGACACAGAACACACAGGCAAAGTGTAGTTTGGCGAGAAAGTCGGAAATGACGATGCGCGTGCAGTGGTTCATGGGACTTGATAACCAACCCCTCCTCGTATCAAAACAAACACGTCAATGATTACGTTAGTTCCGATTAAAACGAACCTAAGCGCAGGTTTAAAGAGGAATGTTTCCGTGCTTCTTCCAAGGATTGGTCTTGTTCTTGGTCTGAAGAATCTCGAGGTCTTCGCAGA
>ENA-UEQW01003215-UEQW01003215.1-human-gut-metagenome-genome-assembly--contig:-NODE-3215-length-11455-cov-4.547548_pt1 | contig 11455 bp, 8 predicted proteins | sample MGYA00242947_ERZ507947 | MGnify/ENA primary metagenome ERZ507947 (study PRJEB26167, sample SAMN06115421) | human gut metagenome | host: Homo sapiens | place: China:Guizhou | collected 2015-03-17... | reverse complement strand
ATTGGCTGTATGATTCCCGCTATTAGGGCTCATTGGGGACTTGCACCCGTTAGCTAATACTCATGCCGAGCATACTATCAAAAAAGCATGTGAAACAAAGCCTGAAGACTTTTATTTCACATGCTTTTTATATTAATCTATCAAAGCTATCTCTCCCTTAAAACAGAGAGAAACTAGATTCTACATAAAGAACTTAAAGACAAAGATAACCGACAAAATATACATAGCCGGAGTCAATTTCTTATAATTTCCGCATAATAAATTTATCAGCACATAGCTTATCATTCCCAATACAATACCATCAGAAATACTATAAGCCAAAGGCATAAAGATAATACATATAAATGCAGGTATAGCCTCCGAATACTCAGTAAGATCAACTTTCTTGATAGAAGACATCATCATCAATCCTACCAGAATCAGTACCGGAGCAGTAGCAGCCCCCGGAACAGCCAGGAAGAAAGGAGCAAGAAACAAAGCAAGCAAGAAACAAACAGCTGTAACAAAAGCTGTCAGACCGCTACGTCCACCCTCACCTACTCCTGAAGCACTTTCCACAAAACTTTCCAATAGCTGCAACAAGATTCCCACCGCAACTAGAAATGCTAGAATTACACTTTTTTTTACATTCATTGTATCACCGTATCCTGGCTGGCTTCTTTTTCAATTTTTACCACCGTTTCATTTGGCAAACACACAATTGGAACATTGGCATCCGAAACAAAACCTTGTTTTGAACAATAATGATGCAAACTCTTTTCTTGAGTGACACGAACCTTTTTTTGTTTGACCTCAATATGCACTTTACCAAGCTTTCCATTCACAACATAAGATTTATCCTTTGATAAATCGATACGCAAAACCTGTTTTTCTTTCACATAGACACTCGCATAGCTATTTACATGTTTAGTAAAAAACAAGGGAACACAAAGAAAAATAGATAAAACCATAATGCATACTATCAATATTTTATCAGCTTTTCTCATTGTACAACCACACTTACATTTTTTGTGACTGCATTGCCAAAACGATCACTAATCTTCACTTGTACATCTTGTGTAGAAGCCGATGACGTATCCACATTTGCTTCAAAAGTCACGCCTGATAGATTTGTTGCATGAAAGTATGAATTCCAATCAATATTTTGACCAACATCCCCGATAAAATTCAAGACGGCTAAAACGGCCAAAGTACCCACTGCCGCCACCACCTGATAAGCCGTAAGTGTCGACATAAACAATCCGATTGCCGAATAAGCCAAGATTAAAAGATAAATTCCCAACATTCCAACCAAAAGCATGGAGATTTGGAAATTTTCAACTGTCAGCCAAGAGAAAAGTACGTTCAACCCGATAATACTCATCAAAGCTGCACCGTAACACATCATAGCTAAATATTTCCCCAATATAATCGAAGAGTTTTTCACCGGAGAGGAATATAACAATTTGATTGAACCCGATTGGTACTCACGGCTCATCAAGCCCATTGTGATCAACGGAATGTATAAATAAAGATTACGTAAAATCGGTTTCAGAATACCCGTCATCCAACTATTATAAATCGCCGATGACACATTCCATAATTCGCGATCCAACGATTGGGCTCTTAGCTGATTATCAAACACGTTTGCATAATCATACCCTATCAACAAGGCAAAAATAATCAACACCAACCAAGCTACAGGAGAATAGAACATAGAACTCAGTTCTATCTTAGCCACCCTAAACGTCTGTCTTATATTATTATTTAATTTCATATTCACGCTACTTTACTTTTCCGGATAATTGTGCAAAAATCTGATCCAAACTACACCTTTCAACCACAAGTTCCTTCAAATCCCAATCATTCATCACGCTCTCTTCAATATATTTTTCGGTGATTGTATTATCCTCATTAAAAAATATTCTAAAACGTTTTTCCGACAACGCCTCCACGCCCTTGTTCGGAGCCAACCGGGCAAGCACTTCTTTCCCCGGAGAATGATTCAACTCAATAACGAAACTATCGGGAGCGATATAATTATCAAAATCTTCCATAGACCCGGAAAACACCAAATGGCCGTTATCAATCATTTTTATATCATTACATATCGCTTGAACTTCAGACAATATATGGGTGGACAATAACACGGAATGTTCCTCCGCGATCTCTCGAATCAGGTTACGAATGTCAACAATTTGATTCGGGTCCAACCCATTCGTCGGCTCATCCAACACCACAAAACTTGGATTATGAACGATGGCCTGTGCGATGCCTACCCGCTGTTGATATCCACCAGAAAGATTCTTGATCAAACGATCACGAAAATGCGTGATCGAACAACGCTCCAAGGCTATATCAACAGCCTTATTCACTTCCGATTTATCCATCAAGCGCAAAAAAGCCGCATTCCGTAAATATTCCTCCACCGTCAAATCCGTGTACAAGGGAGGCTGCTGAGGCAAAAAACCAATATACTTTTTAGCCTCTACAGGATTTTCTCGTAAATTAATGCCATTAATAAAAACTTCCCCTTCCGTCTGATTCAAAACCCCACAAATAATATTCATCGTAGTTGATTTGCCGGCTCCATTGGACCCCAACAAACCCATCACCCCCTTTTTAGTGATATCAAAACTAATATCTTTTATCGCCCATTGCACGCTATAGCGATGAGACAGATTTTTTACTGATACAATCGAACTTCCCATATTTATTTTTTCATTAAGGACTTTCCTTGCAAGCACATACAACCTGCAAGGAAAGTGTATTCCTTATCTATTTATCTTTGATTAATAATTCCAATGATCCAATTGTTTGTATTGGATGTCCACGATCCGTCCCATACGCTCCTCTTCAGGATAAGCCATTCCATTTTTCGGGTAAAGGACTTTTTCTTCCTCAGAAAGATTCTTAGCCCCGTAAATAAACAACACGTAAAACTCGCCATTTTCTAATCCCACGGCCATGTGAGCTCCATAATAAGTTGCCGATTCAGCATTCATCGCCACAATATTAGCATTAAAACTCTTGTAAAGGACTACCGGATTTTGTGTATTATTGAAATCCATGTAATACACATCTTTACCAACAGCAAAGAACATATATTCCGGACCACTCAACGGCATCGTGGAAACAGTTGGAATCCCAGGCAAACCCATCACTTCATCCTTGCAAATTTCAACAATTGTAGGGTTTCCTCCACTTCCCTTAAATTTCACCCGCTCTAAAAATATTTTATCAGTCGCCTCCTCTTTCAACAATAGGGCTACACCATAATTCGGATATCCAAACCCAAACATCGTTGCTTTCAGTAATTCATACCCTTTCATGTTGTCTAAAGGAATGATCGCATTAATATCATCATTCTCCCCACAAGCTGGCAACTTACTTATGCGACCAGCACCTAACAACTCTGAATCCCAATTCGTTCCCCCATTCGTTACGTAAAGTAATCGCTTATTCTCTCCATCATAAATAAAGTTATACCCCGTGCGATTCGATCTATAATATCCATGGATCACCGTACAATTCCGTAAGGGTTCACTTTCACCCTCACAACACAACGGTGTATGTAAAAAATAATCCGAATTATAGACTGTACTCGTCACTTTCAACCGAGAATATAATTGTCCCTCTTGATCGGTTACTACATCTACCCAATCCATAAAAGTTCCAGGATGAAGCACAATTCCCTCCTTCGGGTACACACCTCCATCAAAAGCTTCCACCATATCAATCTCTTTTTCAAAGCTCACTCCACTCAAATCCACTGCACCACTCTCTTGAAAAACACAGATATTACCAACAATATTTTCGCTCCACTCAATCTTCTCCCTAAAATGCTCTTGCAAAGCAATCGGGCCTGATCCCAATTCTGCTCCATTATTCGCTATTCCATAAACATCCAGAATTAACCGCGACGCAATAATTGTGTCTGCATTTTCATCGTATTCCAATGTATTGAAATAGGATAATTGCGATTTTCCTCCCACATCCGACAAAATCATCCATGAACATCGATTTTCATAAACTCCAACGACCTCCAAAGTCACGCGTTCCATATAAACTACTCCAGTTTGCTTGTCTGTTACCTCCAAAGAGATATTACCGTGTTGCACAACTTCGTCAATTTTCCACTTAAATGTTGGCTGATCCCAACCTTCACGAGTTTCGTCATTCAACTTCCACAAATACGTGTACCTATCGGGATTTTGACTTAAATCTATATTAAAGGTAGGTTTCAATTCCAACACTTCACCAAATGTTTTCGATAAGAAACCCTCACCATCAAATGAAATTTTTATTTCATTAATATCTTTATAATCGTAATTTCCTTTATCATCATAGCAAGCGGTCAAGAAGACTACGGAAAACAACAGAAATATTGAATATATTTTTTTCATAACTCATCAAATTACACGTTAATAGATTGGTATCACCATTGCGTCACCATTCGCTTCAGTAATCCCATGTTTCCGGATATACTCTTTTGTATTCAATGCTATTTTGCGCCTAGTCGTGATATCCAAGCCTTCAAATGTCGTGAATCCTTCATTCGCCGCAACAATCGCTTCTAACTTTTCATACGAATAAGGACCCAAAAATGCTAACTCAATTTCCTTTGTCCACCATAATGGTTTCATTTTCATATCATTAAACCGAACTCGCACATCCGTATAACCTATATAACCTAAACCAAAGTTTTCATTTTCCACCAAACGCAAGGTCAAATGTACCTGTTTGTCTTTCAATGCCGGAGTCTTGTGTAATATCACGGTTAATGAATCAGAAGATCGTCCTTTTCGAAAAACTGGATCTTTAATCGTATATTGATCTTTCGTAGCTGTTGTCAATGAATCAACAACAATCACCCGATACTCCATATCTTCCTCCAACAAATTTCCAATCAAATTTACTTTAAAGCGATGCTCCAAATCTTCAGCCCCAACATAGTGGGAAAAAGAATATTGCACCGTATCCAAACGAACATATTTATTAGTTCCAACCTGCTCCCAACGCTCAAAAAACAACGCACGATCTGCCTCGTAAGAAAAAACGTCACGTTTATCACAACTTTGCGACAACATCATTAAACACAAGCCTCCCAACAACACTTTTCCTATAATATGTTTATTTTTCATAATCACCTCCTCATTAATTAATATTTTCACTATCCGGTTTCGGGAAAACAAAGGACTCCGGCTTCATCCCAGACCTCAAACTTTCTCCATATTTTTTATAATAAAAAAAGGTCTGTCCCTCTTGAAAAAATTCGCGTCTCACCTCTCCCAAAAGCCGAGCCTTAAAAGTCGCCATATCAACAATTCCTAAACTCACATCCCCTTTACAATTTCTTCCCTCACGCACTTGTTTCAAGTAATATGCAGCTTGCTCGAAATTTTTAATAGATGCGTAGTATTCTGCTAAAATAAAATGCATCTCGCTCAAACGCATCATCGGAACCATATCCTCGATCTGCGACACCAACTCTTTATCAGAATTCGGACGGATATTTTTCAACGGCATACTTACAGGATAGAAACCATCTATCGTTTTAATAAATTTCAAACGGAAATCACCACCATCAGCAAGATCATAATTCCAAACTTCATCATATTTGGCCAAGGACAAACAAGAGTTGCTAGTTGATAGCGAATAATCACTATAATCCTGTTGCAGCAATGGATATGATAAACAGAATATCAAATCCTGCGTACATTTCCGATCATAATCCAAACGACCATCCCAACCGTTTTCCGTATAATTCAACGCTAAGTCTCCCTCTCGAGTCCATTTAAAATCAACTACTTCTTGAGCATTCTTGGCAGCAATAGCTAACTTTTCACCTCCCCAATAACTATACACGCGTGCCAACAAACCAGTCACAGCCATAGCGTTGATTCGATAACCTCGATAGTGATAGAAAGGCAAACTTATTACCTTCGAACCATCCTCACTAGAAGAAAGCGCATACGAATCAAAACGATACTGCGCCCCCAAGGCTTTCCGATGAGCCAAATCCAATGTATCATAAGCCATAATCATTCCTTTTGCCATCAAAAGATCCGCCTCGATTTTCTTTAACGTCTCCTCCACACTCAATGCCACTTGCCCTCCATAATACGGGAATTCTGTTACATAAGGAATATATATACTAGTAGGATTAGACACTAACGCCGGAGCGAATAAACGTAATAAATCAAAGTGCATTAAAGCTCTAGCTGCCAATGCTTCACCCTTAATCATCTGACGTTCTACCTCTCCTCCGCGAAAATCTTCTGTCTTTAAATCATCAACATGATTAATAATATTATTGCAATTAGCTATCGTATTATAACCCTTTGCCCAAATACTTTCAATGGCATTCTTTATATCCTTATTGGCATCATAAGCAAACTTAGTTCCATGATAATAATAATGATATTGACTAATACAGCTACTCCAAGTTTTATTCTCTCCATATATCCTATATACTTGGCCCATGGCATCAATCAATCCGAAATTCAATTCCCGTCCATACAAGGAAGTACTTGCCATTTGCTGATACACACCATTCAACGCATTTTGAAATCCGGTAGCTTCTTTAAATAAATCTTCCTCTTCCACCGTGTCTTCCGGAGAAACATCCAACCAATCGGTACATGCCGATAATAATAAGCCACACGTCACTAAAATCAATATATTCACTTTTTTCATATCGCTAATTTTTTCATTATAGTGAAACTTTGATAGAGAACGTCACCGTACGAGCGAAAGGATAACTCGTTCCTCTCTCCTGCTTCACACTGGAAAGATGCCAAATGTCGTTCATACCGAAACTGAAACGTAACATACTCAAATTCAATTTATTTGTAATACTAGACGGTAAATCATAGCCCAACTCCAAAGAGTTCCACGACAACACATTATAATCCTGCACAAAACGAGAAGTGGGCTTTGTTTGCTCGACAACATTTCGCCCGACAACCAAACTTTTATACTTTGCCTTGTCGCCCGGTTTTGTCCACCGACTGGTCAACACTCGCTCGTCCACATTATCCGTATACACATTCACATTTTCCACTTTATCCACCAAAGTTTGATTATAACGTTGCCCACCAGTTTCATACATAAAATTCGTAAACAAACTGAATTGTTTATAAACAATATTAAAACCAAAAGTTCCTTGTGCTTTGGGCTCTGACGTGCCCAAGGCTACTTGATCCGAAGCAGCCCAAACTTTTGTCAATTGACCATTACGACTTACAAATACTTCCTGACCATCAGCAGGATTAATACCTTGCGAACGCACGCCAAAAATAGAATTCAAAGAACCACCTTCCACATACTGCAAGAAAGGTTGTGATTGTAACTCCTTATCCGGATCATTAAAAGCCAATTGTTTCGAGAACATCTCTTGCACGCGTTCATTATAGGCACGCAAACTCTCTGAAATTTTCTCTATCCGGTTTTTGTTATGTGCCAAATTAAAGTTAAAAATAACAGACCAATCCTTCGTCTGATAAGCAGACACTCGTACATCAAACTCGTACCCTTTATTCGAAACTTCCCCCACGTTATCTCGATAAGAAGTAAAACCGGTAGAAGTAGGGACTGTCACATCATTTACCAAATCGATGGTTCGTTTGTCGTAATAAGATCCCTTCACATACAACAAATCACCGAACAATGACAATTCTGCCCCGATATCAAATGTATTGGTCGTTTCCCAAGTCAAATTCTTATTACCCAAGGCCTTCAACCTAGTACTCAATCCTGTTTTATACCATTCATCTGTTGCAATATCATATGTAGATCGAGCAGCATAAGCCGGAAAATTCACTTTACCAATCTGCCCGTAAGAAGCACGAAGTTTCAACTGATCAACAAATCCTAACGATTGGATAAAATTATATTTATGCAAGTTCACACCTAACCCAAATGACCAAAAAGGAGCAAAACGTTGATCAGATCCAAATGTCGAAGAACCATCCATACGAACAGAGGCGTCCAAAAGATAAATGTCTTTATACGAATAGTTCAATGAAAATAAGAATCCCACTAGACGTTTCGTACTTTCATTAAAGCGAGTCTTTTGATACATTTCTTTAGCATATTCTGGAGATGAAAGAGTTCCGGAGGGGAAACCAATATAGGTAGCGCCATTTGATTTAGATTTATCCTCTTGCACAGAAATTCCTGTCAAAGCATTTATCATATGACCATTCAAAGCTTTATTGAATGACAACGTGGCATTCATATCCACACTAAAACCATCATTATTATCCAAATACAATGTACCCGAATTCACATTTTTCAAAGACAAAATATTCAAATTAGCCGACTGCTGGGATAATGGATCATAAAAACGTTTAGTATTACCTATCGTTTTAGTCAAACTCAACTGACCTTTCAACAATAACCCGTCAATAATATTCCAATTGACTGACAAATTATTGATAAACTCTTCAGAGCTTCCCTTATTAAAATTATTTAAACTCGGTTCATACATCGGATTCACACGTCGACTATCAGAACCTCTCCCCCAATATTTCATCGTCGGATTATAAACACCATCCTCGTCCTTATACGTGTCATAAGGTAATTGCTTTGCAAAAGCAGCAAAATTTCCATAAGGAGATTCCTTCGTACGCACTCGTTGATAAGTCACCGTATTTTTTACCAAAAATGTTTTATAATTATACGCTAAAGAAACACCTGCCCCCATACGATCACGCAAAGAGCCCTTCATCACACCATCTTGATTAGCATATTGCAATTCAATGCCAAAACGCACACTCTCACTACCTCCATCAATATACAAACTATGAGAATGATTAAACACGGTCTGTAACGGTTTTGCCAGCCAATAAGTATCCACTCCTTTTACAACATTTGCCAATTTATTGCTATACTCTTTATCCAAAGTATATTTGTCCGTATAACCATCATTATTCTTGTCAAAATCATAACATCCTGCCAAACGTTCCACTTCCAATTTTTCCTTGGCATTCAATAGATGATAGTCCGTCAAATCCGGAAATGTAATATCTCCCACAATACTGTAATCAATGTTCAACTTTCCAGCTTTAGGAGGAATTGTGGTAATAATTACCACACCATTAGCTGCGCGTGATCCATAAAGAGCCGTTGCTGTAGCATCTTTTAAAATGGTGATTGACTCGATCCTATTTGGGTCCATATCATACAATTTACTCACACTCACCTCGAAACCATCCATAATAAATGTTGGAAGATTCGGATTATCCACTAGATTCGATTTTGACAAAGCGTCACGATCTAACTGTTTCACTCCCAAACCGGATTCTCCACGAATATACACCTCGGGTAAAGCATTCGGGTCTGATCCCCAACGATTATTCTCCTTAATGCGGAAAGAAGGATCGAATGTTTGCAAAGCCTTAATGACATTCGTTTTCGACACTTTCAGCAAATCCTCCTTTTTCACCGTAACAGCATTACCCGTAAAACTTGAATTACGAATATTCATAAATCCCGTCACCACCACATCTTCCAAAGCCTTAACATCCTCTTTCATCACAACATCAATCGTATCCTTCCCGGCGTAAACAACTTCCTGAGTCAGCATCCCCACAAAAGAATAAACAAGTGTGAATTTTTGGGGAGCATTAGGGATTGTCAACGAGTATTTACCATCATGCCCCGTCGCTGTTCCGATAGCAACCCCCTTCATCTGCACGGTCACACCGGGAAGAGGCTGTTTTTTCGCATCAGAAACTTTTCCCGTTATAACGATCTTCTTTACTTCCTTATCATCTTGGGCATCTCTAGGTCGTACGACGATCATATTGCCGTTAAAAACGTACGTCAAATCTGAATTTTTGAAAACAGACATCAACACAGATTCCACGGTCTCATTATTCACGTCCAAAGAAATTTTCCCCAACTGCTTTACTTGTTCTATATTAAACAAGAAATAAAGCTTCGTCTGACGTTGAACCTCGTCGAACAATTTCTCCACACCCACGTTCTTCATTTTCAAGCTCACGCGTTCCTGTTGTGCCAAACTATTGGCTGACAACGAAAGCGTAAAGCAACAAGTGAGTAAAAAAAACAGTTTCATAATTACTAAAATTTTACGCCATGGTCTTTTAAAAAAAGAATGGCACAATCGTTTTTTTTCCATACATTTGTACTTAAAGTTATTAATACCTCAACAAGAAACTACGCCAAATAGTTTTTGTTGTACTTAATTACAAACGGGAAGTACGCCAAATACTTTCCGTTTTTATTTTGATACAATAATCGTCTTTCCTTGAACAGAAAACGTTACCCCTGTTGATAAGGTAATCGCCTCCAAAATTACACTGACATCTTTATACCGTTCCATATACCCCGAAAAATGTAGCTCTTTCACGGAAACAGTTTGATGAAGTTCAACGTCAGACGAAGCTTTATTTCTTGTTTAATATAGAGCAAGTAAAGCAATTGGGAAAGATTTCTTTGGACGTGAACAATGAAACTGTGGAATCGGTGTTGATATCTGTTTTTAAGAATTCAGATTTGACATACGTTTTTAACGGAAATATGATTGTTGTGCGACCTAGGGATGTCCAAGAGGATAAGGAAATAAAGAAGATCGTTATAACGGGAAAGGTTTCTGACGAGAAAAAACATCCTCTTCCCGGGGTTACCGTGCAGATGAAGGGCGTTGCTATCGGAACGGCAACGGACCACGACGGGAAATACTCGTTGACGATTCCGAATGCTCCAAAGAAGTTTACGTTGGTGTATTCTTTCGTGGGTATGGTTACCCAGGAGATTACATATGCCGGGAAGGATACGATTAACGTGGTGATGAAGGAGGACGTGGAGACGTTGGAGGATGTGGTGGTGACCGGTTATATGAATATTCGTAATTCAAGTTTTACGGGTAACGCGGTAACAGTGAAGAAGGAGGATTTGTTGAAAGTTTCGAAAACGAATGTTATTAAGGCGTTACAAGCGTTTGACCCTTCTTTCCGTATTAAGGAAAACAATCGTTGGGGATCAGACCCTAATGCCTTACCCGAGGTGTATATCCGGGGAGAATCCGGTTTGGGAGTGAGGCAATTGGATGCTGATGCATTGTCGAAATCCAATTTGGTGGATAACCCGAATTTACCGACTTTTATTATGGATGGTTTCGAGGTGAGTGTCTCTAAGTTGTATGATATGGATCCGAACCGGATCGAATCGATTACCATTTTGAAAGACGCGACGGCAACCGCTTTGTACGGTTCGCGTGCGGCTAACGGGGTGGTGGTGATTACCACGGTCCCCCCCAAGGCCGGTAAATTGAATATTGATTACAGCTTCGTGGGGGATATTACTTTCCCGGACCTGTCGGATTATCATCTGTTGGATGCCAAGGGAAAATTGGAAACGGAGCGTTTGGCGGGATGTTATGATTTGGCTGTAGCTGATGACGGTTATACGGATCAGTATACTTTGGATAAAGAGTATAATCAAA
>ENA-UEQW01003214-UEQW01003214.1-human-gut-metagenome-genome-assembly--contig:-NODE-3214-length-11461-cov-3.807186_pt1 | contig 11461 bp, 12 predicted proteins | sample MGYA00242947_ERZ507947 | MGnify/ENA primary metagenome ERZ507947 (study PRJEB26167, sample SAMN06115421) | human gut metagenome | host: Homo sapiens | place: China:Guizhou | collected 2015-03-17... | reverse complement strand
ATGCTGGCACACATCGCCGAGCGTGACTGTATGCCGGAACTGCCATTTATCAGAAAGTGAGTGATACCCATGAAATATAAAATCGAGAAAAACACCGTACAGGAGACGCTGATCATTCCGCTGTATGCGCGGAAGGTCTGCTCAGAACTATACCCGAATCTCTACCGGGACGAAACAGCGGTTCGCCTGATTGACGAGATCGACTACGATTTTTCAGAGGCGGAGAAAAACTCCCGCAGCCTGATGCAGCGTTTCGGTTCACTGGAGGTGGCCATGCGGCAGAATGACCTTGCTTTTGAGGTGCGGGATTATCTGAAATCTCACCCCAATGCGGCGGTGGTCAATCTGGGCTGCGGGCTGGACAGCACCGGCAACGTCTGCGACAACGGCAGCTGCAAAATTTATAATCTGGATTATCCCGACGTGATTGCTGTACGGAATGAACTGCTGCCTGCCGGGGAGCGGGAGAAAAATATCCCCTGCGACCTGAACGACACGGCATGGTTCTCCCAAATCAATGCCTCCGGCGGCGCGGTGTTCTTTGCCTCCGGCGTGTTTTACTACTTCCTGACGGAGCAGGTCAGGACGCTGGTGCAGAAGATGGCGGACGCTTTCCCCGGCGGTGTCCTGGTATTTGACGCGGCCAACCGGACGGCGGTGAAGATGATCACCAAGACCTGGCTCAAGAGCGCGAAAATCAAGGATGTGGGCGCATATTTTGCGGTTTCGGACGCAAAAAGCGAGCTTTCCCTGTGGGACAACCGCTTGCAGGTCACGAGTCGGGGCTATATGCTGGGCTACAACGATCTCCGCGACCCATCTGTCAGCGGTTTTTTCCGTTTTCTTGCAAAGATCGGCGACGGCATGATGAAAATGCAGATCGTGAAGATCGGATTTGGAGGCAGGAAATGGTGAAAAGCGGAGAATGTAAGGAGACCGTGCAATGAAATACATAGGTATGCCCATGGGAATGTGGGTGCTGTTTGCAGGCTCATTCCAAAAGCAGTTGACGGCGGTGTTCGGCTATGATGCCGATGCGGCACAAGCGATCACGAAAAAAGCAAAGCAGAAATACAAAGCAATCATTGCAGACCTGCCGGAGTTTGAAAAAGCGGATCGCTTCAAGATGAACATCGTCAACTGCGCAATGATCGGCGCGTTCATCCTCTCCATGCCGGAGCGCCCGGATGTGGAGCGGCTGACGGAGTATTATGCAAAATCCATGATGACAAAGCCGATGAAATGGTTTTGCCGCAAGAGCGGAAAAAACAAGTTTACCCCCAAAGATATTTCCGGCATGAAGGCGACCGCCACCTTGAAAGCCGCCGACCGCAACCCCTACTCGTGGAACATGGAGTTTTACGAATACCCCGACGGCAGCGGCTACGAGGGACGCTTCACCAAATGCGGCATCTGTGTGCTGATGAAAAAGCTGGGGCTATATGACCTCACTCCCGCGCTGTGCCGTCTGGACTACACCATGAGCGAAGCCGGCGGCGCGACTGACTTTGTGCGGCAGTACACCCTCGCCTCCGGCGGCCCATACTGCGACTGCGGGTATAAAAAGAAGGGCTTCGTGAAAGCCGGGACGGAGGCAGGACGATGAAGGAAACCTGTTTTCAGAATATTTGCGCAGTGGTAATGGCACAAGGGCTTGAGAAAAACATACCAAATCCGCGTTTTCCTTTGTTCGTCAAATTTTAACATTTTGCTACTTGCATTTCAAACGGCGTTATGTTATATTCCATCATGTTAAAGAACTCTAATTTGTGCTGACAGGAGGTTTTCACAATGAAACGTCTCGGTTTATTCGCAGCAGGCGTGCTGTTTGGCACCGCCGGTCTCAAGATCCTTTCCAGTAAGGACGCCAAGAAGGTCTATTCCCATACCACCGCCGCAGTGCTGCGCGCCAAGGACTGTGTGATGCAGGCTGTGACCAATGTCCGTGAGAACGCCGAGGATGTCTACGCCGACGCCAAGGACATCAACGAGCGCCGCGCAGCGGAAGAGGACGCCGAAGTCATTGAGGACGCGTCCGAGGAAAAAGCGGACGAGGAATAAATCGCAGGAGAGCCGCGACGCGCGGCTCTCTTTCACTTTCGGAGGAATTGATACACTATGAAATGCAAAATTCTGCACGAATCCGCCGGGCGCATACGCGTGCATCTGAATTGCCGCCGCATGACGCTGCATCAGGCGGACGTTCTGGAATATTATCTGCGCAATGTGGACGGCGTGCGAGAGGTCTCGGTCTTTGACCGCACGCAGGACGCCGTGATCGTTTACCGCGCGGACCGCGCCGCGCTCGTGCACGCGCTCGCGGCGTTCTCGTTCGACAAGGCCGAAACAATGGACCTTGTCCCCGACCATACGACGCGCAAACTCAACCGTGAATTTGAAGACAAACTCTCGTGGACGGTGATCCGCCGCGTGATCTCGAAGCTCTTCTTCCCGCTCCCCGTCACCACGGCGCTCGCCATCTATCACTCGATCAAGTACATCCGCGAGGGTCTTTCCGCACTGCTGCACGGCAAACTCTCCGTCGCCGTGCTCGACGCCACCGCCGTCACCGTGTCGATGGTGCGCGGCGACTTCTCAACGGCGAGCTCCGTGATGTTCATGCTCCGCCTCGGCGAAATTCTTGAGGACTGGACGCACAAGAAGTCCGTTGCGGACCTCGCGGGCGCGATGTCGCTCAACGTTGACCACGTCTGGCTCAAGACGGGCGAGACGGAAACGCTCGTTCCCATCGGCGATATTCAGGCGGGCGACTGCGTTGTCGTGCGCACCGGCAGCCTCATCCCGCTCGACGGCAAGGTCGTCTCCGGCGAGGCAATGGTCAATCAGGCGTCCATGACGGGCGAGTCCATGCCCGTGCCCAAGCCCGAGGGCAGCTATGTCTACGCAGGCACCGTTGCCGAAGAGGGCGAGTGCGTCGTGCGCGTAGAAAAGGCTCTCGGCGGCGGTCGGTACGACCGCATCGTGCACATGATCGAAGAGTCGGAAAAGCTCAAATCCACGGCCGAGGACAAGGCCTCGCGCCTTGCCGATAAACTTGTGCCTTACACGCTCGGCGGCACGATCTTGACCTATCTCATTACGCGCAATATCACAAAGATGCTGGCTGTGCTGATGGTCGACTTCTCCTGCGCGCTCAAACTCTCCATGCCCATCGCGGTGCTCTCTGCCATGCGCGAGAGCAGCAGCTATCACATCTCCGTCAAGGGTGGGCGCTTCCTCGAAGCCGTTGCCCAGGCGAACACCATCGTCTTCGATAAAACCGGCACGCTCACCTACGCCACGCCCAAGGTCGCGCAAATCGTCACCTTCGGCGGCAACGAGGAGAGTGAAATGCTCCGCCTTGCCGCGTGCCTCGAGGAGCACTATCCCCACTCCATCGCCAACGCCGTCGTGGCCGAGGCCAAGAACCGCGGCCTGACGCACGAGGAGTATCACTCTCAGGTGCAGTACGTCGTGGCACATGGCATTTCGAGCATTGTGGACGACAAGAAGGTTCTCATCGGCAGCGCGCACTTCGTCTTTGAGGACGAGGGCTGCCGCGTGCCGGAGGGCGAAGAGGATAAGTTTGAATCGCTCCCGCCCGAGTTTTCGCACCTGTACCTCTGCATTGCGGGTGAGCTCGCCGCGGTCATCTGCATCCATGACCCGCTGCGCAAAGAAGCAAATGCCGCCGTGCGTGCGCTGCATGCGCTTGGCATTGATAAGGTCGTGATGATGACCGGCGACAGCCGCAAGACCGCCGAGGCCGTCGCCGCCGAGGTCGGCGTCGACGCCGTCTACGCCGAAGTGCTCCCCGAGGATAAGGCCGCATTCGTCCGCAGTGAAAAGGCCGCAGGCCGCAAGGTCATCATGATCGGTGACGGCGTGAACGATTCCCCCGCTCTGTCCGAAGCCGACGCGGGCATCGCCATTTCGAGCGGCGCCGCCATTGCGCGCGAGATCGCGGATATCACGATCTCGTCCAAGGATCTGTTCGCGCTCGTCACGCTGCGCTCCCTCAGTCAGCAGCTCATGGCTCGCATCCACCGCAACTACCGCTTCATCGTGAGCTTCAATTTCTCGCTCATCGTGCTCGGCGTGCTCGGCATTCTGCCGCCGACGACCTCGGCGCTGCTGCACAACGGCTCCACGCTGGGCATCAGTCTGCGGAATATGACCGACCTGCTGGACGAAAACAAATCATAAAGAGCGGGGCAGGGAAACTGCGAGCTGTATCCCTGCCCCACTCCAAAGCAGGACGGTTAGACGGCACTAACTAATAAGCGAGCCAAGGAAACGAAAGAATATAGATGCACAGGACTACCATAGGAGGAGAGAGCGAATGGCTGAAGAAATTCTGGTCCGTCAGGGCGCGCCCACGCTGGCAGGCATCAAGACGGGGAGCTTGTTTCCCTGCCCCTGCGAGGATCACGAGGCGTTGCTCGCCGACATCCGACAGCTGAACCGGCGGCTGTCGCCCAAGGGGCTTTGTCTGCTGCCGCTTCGCTTTTAGCGGGGCAGGCACTTCTCTACCTCTATCGCCCCGCAGGGCTGCGGCGGGATCTGCGGGGTGCGCAGGCGTCCGAGCTGCTGCGTCAGGCGGGCTACGGTGACGAGAGCTGTGCGCGCTGCGTGGCGTGGCTTGCCTGCCGCTTCCGCGAAGGCAAAGAGTTCCCGCATGAGGTAGGGCTGTTTCTCAGCTATCCGCCGGAGGACGTGAAGGGCTTCATCGACCACCGCGCAGGCGGCTTCAAATGCGCCGGACTCTGGAAGGTCTACGGCGACGAGGAAAAAGCGCGCTCACTATTCGCAAAATACAAAAAATGCACAGAGATCTACTGCATACTTTGGCAAAGCGGCTTGAAGCTGGAGCAGCTTGCCGTTGCAGAAAATTACTAAAAGAAAGGAATTTACGAAAATGAAAACTGCTGTTGTTTATTGGAGCGGTACGGGTAATACGGAGGCCATGGCGCAGGCTGTTGCCGAGGGCATGACCGCCGCAGGCGCGGAGGCTGTGCTGCTCACACCCGCCGAGGTACAGCCCGGTGATCTGAACACCTACGGGGCCATCGCCTTCGGCTGCCCTGCCATGGGCAGCGAGGTGCTGGAGGAAATGGAGTTCCAGCCCATGTTCGATGCCTGCAAGCGAAGCCTCGGCGGCAAACGCGTGGCGCTGTTCGGCTCCTACGGCTGGGGCGACGGCGAGTGGATGCGTACTTGGGAGAGCGACTGCGACAGCGCAGGAGTGAACCTCGTTTGCGAGAGCGTGACCTGCACGGAAGCTCCCGACGAGACAGCGCTGGAAGCCTGCCGCGCTCTGGGCAAGGCATTGGCGGAGTGAGAAATGATGCCTGCCGCTGACGGTTGCTTCAGCGGCGGATATGCCACGTAGATGTAATTCAAAAGCAGCCCAGGATTTCCTGGGCTGCTTTTATAATGCGATTATCAGGTACTTACCGGATAACGCATACCAGTCCAGCGATGCTTGTTATTTGCTTTCTGCCAGAACCAATTTCAACAGTTCATAAGTACGCTGAGAAGACGCGATGCTAAGATGCTCACGCGGCGTATGGACGTCGCCCATATCAGGGCCAATGGACACGCAGTCCAGATGAGGAATGCTGTCGGCAAACAGTCCGCACTCGATACCGGCGTGAACTGCCTCCACCGCAGCATCCTTGCCGAACAGCGTCTTATAGGCAGAAAGGATCGTGTCCTTTACCACGGAATGGGGATTGTACGCCCAGCCGGGATAATTGCCGTCTGTCGCGGTTTCGCCGCCCGCCAGCCGGACGATGGAGGCGATCTTCTCCACCACCCATTCCTTCTGCGCGGTGATGGAGCTGCGAACCGTATTGCTGAAGGTCAGCTCGTTATCCGTCAGCTTCAGGAGGCCAAAGTTCGTGGAGGTCTGTACCAAGCCGGGCATATCCACGCTCATTGCCTGCACGCTGTCGGGCAGCGCCGCAAGGACGCGATACACCTTTTCGGTGCTGGCCATAGTCAGAACGCTGCAATTCTTGATTGCGCCGATAGCGGCATCCAGCGCCATGCCGGGTTCGGCTGTGGCGTATTCGCCGGCATACTGTGCGCCCAGCTGCTTTACGGTTTCGCACACTGCGGCGGCTCGCTCTGGCTCCACCATGATCTGCGCCATGCTGGCAGCGGCAATGGCGGTATCGCGGGAGCCGCCTTCCAGCGCCGCAAGACGATAGCTTTCTTTTGCCGCCAGCTCGCAGAGCAGACGCCCCATCAGCACATTGGCGTTGGCACGGCCCTTGTCAATTTCCACGCCGGAATGACCGCTGGTCAACCCTTTGATGGAAATATCGACCAAAGTGCCGGAAATGTTTTCGCGGGCAACCGGTACCCTGCTGCGGGCATTGATACCGCCTGCGCAGCTGCACATCAGGATACCCTCATACTCCGAGTCCAGGTTGATGAGCTTGTGCCCTGTCAGCTGCTTGCAGTCCAGCGCGAATGCACCCAGCATACCGATTTCTTCGTCGGCGGTGATCAGCGCCTCGATCGGGGGGTGTGCCAGCGTGTCGTCCGCCAGAATGGCGAGGATCATGGCAACGGCGATACCATTGTCGCCGCCCAGCGTCGTTCCTTTTGCACGAATCCAATCGCCGTCAATCACAGGCTGGATTGCATCCTTTGTAAAGTCAAAGTCCAGCCCTTCTTCTTTCTCGCAGACCATGTCATGGTGGCCCTGCAGAATGATCGTGTCGGCGTTTTCGTACCCTGCACTGGCAGGCTTACGGATAATCACATTATTGGCCGCATCCCGGTAGCTCTCCAACCCGTGCTCTTTAGCGAAATTTACCAGATAGGACGCAACGCCGTCCGTGTTGCCTGAACCGCGGGGAATAGTGCAGAGTTTCTCGAAATACGAAAATACATTTTTCGGCTCATAGTTAGCAAGCACACTCATGTTTTTTCCTCCTTATTTACTTTCGCTCAGGTGGAGTCATATACGTCAACCGGCTCTGCCGCAGGCCCATCTTGGCGTACACCTCACACAGTTTCAAAGCGGACTGTGCCGCCTCCAGAACAGGAACATCGTAGCCCTCGGCCGACAGGTCATGCTTGATGCGTTCTGCCACATCCACAAAACCTGTGCAGCCCATAACGATTGCCTGTGCGCCATCCTCTCGGATAGCAAGAAGGGACTGTTCGACCAATGCTTTGCAGAGCTTCTCGTGATCCTGCAACTCCTCTACCGGGATGTTGACATTGCGGATGCTGACAATACGGCCATTCAGCTTAGCCTTAGATACATTCCCTTCCATAAGGGATACCACGTTCGGCATCACCGTCACGATGGAAATATTATCGGCAAGTCCCAGTGCAAAGTGTGTTGCGGGTTCAAAGCCGCCAAAAACAGGAATATTCACATACTCGCGTGCTGCCTTAACCGCAGGGTCGCCAAAGCAGTTGATAAAGATTGCCTGGAAACCGTCTTCTTCTCCCTTTTTGGCAAGTCTCAGAACATCTGCCGCGGCCAGAGCCTCATCATACTCGCACTCGATAGAGGGCGGGCCGGAAGTGATCTGATATGTCTGCACTTCCGTATCAGGCTCCAGGTATTTGCACATGTATTTGAACATTTCCGGTGTCAGCACGTCTCCCGTGACAGGAAGCAGATTCAGGATCTTAACGCCCATTACAATTCACTCCTTTTCAGCAGTCTGTGTAAGTTTCAGGTTCATCGCATAAATAGGATTGATCTTCTCATTCTTGATGATCGATGCGCCAAGGCAGTAAACAACAATGGCCACGACAATACCCATAAGCGTGGGTACAAAGAATGTTCCCCACTTCGCAACAGCGGCACCTGCCAGCCATGCTACAACACCAATCCAGTTGACGCCTTCAAACGGCTCCCATAGATCCGCACGGCCTCTGCCCATGATCCAATAGTCGGCAATAGCAACGCCGGCGACAGCAGGAACCAGTGCCGCAATAATATTCAAGAAGCCTGCAAACACATCAGCGATACCAAGCAGAGCCAGCGCTGTTCCCGCTGCTCCAGCGATGAGTGTAACAAGCGCACGCCGATTGTCCTTCAGCTTGAACATATTGCAGATAGCGATACCGGCAATATACGCATTACCCGTGTTCGTCGTCCAGGTCGCCAGGATCAGCACCAGCATGCCGATGATGGGAAGGCCAAAGTTGGAGAACACCACGGACAGATCGTAGCTGCCTGCGGAAACCGCCAGGAAACCACCGATAACCAGCGCACCAATACCCGCAGGCAGGACACCCACGATGCAGGAGAGAATAGTATCCTTACGGCTCTTGCCATAACGGGTATAATCACCACAGGTGACCGCGCCGGAGGCAAAGCCCGCCACAGCCAGCGTAATTCCGTAAGTCCAGCCAAGGAACTCAGGCGGCTGATAAGCTGTCACTGCGGCAGCGGCACCACGCATCAGCGCAGAGATAACGCCCCAAATGAGCATGATAAACAGCGCAGGCACAGAAATACGATTCAAGAAGTCAATGAGCTTAACACCGTAAACCGATGTAATGAACATCAGGCAGCCCCAAATGATACAGGACAGCCACAACGGGAAATCAACGTGCAGGTATCCACTCATGATATTGCAGAAGCTCGTAGCACACAGAGCTGTCTGAGAACCAAACCAGCCTATATTGCTGATGGCAATAATGAGTGACACAAGGAAAGATGAGCCGCGTACACCGTAAGCGCGTGAAATCGCAACTGTGCAGGGCAATCCCAAATCAGAGCTTTGAATGCCCATCAAGCACATATAGAACACCACGATGACGTAGCCGATGACCATGCACAAGCAGGACTGCTTGAAATCCATACCTGCCATGACCATGCTGCCCACCATCAGCGCGGGAATACAAATGACACTGCCCGCCCAAATAAACGCCAAGCTCCACCAAGGACGTCTTTCACTCTCAGGCACCCGCGTCAATGTCGTGGTTTCCATTGCGGAATTAGTTTTCTTTGTACCTTTCTCGCCCATATTCTTTTCCCTTCTTTCATTTTAGTGTTGTGAGGTGAGTGGGGGGAGTGCCGAGAGAATTGGCACTCCCCCCGAAAATGTACGCTTAGTAACGAACCTGGTCGCCTTTCATGCCGACCTTCTTCAGCTCAGGCAGCCAGCACTCATAGGGCTTACGATCAGCATCCCACCAGTTGGGATGGGCAGGCGTCATAGTGACCAGCACCTTCATTCCGACCTTGGTATCCGCATTGGTCAGAGGCATCAGCGTATCTGTATCGATCATACCGATACCATCAGGGGCGGTCATAATGGTTGCACCCTTTTCGTCGCGCAGGATGAGGTTTTCATTCTTGAAGTCGATGAAGTACTTATGGCCATCTTCGCCCTTGACCACCGTCGTACCAAAGTCAAAACCACCCTCAGCCTTGATGTCCAGCTTTTCAATGGTTCCATGGCAGAACTCACGCACCTCAAACGCCTTCTTCAGTTCAGTCATCAGATCGCCGCCATTGGCCTTGACAGACAGGATAGCCTTGCCGATCTTCTGCGCCTTGGTCACACAGCCGGGAACCAGCGCCTCGCGCATCTCTGCCTTGTTCATGCCCCAGGTGGAGAAGCCGATACGCATATCGTACAGCATGCACAGCGCCCGCGCGATCTGCTCGCCGGAATGGTCGCTGATAGGATATACCGCGACCTCGTCGCCGTACAGGCTGCCCAGCCCCATGGGCTTGGGGGGATGATTCCAATAGGCGGTCAGTGTGGTGTTCAGCTCCGGCACGGCGCGGCCATTGCAGTCCACGTCCACCATCTTGATACGCTTGGCGGGGTCCTTGTCGGACAGGATAGCTACCAGCATAGGCGTGAAGGTATTGAATCCACCCATTTCGCCGGACTGCAGGTACTTGACTTCCCTGCCTTCTGCGATGAACGCCTTCTGGAACGCCTTGAACGCATGCACAGCGTCAGGGCCAAAGGCAGGCTTGTTGGGATCCAGCATAGCAACCGGAGAACCGAGGCCGCAAACCACGGCAGCATACTCGTTATCGCCGATCTCGTCCAAATCCAGCAGGTCAACTTCGATTTTATTGCCGTCCTTCTTTAGACCGTCCAGCATTCCGAGTCCCTGCTTCAGAGAACCGCCGCCACCTGCACCCAGCAGTGTTGCGCCATACAGAACCTCGATAATATCCTGCTCATAAAGTTTTCTCATCTTCGCTATCTCCTTTACTTAAATATTTTTACTTACTTGATATGCTCGCCGGTATAGTTGATCTGCGCGCCGTAATACTCGGCATCCTTCAGCGTCTTCTGCCAGCAGCGGTACGCATGCTTATCCTCCGCCCACCACTTCTTGTCGGCAGGAGAAACGATAACGTCAACGGACATACCAACCTCGGTCGTAGAATTATCAACAGGCAGATAATAGGGCTTGCCATTTTTATCCAGACGGCAGAACACGGAAATCAACTCCGGCGCTGTGATCAGCACATTCTCTTCAGTCGGCTCAGTTCCCTTATACACATAAAGATTCTCGTTCTGGAAGCAGATTGTGTAGTCCTCGCCCGTCTCCTCGTCCCAAATAATTGTCCGACCCAGATCGAAACCATGAACGACCTCGATGATCTTATCCTTGATCTTTCCGCGGATTATACGGCGGCAAGTATATCCAGCATCATTCAGAACACCAGCCAAATCGAGTTCGGGCATCTTCTGAATCATCTTGATATTTTCGCCAATCATTTCGGCGGTGCTTACACAACTAAGCACACTGTTATCCTTGAGTTCATTCACGCTCATGGCCCAGGTTGAGAACCCAACCTGGGAATTGTAGATCTCACACAACTTCCGGCAAATTGCCTCGGATTCGGTGTCGGTCTCACACTCGATAATGCACTCGGTGCAAGCCTTCCCCTCGACAGTGGGCAGCGCACCCAATCCGACAGGATTAGGAGCGAAACCACGCGCAGCGTTCAGACTGGTATTGAGTTCGGGAACAGCTCTTCCGTTGGCATCAAAATCGAGCAGCCCGATGGAAGCGCCACCCTGCTGCTTTGCGATGATGGAGACCAGCATCGGGACCATTGTGTTCATACCGCCCATCTCGCCGGAATACAGATACTTGATCTTCTTGTCATGTAGCAGCATTGCCTTCTTGAATGCATCAAAGCAAGCCACTCCATCCGGGCCAAAGGTGCCATTCTCCTTGATTTTCTGCGGAGACCCCAAGCAGGCGACCATCGCGCCATAAGTGGAATCTCTTTCTTCTTTAGCGATCTCGTCCATGGAGTACAGGTCAATGGAATACGAACCCGTCGCCTGCTTTTCCAGCAATTCACGGCCTGTATCCAGCGGGCCACCGCCACCTGCGCCAAGGAAAGTCGCTCCAACCATGATGTTGTCAATCTCGTTAGCTGTAAGTTTACGCGGCATCTTGAAGACCTCCTAAAAGATAATTTCTGTGTGCAACA
>ENA-UEQW01003213-UEQW01003213.1-human-gut-metagenome-genome-assembly--contig:-NODE-3213-length-11464-cov-3.326776_pt1 | contig 11464 bp, 10 predicted proteins | sample MGYA00242947_ERZ507947 | MGnify/ENA primary metagenome ERZ507947 (study PRJEB26167, sample SAMN06115421) | human gut metagenome | host: Homo sapiens | place: China:Guizhou | collected 2015-03-17... | reverse complement strand
CCGTTGATCATCTCGCCGTCGATGTCCTCGCCGTTGGCCTTGGCTTCTTCCAGACCGGCGGTCATGCCGACGATGACGGTGCCCAGCTGCGGCTCGGTGTTGAAGAACGCGGAGTAGGTCTTGAGGGCTTCGGTCTGCTCCTCACGGGTCTCGTACAGCTCCTCTACCAGCGGCAGCATGGCGCACAGGTAGCCGAAGGTCTGCATATGCTCCTGGGAGAAGCAGGTCAGATGTCCATAATACCAGTTGTGAAATGATTTCAATAATGCTTTTTTAGATAATTTCTTTCCCATCTCAGATTTCCTCCTCTTCTTCCTCAGCTGCGCCTGCATATTCAGCTTTTCTTGCGCTGAGCATCTTAAGCCTGTAGGTAATGATCGCAAACATACCTGCCACGATCGTTGCACCTACCAGATTGATCCCCATAGCTGCTGCCAGCACAAAGCCAAAGAGGAAAGGAATGAAATCTGCTGCACTTCTTACGATCTGCTTTAACAGAATGGCAATTCCGACACAGGGAAGGAGTGCACCGACCGTAAACAGTGTCTTCATGGCAAGACCATCCATGGGAAGAGTAGTCTTGATCAGTTCTACCACGTTAGCTCCCAGCTTACACATGATCATAGTCGGGATAAAGGAGCAGGCAAGGTGGGAGATCCAGGGAAGTCCCATATCCACAAGATACAGTTTCTTGTACTGTCTCTTCTCTACCGCCTTCCATCCAATGTGCTGCCATACAAGGTTAATGGTTGCTGTTCCATAGAATAAAACGGTTCCTAGTGTACCAACCATGGTGCCAAAGGAGGTTGCAAGTGCTGCGCCCTCTGCGGATCCGGCATCAAGGCCGTAGCTCCTTATCGCTGTCATGGCAAGAGGAATACCGATATAGCTGACTGCACGTACATCTGCGGAAACAGTTCCGCCCGGTGTAACGAGTGCAATGTAAACAACCTGCATGGCACATCCTACTAAAATACCTGTTGTAATATCTCCAAGAACGATACCACAGACAAGTCCACCAATAAGAGGTCTTCCCAGTGTATAGTTACCAATGGAGGTTCCTCCAAGACCCGGCATACTTGCCAGACATGCAAACAAACCTAAAATAACCGCCTGTAACCAACTGATCTCCATGTGATCCCCTCCTTAATTAAAGCCGAACTGGCCTCTGAATTTTTTCCAGTTACCGATTGCTTCTTCCTTCAGCAATGCAAACTCCACATTGTAGCCTGCATTCATGATATCCTCAAGTGCCTGTGCTTCGTCCTGTGTGATGGACTGGTTATTTCCAAGCTTTACAGAACCAGGTCTGTCGTTGCACGGTCCGATGATCACCTGATCGATACCAGGTCTAAAGCCCTGGTCTACCAGGATCTTCTTCATATCAACGGGATTCTTGGTGATCAGGAAATATCTGTCCTTACTTGCAAGCACCTTTGCGCTCTTCTCCTTGAACTCCTCCAGTGTCCAGACAAAGGTCTTCTTTCCGCTGGCGCTCTTGTAAGCTGCCTTTAACACGGGATTGGATGCTGCTGCATCATTAACTGCGATCAGTCCGTCACAGGGGTACTCCAGTGCCCATCTGGTACAGGTCTGACCATGGATCATACGATCATCAACTCTGATAAAAGATACTGACATAATTTTTTTCCTCCCTAAATTTCATCTTCTTCATTTTCTTTTACAACAGTAAACTCTTTTAATTCTTCTCTTGCCTCCGGCAGAAGCATTTCCTTCAGCTCAGAAAGCTCCATGGAATCCTTCATCAGTACTGCGCTGAGTGCCAGCGGCAGGTTCATGCCACCAATCATCACGGTACGGTCTATCAGATCAAGCTCTGCGATCACATTCGCTGCCGTTGTCAACGGTGATCCTCCGACCAGATCTGCCAGCAGAAGGATCTCATCCTCCTTTGTCACACCAGCTAGTTTCAATTTCAGCTTTCCGGCAAATTCATCTGCACCCGTTCCGTTCTCGAGCCCAAGAGAAAGAATGTCTTCCCTGTCTTCCCCTGCAAGCATCCCAAGTGCATTGTGAAGACCCGGTGCCAGTGTTCCATGGCTTACAAGCAAAACATATTTCATCGTTATATCCCTCCTGTTTCTGCTATATTGTTCCCTGCTTCGTAATCTTACTATACAAAAAAGGCGGCACATGTTCATCTCACATGTGTCACCTCTTTCCCATGACGATTGTCACAACTTTTATGACATTTGTCATCATTTTATATTTTTTTCCTTTAAAAAAGCATTGATCCTCCTGTTCCAGATGATCTGCCCGGTTCCGATATTGACATCTCCCTCCAGAATATCTGTCACAGCCTCCTCTACCTCCTTCATGGCATCCTCATATCCCTCAAAATTCGGATATACTGCAGCCTGCTCCACTGCCCTGCTCAGCGTATCGATCCGGAAGCTGCCAGAGCCGGAATCCGTAAGAAGCTGTGCAAGTGTCCGCTCGGATTCTGTAACACTGCACAGGACAGAAACTCCCTCTGAATAAGTAAAGATCTCTGACTGGATCTCCTCATCTCCCGTCAGATATTTCATAAATTCAAAAGCCTCCTTCTTTTGCCTGCTCTTTTTATTCATGACAAGGAGCAGCGTGTCCAGATTGGAGATATTTTCACCATGGCTTCCTGCCGGCATTGGCAGGCATTCCCATTCAAAGCCTGCATACTTCTTTACACTTAACGGATAAGGCTTATATGCCCTGTACTCAGAAAACAGCATGGGCATAAATACCACATTTCCTTCATCAAAATCCTTTTCCGAAACAGAATAGCCCTGATTCAGATCCTTCAGCCGTTCCAGAAGGGAAATGGATTCCTCGACCCTTTCCCCGGCAAAATAGCACTCCGTTCCTTTTTCATTAAAGAGTGTAACGCCATTACCGCAAAAAGCATCCTCATATGTATAGCCGGTGATGCCAAACTGATCCAGTCTCCCATCTCCGTCACTGTCCTTCGTCACCCTCTGGCATATCCGATAAAGCTCGTCAAATGTCCAGTTCCCTAAGGGCATGTCTATTCCTTCCTGCTCCAGAATGGTTTTGTTCACGAACATCAGTCTTGGCGCACATTCAAAGGGCAGTGCATATACTGCACCCTCGTATACACCGGATCTCACTGCTGCTGTATAATATCTGTCTTCGTAGAAGGACGCATCGGCATTCATCCTGTCCGTCAGATCCTCAACCACATCTGCCTGTGCAAATTCACACAGGTTTTCCTCCGGCAGGAAAAACAGATCCGGTGCTGTTCCCTTCAAAACCTGCTCTGAAAGCCACTCACTGTAATCCTCCTTCATCACACCACTGGTATATTCTATCCGGATTCCAGAGTGCTGCGCTTCATATTTTTCGATCGCATCATCCAGGATCCGGTACGAATATCCATTCTGCACCTCCCAGTAGCTGTCCGAAAACGCACCGATGGTGATCACTTTTTCCTTCCCGGAAAAGACGTTCCCAAGCCTTCCCGTCAGAAACAGGAGCGTTCCTGTAAAAACAAGCAGGGCACAGCCTGCCAGAAGCCTGTTCTTCCTTTTCACCTGATTCTCTGTTTCCATAAGCTATTCAAATTCCCTTCCTGCTGCCCCTGTCTGCACCGCCCAGATAGCAAGCTGCGTCCGGTCACGGAGCTTGAGCTTCTGCAGCACTGTGCTCAACGCATTCCTCACCGTTCCCTCTGAAAGATTCAGTTTACCTGCTATCTCTTTATTGGAAAGTCCGGTTCCGACCAGTGAAATGATCTTCCACTCCGTATCCTTCAGATCCCCTGCATCCTTTTCTTCTACCGCAATGGCAATGTTGGACTGTGCCATCCTGGAAAAAAGACGCACCACTTTGGAAGCAATGTCTCCATTGATCATGGCCGTCCCCTCATACACCTTGCGGATGGCATCTGACAGCTCCTGCATGGAAACCCCCTTCAGCAGATAACCGCTGGCTCCGTATTTCAGGGCATTAAAAATATATTCATCGTCATCAAAGGTTGTCAGAATGATGATTCTGATATCCGGATAATTTTCCTTGATGATCTGTGTACATACCACACCGTCCATCTCCGGCATCCGGATATCCATAAGGATCACATCCGGCTTATTGCTCCTGACAGACCGGACCACCTCTACTCCCGTGGAAACCGCCTCTGTCACTTCAAAATCCTTTTCACTTTTCAGGATGATACTCAGGCTCTGCCTGAACAGCTCCTGATCGTCTGCAATCAATACCTTTATCATCGTTTCAACTCTTCTCCTCTCCCCATCTGATCGGAATTTTTGCCTCTACTGTAAAGCCATTTTCACTGCTGCATTGTAATGATCCCTGCAGCATGGAAAGCCTCTCCTCCATATGATGAAGTCCGAACCCCTTCTTGACATCCTTACAGCCGATCCCGTTATCACTGACTGTTATGGTCAGCTCCTGATATTCCTTGCGGATATCAATTTCGATCTGGTCAGCCTTACCATGCCGGATGGCATTCGTCATGCTTTCCTGTATGATCCTGTAAATGATCTCCTCCTCATCCTGGTTAAATCCCTCCAGAGGATCATTGCAGCTGTACCGGATATCCGTTTTCGTGGACTTCCTGCACTCCTCTATCATTTCATCCAGAGCATTTGACAGCTCCATCTTTTCCAGGGCATCCGGCCGCAGCGCTTTCACGCTCCGTCTTACATCCGTCATCCCCTTTCTGGCTACATCTGCGATCACGGCAAGCTGCTCCTTTACTGCATCCGGCGCCGCATCGATCAGCATGCAGCAGGCATCCAGTCCTGCAATGATCCCGGTAAGAGTATGTCCCAGCGTATCATGGATCTCCCTTGCCAGGCGGTTCCGTTCCCTGGTTTCCGCATTCCTGACAGATTCCTCCGCATACAGCTCCAGTCTGTGATTTGCCTCTTCCAGCTGCAGATTGGTCTCATGAAGCCGCTGATTTAATTCCACGACTCTTTGCTTTTCATTGATCTGCTCACGGATACGAAACAGAATATATGCCACAAAGGTCAGCAGGTTTAAGGATACCATAACATTCCGCATACCAAGCAGCAGTGCTCTCACATCACCTCTGTAATAGTTCAGACATAGCTCAAGTGAAGCCGTCTTCCACATATCCGGCACCAGATAATAATCTGCAAACAGATAGACAATACCTATGACTCCGATCACTATATACTTCCATCTGGTATCTGCCAGTCTTCCTGCCACATCCGCAAGAATGAGCAGCAGAATACCGGAATAGCTGAAGTTCAGTAAATAACAGATAGAAAGACCTGCCAGAATTTCCATTCCTGTCTTTAGGAAGAAAAGAATCTCCCCTTCCTCCCGGATCCGGAACAGCAACAGCAGCACCAGATAGAAAAGAAAAACTGCTGCCGGTATCTTGCAGGGCATTGCCGGAATGGCTTCCACTTCTTTCAAAAATTCATGGGCAGATCCCTCTCTGATATATCCATTTATACTTCCGGAGATCAGGCTCCCAATAGTCATAATGATCCAGAAATTCAGATTCAACAGGTATCCGAATATCCTCTCAGATGTTTTTCCAGCTTCCTTCATAACGCTTCTCCTACTGCCATCTGCTGATTCCAAATTCTTCTACATTTTCTGCACAGATCAGCTTCACCGGTGTCAGGATCAGTTTCTCCGTTTCTTCTCCGTCAAGGCACCGGTAAATGACATCCGCCGCTTCCTTTCCGATCACAGTAGGAAACTGCGCTGCCGATGCCGCCATCTTTCCTTCATGGATCAGTTCCTTCGAATCCGGAGAAGCATCTACCCCGTAAACAGCTACCTGATCAAGCAGGCCATTTTCATCAAGCGCTGCCACCACGCCCATGCCTGCCAGATCATTCAGGCAGAACACCGTATCAAAATCAAGTCCTTCATCGATCGCCTCCTGAAGACGCGGCATGGCGATTTCTACCTGTCCCTCGCACTCGATCTTTTTTACTACCTGTATGTTTTCATTGGCGGATACCGTATCCAGAAATCCGCCTACTCTTTCTCTTGCTGACCTTGTACTCTCATGAGTCATCACGACCAGCTTCGCTGTATTATGCTTTTGAAGAAAATATTTCCCAACGATCACACCGGCCTCATAGTTGTCAGAGGTGATAGTACAGTCTGCCGGAATGTCATCTGCGACAGCGGTATCTACCACAATGACCTTTACCCCCCTGTCCCTTGCCTCTGTCAGCACATCCGCAAGGCTGTCTGCATCTGCCGGCGCTACCACAAGCGCGGAGATCCCCATATCCAAAAGCTCCCGGATCTGGGAAGCCTGTCTCCCACTGTCAAGTGCCGGATCCCGGAGGATCATGCGGTCCCCTTCTGCCTCTACCCGGTAAGCTACTTCCTCACTGATGATCGTATAAAACTCATTATTCATGGTCATATAGCTGGCTCCGATAAGCCTTGCATCCTCCTTCTGCTCCAGGGAAAAATCCCTTCCCCCGAGGAAAAAGAAAAGAAGCGCTGCCAGTATTACCACATTACAGACAGCCACTATGCCTGTCCTGAAAAATCTGTTTCTTTTTTCCATAGTTCCTTCCTCAAAATTATGATATCTGCATAATCAGGATAACATACTTTGGAACAGAAAAAAAGTGCAGGAATTCCTTCATGGATTTTCCTACACTTTCAGTTTTATTTCTCCGTTTCGGTTTTTATTTCTTCTTCAGGCTGTCCAGATAATCCTTTGTCTCTGCAACAACAACACCACTCAGTGCAATCACAGCGATCAGGTTGGGGATCGCCATCAGACCATTAAAGATATCGGCAATGGTCCATACAGCCTTTACCGTCATGAAGGGACCGATAAAGATTGCAAGGATATAAACCCATCGATACCCCTTTACCAGCTTCATATTACCTCCGGATAAATACTCCAGACACTTTTCGCTGTAGTAGTCCCATCCAAGAATCGTGGTAAAGGCAAAAAAGATCAGGCAGATCATCAGGATAAAGGAGCATACCATATCAGGCAGCGGAAGACCCAGCTGGAATGCCTTCGTGGTAACAGCAACACCCTCAAGTCCCATATCCCAGGTTCCTGTGATGACAATGGAAAGTCCTGTCATGGTACAGATCACAAGCGTATCAATAATAGTTCCCATCATGGAAATAAGTCCCTGCTTGGCAGGCTCCTGAACCTGCGCTGCTGCAGCTGCAATAGGTGCGCTTCCAAGACCTGCTTCATTGGAAAAGATACCTCTGGCAATACCCTTCTGCATGGCTACGATCATGGCTCCCATCATACCACCGGCTGCTGCCTTCAGGCCAAAGGCACTCTGTACGATCAGCACGATCGCTGCCGGGATCTTGGTGATATTGCAGATCAGGATGACCAGTGCTGCAACTACATACAGGACTGCCATAAAGGGAACTATAACAGAGGCTACTGTGGAAATTCTCTTAAGCCCCCCGATAATAACAAGTGCCACACAGATGGTCAGGATAATGCCTGCGATCACAACGGCGATAGAGTAATCCATGCCAAATAAATGAATGGTAGTGGTACTGTCAGGATCAAAGAAGTTCTTGACCGCACTGGTAATACCATTTACCTGGGTAAAGGTTCCGATTCCGAAAAGTCCTACGCCCAAGCCAAAGAAAGCGAAGATCTTGGCAAGCCATTTCCACTTTTCGCCCATACCCTTTTCTATGTAATAAAAAGGACCTCCGATGATATGTCCATCCTCTGCTACCACACGGTACTTCACAGCAAGCAGACACTCGGAATACTTGGTTGCCGTACCAAGAAGGGCAGCGATCCACATCCACAGAAGAGCTCCGGGACCGCCTGCTACAAGGGCAGTTGCCACACCGACGATATTTCCGGTACCGATCGTAGCGGAAAGTGCGGTACAAAGCGCTGCAAAGCTGGATACCTCTCCATGCTCACCGGATTTCTCATTAGCTCTGATCAATCGGATGGCATGAGGAAGCTTCGTGATCTGCAGTCCCTTCAGACGGATCGTCAGAAAGATACCTGCGGAAAGAATCAGGACGATCAGGGGAATACCCCATACCAGATCATCCACGGTCGTTAATACGTTACTGATTGCTTCTAACATTTGTTCCTACCTCTCACTTCGTTTTGATTTTTGTAAATATAACGTAACAAAAAAGAGCTGATAAAATCAGCCCTCCAAAGAGTATAGAACATGCATATAATGATGTCGGGGTCAAAAGCCCCCGACTTTGATACCTACGGATTGCTTCGTGCTACGCACTCCCACAATCCTACCCAATATTCGCATATCGTGGGATTATCATCCCACTTTTATGCTCATATCGGGGCGGGTCCTAAGGTCTTTCACCCACCTATGAGCAAGCTCATGTGGGCTTAGACCTTTTGACCCTGGCATCATAATAATTCATTATCATCTCACGTTGACCCTCTCACGATCAGCGATGGTACCGTAATATGTGACTGGATATACAGATTCGGCTTCCTGATCTTCTGCAGGATATATTTGCCGGCCTGCATTCCCATATCATAGACATCAATATCCACCACCGACAGCATCGGCCGCAGGATCTGGGAAAAGGGATAGTCATCAAAGGTGATCACCCGGATCTCATCCGGGATCAGGATTCCTCTGTCATGCAGCGCCATCACACAGCCATAGGCAATATAATTGTTGGCACAGATCACCGCATCCGGCCGTTTCCTGCTGTCCAGGAGCTGTACCGTCATCCGGTAACCGCTCTCGCAGTCAGATTCTCCGGTCTGCACATATTCCCTCGGAAGCAGGACATCATGCTCCTTCAGCACAGCGATCACGCCATCCAGTCTGTGCATGGAAATCTTATCCTCCATCTTGCCGCCGATGAATGCTACCGCCTGGCAGCCCCGCTCCAGCAGATGCCTTGCTGCCAGTTCTCCGGCCAGCCTGTTATTGATATCGATCCAGCAGAAATGGCTCTGAAAATTGGGATTGCCAATGACGATATGCGGAATCCCCTTTTCAAAGATCATCTCATCCAGCTCCTCTGATATCACCGATGCGTGAATGACAAAGCCATCCGCCTGCTTGGAATCTGCCGCCTCCTGGATATAATGGCTGCAGTCCTCCGCACGCATATTCCTGACGATCAGCGTGTAGCCCTTTTCCTCCAGTGCATGCATCAGACCGCACATCATTTCAAACATATGTGGATTGGAAAACCCGGTATTTCTGCCAAGCTCTGCCACAAACACGATCGTCCTTGCTGACTGTCTGGCAAAGTTCTTGGCCCTGAGGTTCGGATGATAATCCAGCTCATCCATGGCCTTTCTCACCCGGTCTGCCGTTTCCCTTGATATGGAATAAGAGCCGTTCATTACCTTGGATACCGTTGCCGTTGAAGTTCCTGCCAGCCTGGCTACATCCCTGATCGTTGCACTCATTTTTTCCTGTGCCATACCCTTTAATCCCGTCCTTTTATGATCACAAATCCTCTGCCCTGCAGTCTGTTTTCTGTAAGTCCTTCCTGCCACAGGATCTCTCCCTCCAGCCATTCTGGAAGGAGCTCAGCTGCATGCTCTTCCATGTTCAGGAAGATACGTATTCTTTCACTGCCAAGATACCTCTCATAGCCATAAAGCCTGCTGCCCTCTTCCGCAGTGACCGTCCGGTACTCTCCCCGTTTCAGGATCAGTTCCCTTTTGCGAAGCCCGATCGCTCTCTGATACAGGTAGAAAAGCTCGTCTGTTTCTGCCAGCGTATCCCATGGCATGGGACTTCTGTACTCTGCTTCCAGGATACCTGTGACCCCTGCCTCATCCCCATAAAATACGGACGGCATTCCCGGGAAGGTCATCTGGAAGATCACTGCCAGCCGGAAGCTCCTTACGTTCTTACAGAGGGAAAGAAACCGGCTCACATCATGACTGTCCAACAGATTTAACTGAGAAAAAACAGTCTGCTTCCGATACCTCATCCGCATATCTGTCACCCGGCTGTCAAACTCCAGGGCATCCGCTGTTTCCTCTGCAAAGAACCTCTTACAGTGCTTCCGGAAATCATAATTCATAGTCGAATCAAACATGGTTCCATCCAGCCAGTGTCCCGCACTTTCCCAGACCTCTCCGATCAGCACAGCATCCTTTTTACATTTTTTGACAGCCGCCCTGAATTTTCTCCAGAAGCCGTCATTGATCTCACTGGCCACGTCAAGCCGCCAGCCGTCAATGTTATACCTCTCGATCCAGTACTGTCCCACCTGACAGAAATAATCTGCCGCCTCTTCCTGATCAAGTGCAAGCTTTGGCATCATCCGCTCATAGCCAAAGCACTCATAGCCCGGATAGGTTTCCGGATCCTCAGGACGTACCACCGGATATTCCAGCCGGTAAAACCAGTCCTTATAGTCAGATGCTTCTCCTTTTTCCACAACATCATTGAAAGCCATGAAGTGCCATCCACAATGATTGAAGACACCATCAATGATAACACGGATCCCTTTTTCATGGCAGTGCTGCACCAGTTCCCCGAACTCTTCATCCGTACCAAAGCAGGGATCGATATGATAGTAATCCACCAGATCATATTTATGATATTCCCCTGCTACAAAGATCGGATTGATATAAATGGCATTGACACCAAGCTCCGTCAGATAATCTATGTTTTCTGTGATCCCCTTTATAGTTCCTCCAAGCTTTCCATGAACCTTTTCCTGTCCATAGTCCCTCTCTGTTTCCATCCCGCTGATAAAGCGGTGCCCGGTGGCAAAGCTATCCGGAAAAATATTATAGATCACGGTATCCTGTACCCACTGCGGCGGCGCCACGATATCTGCCCGGTGATTAAACGGAAGCTGGTAATACTCCGATCTGTCATCCACCGTTTCTTTGGTAAACCGATCCCCATAATACAGGCTCTGCTCGTTTCCGTCATCCAGCAGGAAATAATAGCAGAGTCTCCTGTAAGGATCGGTAAGTTCCACCTGCCAGTAGTCAAATTCCTCCGTTCTGGCTTCCACCTGCATTTCCTTAGCGGTAAACAATACCGGCGTCATTCTGCAGGCCCGGTCCCCATAATACAGTCTGCAGGTCTTCAGGTCACCCCGCCCGGCACGCAGGCGGATCATTACGTGTTTTTCATCTATCCCATATGCATACTGTGACATAGGAATATGCAATACTGCACTTCTGTTCATATATCCTCATTTCTACCCTAACCCTTCACACCACCGGAGGTCAGTCCTGTTGTCATATTTTTCTGCAGTGCAAAGAATACGATCAGGATCGGCAGGGAAACAACCAGGGATGCTGCCGAGAATACCGGCCAGCTTCCGCTCATTTCCGTTGCCTGCAGGGAATATAATCCTGCTGCCAGTGTATAGGTATCAGAGCCTGTCATAAAATTAATTGCAAAAATATATTCATTCCATACATAGACCAGGATCATCATGGCTGTCACCGCAATGGTCGGCTTCGCAAGCGGAAGCACGATCCCTGTCACAAGCCGGA
>ENA-UEQW01003200-UEQW01003200.1-human-gut-metagenome-genome-assembly--contig:-NODE-3200-length-11496-cov-5.648568_pt1 | contig 11496 bp, 11 predicted proteins | sample MGYA00242947_ERZ507947 | MGnify/ENA primary metagenome ERZ507947 (study PRJEB26167, sample SAMN06115421) | human gut metagenome | host: Homo sapiens | place: China:Guizhou | collected 2015-03-17... | reverse complement strand
GTGCTGGCCTCGCCGGAGTGGGCGGAGGCCCACGACCGGGAGTGGACGGACGGCCAGACCATCACGGCGGCCATCGGCCAGTCCTACAACCTGTTCACCCCCCTGCAGCTGGCCAACTATGTGGCTACGCTGGTATCCGGCGGCGAGCACTATGAGGCACATCTTCTGAAAAACGTAAAATCTTATGATAATTCACGAGTTATCGGCGTATATGGCAAGGGGCCGCTGAACGACCTGAACATCTCGGACAGCACCATGGCGGCGGTGACCAAGGGTATGCACGACCTGACCTACGACTCCCTGCGGAGCGCCTTTTCCCGCTGTGTGGTGGAGGCCGGTGCCAAGACCGGCTCGGCCCAGGTGGGTACGGATATCGCCAACGGCACCTTTGTGGCCTACGCCCCCTATGACGATCCGGAGATCGCCATCGCCATCGTGGTGGAGAAGGGCGGCAGCGGCAGTCTGCTGGCCAATGCGGCCGTGGACATCATCAACGCCTGGTTCACCCGGGACGGCACCGGCGCCACCGCCGCCGGCGAGGACACGCTGATGCGGTAAATCTGTTATAGAGACAAGAGGCACACATGGGACCCTATTTCAATTCGAGAGACAAACATTATAAAGACCCCTTCGGCGCCGTCCCCTGCGGCGCCGAAGTGCGCTTTGCGCTGGCGGACGACACCTACTACGGCTGCGAGCTGCTGGTGCTCCGGGAGTTCGCAGGCACGGAGGACACGTGCGCCCTGCCGCCGGCGGAGGGCGGCTTCGCCGGCACATACACCGCGCCGGCTGGCGGTGAGCTGTGCTGGTACTGCTTCCGCCTGACGGACGTGGACGGGCACTGCGTGTGGTACGGCAAAAATGGCGTGCAGGACGCGCCGGAGAAGGCGGCACGCTGGCAGCTGACGGTATACGAGCCCTCCCCCGCCCCGGACTGGTTCGGGCGCGGCGTGACGTACCAGATCTTCCCGGATCGGTTCCGCCGTGTATCCATGCCGGACGTGAGCCATATGCCCGGGCACCGGTGGCTGCACCGCGGCTGGAACGAACAGCCGGCGTTCCTTCCGGACGAGCACGGGCAGATCACCAACCGCGACTTCTTCGGCGGCTCGCTGCAGGGCATCACGGAGAAGCTGGACTATCTGGCGGGCCTGGGTGTGACGACACTGTATCTGAACCCCATTTTTGAGGCCGCCAGCAACCACCGCTACGACACCGGCGACTATCGGGCCATCGACCCGCTGCTGGGCACAGAGGCTGACTTCCGCGCCCTGTGCACCACCGCCCATCAGCGTGGGATGCGTGTGATACTGGACGGCGTGTTCAACCATACCGGCAGCAACAGCCGGTACTTCAACGCCGAGGGCTACTATCCGGAGCCGGGGGCGGCCCAGAGCCAGAATTCAGAGTATTACAACTGGTACAGCTTCCACCCGTGGCCGTCGGACTACGACGCCTGGTGGGGCGTGAAGACCCTGCCCGCCGTCAATGAGGCGCAGCCGGCTTACCGTGACTTCATCTTCGGCGATCAGGACAGCGTGGTCCGGCATTGGCTGCGCTGCGGCGCGGACGGCTGGCGGCTGGATGTGGCCGACGAGCTGCCCGGCGACTTTATCGAGGGCATCCGCTCGGCCATCGACGCGGAAAAGCCCGGGGCTTACCTGCTGGGTGAGGTCTGGGAGGACGGCAGCAACAAGATCGCCTACTCCCAACGGCGTAGATACCTGCTGGGCCGCCAGGTCCACGGCCTGATGAACTACCCCTTCCGCACGGCCCTGCTGAACTGGCTGGCCGGCGGCGACGCCGCGGTCTTCCGCGACAGCATGGAGACAATTCGTGAGAACTACCCGCCCTTCGCCTTCTATGGCGCCATGAACTTCCTGGGCACCCACGACACAGCGCGCATTCTGACGCTGCTGGGTGCGGAGGGCACACCGAAAACCAAGGCGGAGCGTGCGGCGTACCGCCTCTCCCCCACTGAGCTGGCCCGGGGCCTGGCAAAGCTCCGTCTGGCGGGAATGCTGCTCTACAGCTTCCCCGGCTCTCCCACCCTCTTCTACGGCGATGAGGCCGGCGTGCAGGGCTTCGAGGATCCGCTGAACCGGGGCGCCTTCCCCTGGGGCAGCGAGGACGCGGCGCTGACGGACTTCTTCCGCACTCTGGGACAGCTGCGGCGAACGCGGGAGAGCCTGCGCTCGGGCGCCCTGCGCTATCTGCTGGCCCAAGGCGGCGCTCTGGCCATCGAGCGTGAGCACGGAGGCGAGCGCACGGTAACGGCGCTGAACGCCGGGGACGCGCCGGCAGACCTGACGCTGGCCTGGGACGCGCCCACCGCGCAGGATGCGATGACCGGACAGCGATTTCTGGTCATCGACGGGAAAGCACACCTGACATTGCCGCCGCTGAACGGCGTGATACTGGTATAAGGAACGGGGCGGCTGTTTCACGTGAAACAGCCGCCCTGTTTTTGTCCCTTTATGTTTCACGTGAAACAAAAGGGCGAAAATTTGCATTTTCCCTCTTGAAACCCTCCATGCAGGTGGTATATACTATCATAATGAACTCAGATAGAAAGAGGAATTTGCTGTGGCGAAAATCATTGCGATCGTAAATCAGAAGGGCGGCGTGGGCAAGACCACCACCTGCGTAAACCTGGCCGCTGCCGTAAAAGCCGCTGGCAAGCGGGTGCTGCTGTGCGATTTTGACCCCCAGGCCAACGCCACCAGCGGCATGGGCGTGGACAAGACCACCAGCAACGGCGTCTACGATGCGCTCATCAACGGCGCAGAGACGGCCCAGCTGATCGTGACCACGCCCTATGGCGACGTGCTGCCAAGCAGCAAGGCTCTGGCCGGCGCCGGCGTGGAGATGATCAGCATGGACGACCGGCAGTTCCTGCTGAAGGCCGCGCTGCGGCAGGTGGCGGACAGCTATGATTTCATCTTCATCGACTGTCCGCCCTCGCTGGAGCTGCTGACGCTGAACGCACTGTGCGCCGCCAACAGTCTGCTGGTACCGGTGCAGGGCGAGTATTACGCGCTGGAGGGACTCAGCGACCTGATGAACACCGTGCGTATCGTGCGGCGCAGCATGAACCCGGGGCTGGACATCGAGGGCGTGCTGCTGACCATGTTCGATGGCCGCACTAACCTGTCCATTCAGGTGGCCCAGGAGCTGAAGCGGTTTTTTGCCGGGAAGGTGTACAGCACCGTGATCCCGCGGAACGTGCGGCTCAGCGAGGCGCCCAGCCACGGCAAGCCCATCACCGCCTATGACAAGACCTGCCGGGGCGCGGACGCATACACGGCGCTGGCGGCGGAATTTTTGCGGAAGAACAACTGCTGAAAGGAGACGCGGTATGGCGAACACAAAAGGTCTGGGCAAGGGACTGAGCGCACTGCTGGGCGACGACGTCATCGCCGCCAAGGACGAGCGCGCCTCCTCCCTGCTGCTGCCCATCAGCCAGGTGGAGAGCTGCTCCACCCAGCCCAGAAAGAGCTTTGAGCCGGAGGCCCTCAGTGACCTGGCGGACTCTATCCGGATACACGGCATCATCCAGCCGCTGACCGTGCGGAAGCTGCAATCCGGCTACTATCAGATCATCGCCGGTGAACGGCGGTGGCGGGCGGCGCGGATGGCCGGGCTGACACAGGTGCCCGTGGTGGTCATCGAGGCCGACGACCGCAAGGCCATGGAGCTGGCCATGATCGAAAACCTCCAGCGAGAGGATCTGAACCCCATTGAGGAGGCCGAGGGCTACCGGGTGCTGACGGAGCAGTACGGCATGACCCAGGACGAGTGCGCGCAGCGGGTGGGCAAGTCCCGCCCCACCGTGGCCAACGCCCTGCGCCTGCTGGGACTGACCGAGCCGGTGCGGGCCATGGTAGAGGACGGACGGCTGTCCGCCGGACACGCCCGCGCCCTGTTGACGCTGGGCAGCAAGCAGCAGCAGGCCGCGGCAGAGACCGTGGTCAAGGACGCCCTCTCCGTCCGCCAGACGGAACTGCTGGTGAAAAAACTCACCGCCGAGAAAAAAGAAAAGCCCCAAAAGGACGCGCTTTCCGTCAATTATGTTGAGGAGGCCGCCCGTGAGCTGGGCGAAAAGCTGGGCCGCCCCTGCCGCATCGTCAACGGCAAAAAGAAGGGGCGCATCGAGCTGGAATACTACGGCACCGAGGACCTGAACGCCCTGCTGGAGGCTCTGGAGAAGCTGGGAAAGCGATAAGCGTTTCACGTGAAACATCATCGAATAGAGGTATAGAATATGCTTGACATCAAGTTTATCCGGGAGAACCCGGACCTGGTAAAGGAGAATATCCGCAAGAAGTTCCAGAACGCCAAGCTGCCCCTGGTGGACGAGGTCATCGCTCTGGACAGCGAGCGACGCGAGGCCATCAAAGAGGGCGAGGCCCTGAAGGCCGAGCGCAACAAGATCTCCAAGGCCAACGGTCCCCTGTTCGGCAGGCTGAAAAAGTGCGCCGACGAGGCGGAGAAGGCCGCCCTTCAGGCGGAGATCGATGCCAACAACGCCGCCGTAAAGGCCAACGCCGAGCGCATGACCCGTCTGGAGGAGAAGAAGGCCAACGCCGAGGCGGCCATGAACAAGCTGCTGCTGGTCATCCCCCAGATGATCGACGAGTCCGTGCCCATCGGCCCGGACGACAGCTGCAACGTAGAGGTGGAGCGCTTCGGCGAGCCCAAGACCCCGGACTTCCCCATCCCCTACCACACAGAGATCATGGAGCGCTTCGACGGCGTGGATATGGACGCCGCCGCCCGTGTGTCCGGCAACGGCTTCTATTACCTGATGGGCGACATCGCCCGGCTGCATTCCGCCGTCACCGCCTATGGCCGTGACTTTATGATCGACAAGGGCTTCACCTACTGCATCCCGCCGTTTATGATCCACGGCAACGTGGTGGAGGGCGTGATGAGCCAGACGGATATGGACGCCATGATGTACAAGATCGAGGGCGAGGACCTGTACCTGATCGGCACCAGCGAGCACTCCATGATCGGCAAGTTCATCGATCAGATCCTGCCGGAGGACAAGCTGCCCCAGACCCTGACCTCCTACTCCCCCTGCTTCCGCAAAGAGAAGGGCGCCCACGGCATCGAGGAGCGTGGCGTGTACCGCATCCACCAGTTCGAAAAGCAGGAGATGATCGTGGTCTGCAAGCCCGAGGACTCCAAGGCCTGGTACGAGAAGATGTGGCGCTACTCCGTGGAGCTGTTCCGCAGCCTGGATATCCCTGTGCGGCAGCTGGAGTGCTGCTCCGGCGACCTGGCGGACCTGAAGTGCAAGTCCTGCGACATCGAGGCCTGGTCCCCCCGGCAGCAAAAGTACTTCGAGGTGTGCTCCTGCTCCAACCTGGGCGACGCCCAGGCCCGCCGCCTGAAGATCCGCGTCCGCGGCGAGGACGGCAAACTGTACCTGCCCCACACCCTGAACAACACCGTGGTGGCCCCGCCCCGTATGCTGATCGCCCTGTTGGAGAACAACCTGCAGGCGGACGGCTCCGTGCTGGTACCCAAGGCGCTGCAGCCCTATATGGGCGGCAAGGAGCGCCTGGTACCGCTGCACTGATAGCGTATCGTAATAGTTATCCGTAATTATACTTTTAGTATAGGAGCTTTTACACATGAAGAAGTTTTTTGCGGAATTCAAGGAATTCGCCATGCGCGGCAACGTAATGGACATGGCCGTCGGCGTGATCATCGGTACCGCGTTCGGTAAGATCACCACCTCTCTGGTGAACGATGTGTTCATGCCGCTGATCGGTCTGCTCATCGGCGGCGTGGATCTGGGACAGCTGAATATCGTGCTGAAGCCGGAGGTGCTGGACGAGGCAGGCCAGGTGGTCACCGAGGCCGTTACCCTGGGCATCGGCACGTTTCTGAGCACGGTCATTGACTTTGTTCTGGTAGCCTTCGTCATCTTCCTGATGGTCAAGACCATCAACCAGCTGCACAAGCTGGGCAAAAAGGACGAGGAGCCGCAGGAGGAGGAAGAACCGGCTCCCACCAGCGAGGAGCTGCTGACCGAGATCCGCGACCTGCTGAAGGCACAGCAGAAATGAGGGACCTCCTGACCGCCGGCCTGACGGCCCTGGACCTGGACCCCGCCGCCGCGGACAAGCTGGCGCGCTACGCCGAACTGCTGCTGGAAAAAAACAAGGTGATGAACCTCACGGCCATCACCGCGCCCCGGGACGTAGCCACCCTGCACCTGCTGGACTGCGCGGCGCTGGCGGCGCAGCTGGACCTGTCCGGCAAGCGCGTCATCGACGTAGGCACCGGCGCAGGCTTTCCCGGCATGGTGCTGGCGATCTTGACGCCGGACGCCCGCTTCACGCTGCTGGACAGTCTGGGCAAGCGGGTGGACTTCCTGAAGGAGGTCCAGACAGACCTGGGCCTGAAAAATGTGACCTGCGTTCACGCCCGGGCGGAGGAATTCGCCGCGCAGCACCGGGAGCAGTTCGATCTGGCGGCCTCCCGTGCCGTGGCCCAGCTGAACGTACTGTGCGAGCTGACGCTTCCGCTGGTAAAGGTAGGCGGACAGTTCGCCGCCATGAAGTCCGTCTCCACCGACGAGGAGATACGTCAGGCCCACAGCGCCATCGCCCAGCTGGGCGGACAGCTCTCCGGCGTCACGGACTACACCGTGCCGGAGACGGACGTGGTGCACCGCATCGTATCCATCGAAAAAACACAGCACACACCGAAGCAATTTCCCCGGGCCTTTGCCCGGATCAAAAAAGCGCCGCTGGTATAAGCGGCCCGTGAAAGGAGGAAGTCCATGGGCAAGATCATCGCCGTGGCGTCCGGCAAGGGCGGCACCGGCAAGACCACCTTCACCGCCAACGTGGCGCTGGCGCTGGCCCACATGGGGCAGCGGGTGCTGTGCCTGGACTGTGACATCACCCTGCGGAACCTGGATCTGGCGCTGGGGCTCAGCGACCGGGCGCTGATGGACTTCTCCGACGTGCTGGAGGGCCGCTGCACCCTGCATGAGGCGGCGGTGCCCCATGAGCGATACCCCTCCCTCTCCCTGCTGACCGCACCCATGGCCGACCGCCCGCTGTCCCTGTCGGTGCCGAAGCTGCAGGCGCTGGCGCGTGAGATACGGGAAAGCTACGACTGGTGCCTGATCGATGCGCCCGCCGGACTGGGCCAGGGCTTCCAGATGGCAGCGTGCATGGCCGACCAGGTGATCGTCATCACCACTACGGACGTGTCCGCCATGCGGGACGCCCAGCGCACCGCCGCAGAGCTGTCCGCCTTTCCCAGCGGGACGGTGCATCTGGTGGTGGGCCGCGTGTCCAAAAAGGTGCTGCGTCAGCTGCACACCACCATCGACGACGCCATCGACGCGGCGGGCCTGCCGCTGCTGGGCGTGATACCGGAGGACCCGGATGTCCCCTACTGCCTGAACCGCGGACTGGTGCTGCGGGAGCAGAACTACTACGCCGCCCGGGCCTATGAAAACATTGCGAAACGCATCATGGGGCAGAAAACCCCGCTGATGAAGATATAAGGAAAGGAGCCCTCCATGAATATTGCATTGATGGCACACGACAACCGCAAAGAGCTGATGGTCCAGTTCTGCACCGCCTACTGCGGCATTCTGGCCAAGCACACCCTCTGCGCCACTGCCCGCACCGGCCAGCAGATCGCCGACGCTACCGGGCTGACCATACACCGCTTCCTGTCCTTCGCCCACGGCGGCGGACAGCAGATCGCCGCCCGCATCGCCTATAATGAGATCGATATGGTGCTGTGCTTCGGTGACCCCAACCAGAAAACGCCGGACGCAGACATCACGTATATTTCCCGCCTGTGCGACCAGAACAACGTGCCCTTTGCCAGCAACCTGGCCACCGCCGAGATGCTGGTGCTGGGTCTGGACCGGGGCGACCTGGACTGGCGTGACATCGTCAACCCCAAGAACAAGCCCTTTACGGCTTGACAACCATCGGCAAATCGCATACAATAAGGGATAACCGTGCAGACCTCGCAGGAGTAGCCTGTACACCGCCGCTGCAAGAGAGGTGCGCCATCGGCTGAAAGTGCACCGCGGCAAGGCACAGGTGAAGACAGCGAGTTAGCGGGGATGGAAACATCCACGGCGCGCTCCCCGTAACAGGAGCAAAAAGGGCCGCAAGGCCGAATTTGGGTGGCACCACGAAGTGTTTTACGCTCTCGTCCCAATGCAGGGACGGGAGCGTTTTTTCGTCCGCGCCGCCGACACAAACACAAAGGAGAACGCTATGCAGGCTGTTTTGGACTTCATCAACAACCACGTGCGGGACATCTTCATCCCGCTGACGGCGCTGGCACTGCTGCGGGTCGGTATGTGCCTGGCGCAGCTGAAGCGAATGGCGCACCTCCGGGAGAAAAAAGGTGCCTACCACGCCGTCCGGGGCCACTATGAGGAGCTGGGCGTCTGGTTCGGTGCGCTGGCGGGCCTGCTGCTGCCTGTCATTGTACCGGGTCTGTGGTATGCGGGCCTGGCGCTGGCCATAGTCGGCGGTGTCATCGGCCAGCGCATCGGCGTGAAGAAGGGCCGGGCCCTGGATGATATCTACCGCGAGGTCGCCTGGGAGCTGAAGCACGAGGCGGAGTCCGAGGCCGCCCGCGAGGCCGCCGCCCACACGCTAACGCCCGGTGCGGAGGAGCTGCCGGAGACAGGCGAGCAAAACGAAACCACCGAAGATAAAGGAGAGACGGAAAATGGCTGAGATGACCCCCCGGACCCTGTCCGGCTTTATGGAGCTGCTGCCCAAGCCGCAGCAGCAGATGGAGCGCATGATGGACATCCTGCGCCGCACCTATTCCCTGTACGGCTTCACCCCGCTGGACACCCCGGTGATCGAGGCGGCGGAGGTGCTGCTGGCCAAGGGCGGCGGCGAAACGGAGAAGCAGATCTACCGCTTCAACAAGGGCGACGCCGACCTGGCCCTGCGGTTTGACCTGACGGTGCCGCTGGCCAAGTATGTGGCCCTGCACTACAACGACCTGTCCTTCCCCTTCCGCCGCTACCAGATCGGCAAGGTCTACCGGGGCGAGCGCGCCCAGCGCGGCCGCTTCCGTGAGTTCTATCAGGCGGATATCGACGTGATCGGCGACGGCAAGCTGGACATCACCAACGAGGCCGAGATGCCCGCCATCATCTACCGTGCGTTCAGTGAGCTGGGACTCAGGCGCTTCTGCATCCGGGTGAACAACCGCAAGATCCTCAACGGCTTTTATGCCATGCTGGGCCTGACCGACAAGGCCGGCGACATCATGCGTACCGTGGACAAGCTGGACAAGATCGGCGCAGAGAAGGTCCATACCCTGCTGACCGACGAGGTGGGCGTGTCCGCCGAAAGCGCCGATGAGATCCTGAAATTCATCGCCATCACCGGCAGCAACGATCAGGTGCTCTCCGCCCTGGAGGGCTACACCGGCCGGAACGAGACGTTTGACGAGGGCCTGGACCAGCTGAAAACCGTGGTGAAATACCTGTCCGCCTTCGGCGTGCCGGAGGAGAACTTTGCCGTGGACCTGACCATTGCCCGGGGCTTGGATTACTACACCGGCACCGTGTACGAGACGGCGCTGCTGGACCACCCGGAGATCGGCTCCGTCTGCTCCGGCGGCCGGTATGACAACCTGGCGGAATACTACACCGACAAGCAGCTGCCCGGCGTGGGCATCTCCATCGGCCTGACCCGGCTGTTCTACGTGCTGGGCGAGCAGGGAATGCTCAACGGCGACCTGCCCACCGCCCCGGCGGATGTGCTGATCCTGCCCATGACCGAGGACCTGTCCGCCGCCGTCACACTGGCCACAAAGCTGCGGGACGCCGGCGTGCGGACCCAACTGTACACCGAGCAAAAAAAGTTCAAGGCCAAGATGAACTACGCCGACAAGACCGGCGTGCCCTATGTGGTGTTCCTGGGCGAGGACGAGGTGAGAAACAACGTCATCGCCTGCAAGGATATGACCAGCGGCGAGCAAACCACCCTGGACTTTGCCGCCACCCTGGCGCGGGTGCGCGACGGTCTGGCCGAGAGGAACAAGGGCAAGGTCATCGTGGAGAAGTAAGGCCAAAGGGGCTCCCCTGTGAAAGAAGCAGGCCGCGAAGCAACAACTATAAGTAATATTTCAATATTATTATACAAAACACAATCATAAATGGGAGGAAAACAACAATGATGCAGATGCGTACACATACCTGCAATGCGCTGCGGCTGGCCGATGTGGGCAAGTCCGTGAAGATCGTGGGCTGGATGGAGAATGTCCGCGAGGTGGGCGGCAATCTGGCCTTCGTGGTGCTGCGTGACTTCTACGGCACCACCCAGGTGGTGGTGGAGGACGAGGCCGACCTGAAGGTCATCAAGGGCCTGAACAAGGAGTCCACCATCAGCGTGGAGGGCACCGTCCGCGAGCGCGCCAGCAAGAACCCCAAGCTGCCCACCGGCGAGATCGAGGTGGTCCCCACCAAGATCGAGGTGCTGGGCCGCTGCCGCTATAACGCCCTGCCCTTCGAGATCAACCGCAGCCGCGAGGCCGACGAGACCCAGCGGCTGAAGTACCGCTATCTGGACCTTCGGAACCCGGCGGTCAAGCAGAACATCATTCTGCGCTGCCAGGTGGTGGCCGCCCTGCGCGCCGCCATGATGGAGCACGGCTTCCTGGAGATCACCACCCCCATCCTGACCGCCTCCTCCCCCGAAGGCGCCCGCGACTATCTGGTGCCTGCCCGGAAGCATCCCGGTAAATCGTCCGCGAACCGGTTTTTTCGGCGCTCCCCTTCACCCGTCCCGAGGCGTCGCGCACCACGCGGCGGTTCCCGGATTCGGTCACGGAACCGGCGATGCGTCCGGCAGCGTCGCGCACGGCGGTCCTGTTTCCGGACGTGACCGTGCTTCCGGCGATCCTCCCCGAAGCGTCGCGCACGACAGTCCTTTCGCCACCCCATGCGAATGCGCCTGTCAGCAATACAGCCAGAACAATATATTTCATCATCGCAAAACCTCCTGAAATCAATATAGCCCGAATCTCTCCGGAATCAAGTCTCCCGCTCATTTCCGTATTCGGTTGACACGGTTTTATTTTCTGAAAACGGTGCAATGCGGCGCCGCAACAATCAAACAGGAGGAAGACGCCATGGGTGTCAATATCAACATCAGAAGTATCGAGGAAGTTCCGGAAGTAATGCGCGAATTCGTCAGCGAAAGCGATGGCGCTTTCGTCTATGACGCGGACAAGGCGTTCAAGGCCCTCGTGGAGGAGCGGAACGGCCGGCGCGCCGACCGGAAGGAGCTGGCCGCATTCAAGGCGATCGGGCTTGCCCCTGACGAACTGGCGAAGTACAAGGCTTTCGGGAAGACGCCGGAGGAAATCTCCGAGCTGATCGAGAAAGCTTCCAGAACGCCGGAAGTCGACCCGGAAAAGCTCACCGAAGCCGAAAAGGCCCGGCTGCTCCTCGAAAAGGAGTTCCGGGAA
>ENA-UEQW01003198-UEQW01003198.1-human-gut-metagenome-genome-assembly--contig:-NODE-3198-length-11500-cov-3.576731_pt1 | contig 11500 bp, 10 predicted proteins | sample MGYA00242947_ERZ507947 | MGnify/ENA primary metagenome ERZ507947 (study PRJEB26167, sample SAMN06115421) | human gut metagenome | host: Homo sapiens | place: China:Guizhou | collected 2015-03-17... | reverse complement strand
TTCCGAATTCTAGGAAAAACTCTAAATTCAATGCTATGTTAAAACAACTAAAGTCAGTTAGTATGTTGTTGTTCCTACTGACAATGTCAGTAGAAGCAGCTTATCCGGAAACTGGTGAAAGCACTCTAAAAGTTTCCGTTGTACAACAGGGTACTACTTGTAAGGGTGTAGTAAAAGATGCAGCAGGTGAAACCATCATCGGTGCATCCGTCGTAGCCAAAGGTACGACGAACGGTACAATCACCGGAATCAACGGTGACTTCTCTTTAAACAATGTAAAAACCGGAGATATTATTGTAGTCTCTTTTGTTGGTTATCAGACTCAAGAAATCAAATTCACAGGACAATCATTGAATATCATCCTTAAAGACAATACACAAACATTGGATGAAGTTGTTGTGGTTGCTTTTGGCACACAAAAGAAAGTGAATGTAACAGGATCTGTATCTACGGTAGGAGCAAAAGAAATTTCGGCACGTCCCGTTAACTCTACCATAGAAGCTTTGCAAGGTATGGTTCCGGGTATGAATATCTCTACTGGTGATGGTGGTGGCTCCTTAGGTTCAGACAAAAAATTCAATATTCGTGGTGTTGGAACAATTGGAGCTGGTTCAAAGGTAGAACCATTGGTGCTCATTGACGGTATGGAGGGAGACATGAACGCTATCAATCCACAGGACATTGAGAATATTTCTGTACTGAAAGATGCAGCCGCTTCCTCCATTTATGGCTCGCGGGCACCAGGTGGAGTCATCCTGATTACAACAAAGAAAGGTAAGTCGGGAAAAACGGTAGTTAACTATAATAACAACTTCCGTTTTGTATCTCCCTTGAATATGCCTGAAATGGCGGATTCATACAATTTTGCTCTGGCAGTCAATGACCAGTTAACTAATGGTGGACAGACTCCCATGTATAGCGCCACCAAACTTCAACAAATTCTGGATTTTCAGGCAGGAAAAAGCACACAATATATGTGGCCGACCGATGCGGGAAGATGGAATTCATTCGATGATCCCCAACGGCAAGACGTGATGCCTACCGGCAATACCGACTGGTTAAAAACGTTATTTGGTAATAGCTTTACCCACGAGCATTCATTGAGCGTAAATGGTGGAACGGATAAAATACAATATTATCTTTCTGCGAATTATCTGGACCAAGGAGGTCTCTTGAAGTTTGGAGATGATAACAAACAACGCTACTCCTTTACTGCAAAAATCAATGCGGACTTAACCAAATGGTTGAAAATAAGCTATAGTATGCGTTTTAACCGGACGGATTATGAAGCTCCTTCATTTGCCGGAGGCGATATCAAAAGTAATGTATTCTATTTCGATGTATGCCGCTACTGGCCTGTCATTCCGGTAGTAGACCCAAACGGATTCTATACTGTCGAATCCAAGATTTACCAATTAACAGAAGGAGGCCGATATAAATCACAAAAAGACGTGATGGCACACCAGCTTGCTTTCATCGTGGAACCCATCAAAGACTGGAAAATTAACGTAGAATTGAACTACCGTTCCAACTATAATTTCAACCATACCGATTATCAAACCGTTTATGGTTATGATGTGAGTAAAAATCCCTACATTATTGCCAATCAAACTTCCAGCGTTACAGAATATGCTTATAAGAGTAATTTCTTCAATCCGAACATCTTTACCGAATACGGCAAATCATTAGAAAGCGGGCACAACTTTAAAGTGATGCTGGGTTTTCAGAGCGAACTATTCAAACAACGTGATATTACCGCTTCCCAAGACGGTATCATGTCGGAAGTGGCTACCTTGAACACCACGCAGACAAATGCACAAAACAGAGGAGGGTACTCCGAATGGGCTACAGCCGGCTTCTTCGGACGTGTTAATTACGACTACAAAGGACGTTATCTGGCTGAAGTAAATATGAGATATGACGGCACTTCACGTTTCCTTCGAGATAACCGCTGGAATCTGTTCCCATCATTCTCCTTAGGATGGAACATGGCCCGTGAAGCATTTTTTGAAGATCTGACCGATTTAATCAGCACATTCAAGATACGTGGTTCATGGGGTGAATTGGGCAACCAAAACACAGATAACTGGTATCCATTCTATCGAACTATTGATATTAACAAAGACCAATGGGGCAATTACGCACTAGGCAGTTGGCTGGTAAATGGCGTAAAACCAAATATTTCCAAAGAATCTGCGCTGGTATCTTCCTTACTGACATGGGAAAAGACGCAAACACTGGATTTAGGTTTCGACTTATCTATGCTCAACAATCGTTTGAATGTAACATTCGACTATTTCCAGCGTAAATCTAAAAACATGGTAGGCCCCGCCCCCGAACTACCCAACCTCTTAGGCATTGCCGTTCCCAAAGTAAACAACCTCGATATGACTTCCAAAGGTTGGGAAATACAGGTGAACTGGCGCGACCAGATACGCGACTTTAAGTATGGAGTTACCTTATCTTTGTCAGACAATCAAGTGGTTATTGATAAATACCCCAATCCGTCAAACACAATTTTAGATAAAGACAATAATAATACGTATTATGCAGGTGCTCACGTAGGTGATATATGGGGATTCCAAACAATCGGCATCGCAAAGACCGATCAAGAGATGAAAGATCATTTGGCCGGTATGCCCAATGGCGCACAGGATGTACTCGGTTCCGGCTGGGGAGCAGGTGACATCATGTATGCGGATTTGAACGGTGACGGCCAGATCAGCAGAGGTAACAAAACACTGGCTGATCATGGTGATTTGAAGAAAATAGGCAACAGTACACCACGCTACAACTTTGGTTTGAATCTGGATGCCGCCTGGAAAGGGTTCGACCTTAAATTATTTTTCCAAGGAACGATGAAACGTGATTATATGCCGGGGAGTGGTTCTACAATGTTCTGGGGAGCAGTAGGCTACTGGCAAACCAACTTTTTCAAACCTCATCTGGACTATTTCCGCGGAGAAGATACGACTAATCCGCTAGGAGCTAACCTGGGTGGTTATTATCCGCGTCCTCTCGAGAATGATAGAAACCGTAATCCACAGACCCGATATTTGCAAAATGCGGCTTACTGCCGTCTGAAAAATGTTACTTTAGGTTATACATTACCTAAATCTTTGACAGAAAAATTCTGCGTCAACAATCTGCGATTCTTTGTTTCAGCAGAGAATTTATTTACTATTACCAGTCTGGCCGATACGTTTGACCCCGAAACTGTTGGCATCGGTAACTGGGACGGATGTACCTATCCGCTATCCAAGACTGTATCATTCGGTTTAAGTGCAACATTTTAAATGATAAACGATTATGAAAAAACATATTAAACTTTTGACAATAGGAACATTGCTATTGGGCGGACTGACCGGTTGCAATGATTTTCTCGACAGGGAACCACTGGATAAAGTAATTCCCGAAAAATATTTTGCATCCGAAAGTGATCTGGCTGCGTACACAATCAATGCTTACCCATTTGAAACAGTGACCGATGCGTATGGCATCAATTTCTTCGGCAAAGATAATGATACTGATAACCAAGCCAGTGGTGACTCACCGGCCTTCTGGATACCCGGGCAAAAGAAGGTGCCGTCTGGTGAAGGCGAATGGGACTGGAGCAAAATACGAACCTGCAACTATTTCTTTGATAATACTTTACCGAAATTCGAAGCAGGCACTATTACCGGCAATCAGGATAATGTGAAGCATTATATCGGAGAAATGTACGTGATCCGGGCATACAATTATTATAAATTACTGGTTTCTTTAGGAGATCTGCCTATTATCACTACTGCATTGCCCGACATAGAAGAGACCTTGGTGGAATCCAGCAAGCGCCAGCCGCGTAATAAGGTGGCACGCTTCATTCTGGACGATTTGCAAAAAGCAACAGAATTGTTGCTTGATAAAAGTCCCGGTGGCAAGAATCGCATCAGCAAAAACGTAGCTCACTTGCTACGTGCACGCGTTGCCCTCTTCGAAGCAACTTGGGAAAAGTATCACAAAGGAACAGCTTTTGTACCCGGTGGAAAAGGATGGCCGGGTAATCCCGCAGATGTAAGCGGTTTTAATAGTGATGCAGAAGTGGCTTATTTTCTTGATGAAGCAATGAAGTCATCAAAAGTGGTAGGCGACTATATCGTCGGAAAACTGGCAGACAATACCGATACCCCCGAAGGTATGAACGCCAGTCTGGTTTCCATCAATCCTTACTACACCATGTTCTGCGATGAAAACATGGAAGGATATGATGAAATACTGATGTGGAAACAGTTCAAGGAAGGATTGGTAACCAACAACTTGCAAATGGAGTTGGCACGCAATGGCGGTGGTTCCGGATGGACTCGTGGCATGGTCAATTCGTTCCTGATGCGCAATGGGCTTCCCATCTATGCAGCCGGTTCCGGTTATAATCCCGATTGGGAGAGAGAAGGAGTAAATTCCACTTTACAGAATCGTGATTCACGCATTGTTATCTTTACCAAAAAGCCGGGTGATGCCAACACCGAAAATAAAGGTGATGTGAATTATTACGGTGATGACGGAACTCCCAGTTATTGCTCAATCCGTTTCATTTATGGCGATAAAGGAAGTTTGGCAACAACCGGATTCATCATCAAAAAAGGCAAACACTACTCCAGTCACATGGCAAATGACCATAGTGCGGGAACATCAGGTGGTATTGTTTTCCGTGCGGCAGAAGCCATGTTGATTTACATGGAAGCTTCGTATGAAAAAAATGGTAGAATCGACGGAACAGCCGACGGATATTGGAAAGCTTTACGCCGACGCGCCAAAGTGGACGAAGACTATAATAAGACAATCGCTGCAACACAGATGAGCGAAGAGGCTAAAGGCGATTTCGGTGCTTATTCTCATGGCCAATTGATAGACGCGACGTTATATAATATCCGCCGTGAACGCCGTAACGAACTTTGTGCAGAAGCTTTGCGCTGGGAAGACTTGAAACGCTGGCGTGCATGCGACCAGTTGATATCCAAACCTTACCGTGTAGAAGGTATGCTATACTGGGGAAGCAACTATGAAACGCAACTGGCAGATTTATGTAAAGTAGATCCGGCAGAAGGTAATATGTCCTCACCTGATTTAAGTAAATATATTCTTCCATACGAAAAAATCACGAAGAATAATCTGATTGCCGGGCAGAAGGGATTCCTCTTTACACCTGCTCATTATCTGAATCCGATAGGTATGGCTGTATTTCGTCAGACAGCCTCGGATAAGAATGATTTTACAAGTTCAGTCGTTTATCAGAACCCGGGATGGAAGATTGAAGGCGACACTGGCGCACAACCTGTAGAATAATAAAAAGATAAAAGAACAACTCTTTGAGTTTACAAATATATCGACCTTAATATTATATATCTGTTATCTTTTTATTTTTATAAACTTCATTGTCTCGCTCCAGATTAGGTAGAACTGCGGTCAATCTAATCCTAAGTTAGGCAATGAAGTTTTACATTCGCATGAGTTCTCGTTCAACATCCTCTGCAGATGTATAAAAAGTCTTTATGATTTCCATAGTCACCCAACAGAGATTATCCGCAAAATTCACTACATTTGTATTTGCTTATCTGTCAACCGGGCTAATCAAGTATTACAATTACTACACTATCCGATTGATAATATCTAACTTGAAACAAAGGTGTATATGAATACTGATTTTACAAACTTAACAACAGAAAATCTTTCTAATGAGCATTTATGCTGCATCATCCGCAGCAAAAAGTCTCATCCTGGTATTGAAGCAAAACGGCAATGGCTTTCCGACCGGCTGAATGAAGGCCATGTCTTTAGAAAGTTAAACGCCAAAGCTACTGTTTTTATTGAATATGCCCCTCTTGAAACAGCTTGGGTTCCCGTCATCGGCGACAACGATTATTATCTGTATTGTTTATGGGTGCTAGGTAGCCCCCGAGGAAACGGATATGGGAAAGCATTAATAGAGTACTGTATAGCTGATGCCAAAGAAAAAGGTAGATCCGGCATTTGTATGCTTGGAGCAAAAAAACAGAAGAGCTGGCTTTCCGACCAATCATTTGCAAAGAAATTTGGTTTTGAGGTGGTTGACACTACTGATAACGGATATGAATTGCTTGCTCTTTCTTTCGACGGAACAGTACCGCAATTTGCGCCAAATGCCAAAAATCTGAAAATAGAAAGTGAGGAACTGACGATTTATTATGATATGCAATGCCCCTACATCTATAAATACATTGAAATGATCAAACAATATTGTGAAACGAATGATGTCCCTGTTTCTTTTATTCAAGTAAATACGCTACAGAAAGCAAAAGAGTTACCTTGTGTTTTTAATAATTTTGCTGTATTTTATAAAGGAAGTTTTGAGACAGTGAACTTGCCAACTATCGACTATTTAAAAAGAATACTTAAAAAATAAGAAATACAATCCTGACTTTTCCCGTTAATTATCAGAATTATATTTTATCTGCCATTAAAAAGACTTCTCATTTGCCATCCTCCACATATAGAGAAAAAAGGCTCTGGTGGTTTGTCGTCAATACTTTACTTATTTTCAACTATCCAGTTCTTATCATTCAAGATACTTCTATTACAATCATCTGCTCCCGGATTATCATTAAAAGAAATCCGATATTGGCGGAGAGAAGTCGGATAATAAATGGCAGGGTTCACCACTTGCCCCAAGGAATCAAACAGCGTATTCAGGGCATCCTCATCCAATTGATTTGAGTGACAATAAAGATGTTCTAACAAACTTCCTTGCGGTACCATTAAACGAGTTAGCTGATTATGTTCACAACGCAACTCACTGATATTAGAGCAACCGGATAGATCAAGTTCGGTCAATTTATTATATGAACAACTTAATTCCCTTAAAGAAGGGCAACCTTTCAATATATCAGTAATTGATTGGAAAGCACACCCTTGTATCAATATCGCAGAAATTGAAGTCTTCTCGTTCAATTCCAGATGTGACAATACTTCATTAGAACTCAAATCAATATCGCGCAATGCCGGCAAGCTTTTAAGGGAAAGGGAAGAAAGGCCATTATAAGAACAGTATAAACTTTCCGTTTCCGGATGACTGCCAAACTCTATTGAAGTTAATTTTGGATTAGAATAAATTTGTATAGATCGCAATCTGGAGCAGTTCCCAATCTCCAGACGCTCCAAATCTGCGAGACTACCGCTATTAATACTTTCCACGTTGGGACAAAAGGTATTCAAGTCCAATTTTCGGGTATCAGAAATGCTATTCAAAGCCAGAGATTTCATTCGCGGCATATTTCCCAAATAAAGATTACTCAAAGGAAGAAGCAAACCACTTATATCGATAAGCTGCAGCTCTTCTGCCCAAATCTTCACTTCGTATGATCCCTTATTTCCATATCTATATACCACTCCGCCAGTCATTGAAGAAGGGTCTTCTATTTTCTGTATACGACCGTTTCCCCAATCTATCACCATTCGTCCTCCACTTGCCACAATGTCCAATTGCCGCCAGTCTCCTACAACATTTACTGTAAAGCGAATCGTCTGTCAACGCCGGAAAATCAAAATCATCTCCAAACACTCTGTTGTCTGTATCTTTACAGGCAGCAAGAGTAATGAATAAGATAACCACACACATACTCCGAACGAATAATATACTCTGTCTTTTCATGTTATATTTAAGTTAGCAACATACAAAAGTAAGAAAAGAAATAGATACCATACTCAATAGAATGAAATTTATAAGTAACTTTGCACAAATTTGATTCGTAATTGTTAATTGGTATGTGGATACTCATTATAAGTCTGGTACTGCTGGGTGTTATCGCGCTGATAGCCGGAATCATCCGCAACAAAAGACTAGAAAAGAAAATAGAAAAAGGCGAACTGGATCGTATGCCGGAAGTGAAAGAAGTAGATGCGGAATGCTGCGGACAACATGAAGTATGTGAAAGGGATAGTTTGTTGGCCGCTGTCAGTAAAAAGATAGAATACTACGATGATGAAGAGCTGGACCAATTCATCGGCAGACCAGGAAATGCATATACGGAAGAAGAGACAGATATGTTTCGGGATGTACTGTATACAACATTGGATATAGAAGTAGCCGGATGGGTACGTAGTCTTCAACTCCGTGGCATCGAACTGCCAGATGACCTCAAAGACGAAGTCTTTCTGATTATCGGAGAAAGAAGAAACGGAAACAGTTGAGAGTTGACAGTTGAGAGACGATAGTTCGTTGCTGTGATCTGATTACGGTCTTTAATTTTTAATCTTTAATTTTTAATTTACTTGGATTTACTACAATATACATTCTTTCAACACGCCTTATTGGGTAGTCTGCTGGCAAGCATTGCCTGTGGGATTATCGGTACATATATCGTAACCCGCCGCCTGGTATTTATCAGTGGAGGAATCACTCATGCTTCTTTTGGCGGTATTGGGTTAGGATTGTTTGCCGGAATTTCCCCGATACTCTCGGCGGCTGTATTCTCTGTTTTATCAGCCTTCGGTGTGGAGTGGCTTAGCAGACGGAAAGATATGCGTGAGGACTCTGCCATTGCAGTGTTCTGGACGTTGGGGATGGCACTCGGAATCATGTTCAGCTTTTTGTCACCCGGATTTGCACCCGACTTATCAGCTTATCTTTTCGGGAATATCCTGACCATCAATCAAATTGACTTATGGATGCTCGGCATATTGGCACTCATACTAACCGGATTCTTTTATCTGTTTATCCGCCCTATCGTATATATTGCCTTTGACCGTGAATTTGCACGTTCGCAGAAGATTCCGGTAGAGATATTCGAATACGTGTTAATGATGTTCATCGCATTGACTATTGTAGCATGCCTGCGGATGGTAGGTATTGTGTTAGCCATATCCCTTCTCACCATTCCACAAATGACGGCTAACCTCTTCACTTATAGTTTCAAGAAAATCATCTGGTTATCCATCGGCATCGGTTTCTTAGGATGCTTGGGCGGATTATTTATTGCTTATCATTGGAAAGTCCCCTCGGGAGCTTCCATCATATTCTTCTCTATTCTGATTTATGCTGTCTGCAAAATCGGAAAGAGTTGCTGCAGGAAAAAGTCATCATAATAGATATAGTATATGGAAATCAAAATTCAATCACTGGAAAGTATCCATGAAGCAGTCCGGGAATTCATCGCTGCCATGGGAGACAACACTGTATTTGCTTTATACGGAAAGATGGGTGCCGGTAAAACCACATTTGTGAAAGCACTCTGCGAAGAATTGGGTGTAGCCGATGTCATCAGTTCTCCGACTTTTGCTATTGTCAACGAATACCGTTCGGACAAAACCGGGGAGTTAATCTATCACTTCGATTTTTACCGTATCAAGAAACTAAGTGAAGTGTACGACATGGGATATGAAGATTATTTCTACAGTGGTGCTCTCTGCTTTATCGAATGGCCGGAACTGGTGGAAGAATTACTGCCGGGTGACGCCGTAAAAGTAACGATTGAAGAACTGGAAGACGGAAGTAGAGTGATTAAACTATGACCGGACAATATATCGTACAAGGAATCTTTGCGCTGGCAGGAACTGTCTCCCTGCTGGCGTCATTGCTTAACTGGGACTGGTTCTTTACAACACGTAATGCGCAAACCATTGTCAGAAATGTAGGACGTAACCGGGCACGACTCTTCTATGGGATATTAGGGATTATCATTATAGGCATGGCTATCTTCTTTTTTGTAGAAACACGAAAAGTCATGGGATTATAAGCTTTATAAGAAATAAAGAAAAGTCAGACCATTATTGATTTATATTACAATAGTTGCCGTGCTTTCATCTCCAAATATTTATTAATCACATCAATTGAAAGATTTTCCGGTGTGGTCAACAAAGAATAGATCCCGTGCTGCTTCAAAGTAGATACGATGAGCCGTTTCTCGTAAGCAAACTTCTCTGCAATCACATGGCGATAATAGCCTTCCGTATCTTTTGCCGGTTGTGCAATGTATTCCTTCAGATCGGCATCCTCGAAAAAGACCACGAGCAAACGGTGACGGTGATTCAGCTGTTTCAGATAAGACAACTGGCGATTCATGCTGCCTATACTCGAAAAGTTGGTATAGAGCACTAACAAGCTCCGTTTACCAACGTGTTTGTTCAGATGCACACAAAGAGCCGAGAAATCCGTCTCCCCGAAAGTAGTCTGCTGACTATACAGATTCTCCAACAACGTTTGCATATATCCCGACTGCCTGGAAGCAGGGACAAAAGTATCGAAGTGTTCATCAAAGGTCACCAATCCGGCTTTGTCTTCTTTTCGCATGGCAACATACGAAAGCACCAGCGAAGCATTAATCGCATAATCCAACAAAGTCATCCCACGAAAAGCCTGTTGCATCACCCGTCCTTTATCTATCACATTGTAAATCTGCTGCGAACGTTCATCCTGATATACATTCACCATAAGCTCATGCCTGCGTGCACTCGCTTTCCAGTTAATCGTACGATAATCGTCTCCCTTTACATACTCTTTGATTTGTTCAAACTCCGTATGATGTCCCACCCTGCGAACACGCTTTATTCCCAGCTCGGTCAGATTATCGCTCATCGCCAACAATTCATATTGATGAAGCATCAGATAAGACGGATACACCTTGATATCCAAAGGTTCCGCACAGGTATAACGACGAGAAACCAGCCCAATCCTTCCGGTCACAAAAACTCTGACATACCCAAACGAATAAACACCGCGACGGGTAGGACGCAGACGATAAGTTATCGTCTTTCCTTCATTCGCCTGTAACTTCGTACGAAAGTCAACATCACGTTTCTGAAAAACGATAGGAATCTCATCAATAACCTCTAAAGAAACAGGATACGTATAGCTGCTTTCCACACGAATACTTACCTCATTCTCATCACCATTGGAGAAGCGGTCGGCACACTGACGGAAAGCCTGTATTCCCCGAATACGATAAAGAGAATACACATCTGCCGATACCACCAGAAACAAGAAAAAAAGTATCCACTGCCCGATGACAAAGAACGGAGCAAGAACGTATCCGCTACCCAGCAACAGGATAACTACGATCAGGGCAATATAGAAGCGACGAGTTAAAAACATCTATTTCGGGACTTCCACTTTATCAATCAAACGCTGTGTCACTTTCACCGGAGAATAACCTTCCATTTCAGCTTCCGCAGTCAGGATCAGGCGATGCTGAAGCACATACGGAGCAACGAACTTGATATCCTCCGGTGTCACAAAATCCCGTCCTTGCAAAAGAGCATAGGCCTTTGAAGATTGCAACATCGCTACGGAAGCACGTGGAGAAGCTCCTAGATACACTGCCTTGCTAGTACGAGTCTGCTGCACAATCAACGCGATATATTGAAGCAGCGTACGGTCTACAAACACCCGGCTCATCAAGGCACGAAGAGAAAGAAGTTCTTCTCTAGTAAGTACGGGGGTCACATCTTCCAGTTTTACCAATGCCGCATTCGTATGGTGGCGTTCCAGAAT